>Ga0137407_10000166_pt1 | contig 48830 bp, 45 predicted proteins | sample CZOMad2_2_16fung_FD_108410 | JGI IMG/M metagenome (GOLD analysis project Ga0137407, IMG submission 108410) | Vadose zone soil fungal communities from Angelo Coast Range Reserve, California, USA - CZOMad2_2_16fungal (Illumina Assembly) | ecosystem: Environmental > Terrestrial > Soil > Vadose... | reverse complement strand
ATATAGATGATGTCATGGCGGAGTTGCATATGCTCTTTAAAATCCACTTCTCCCAAACTGTACCACTTGAATATTGATTCTTTCGAGCTCCAGAGAACAGTCTGAAGTTTCACCAGATCCAATCTTTCATCCATAAACCGATGCTCTTCCGGTGATAAAAATTTATGGCCGATCCTGCTGATCTTAGGAGTAATCATCTCGATATCCACTCCTGCCCTGTTGCTGCTGCTCACGATTGCTGCAGCAAAATCACCGCAATGTGAAATAGAGAAGTGATATTTTTCATTTTCAAGAAATGGCTTGCGTGTATCGGCGATTACAATTTCTTCCAATGGAAAATCCGGAAACAATACAGGAAGTAAGTATCTTCCCGCTAAATGCTGCAGTCGTTTGTGCGGATGTGAAACATCTTTTTTTAAAGGTACCCTTTTGAGGAAAAAAGCTTCGGGTTCTCCAATTTGCCAGATACCCAGCCTTGTATTTTCGTTGATATTATGTTGATAAAATAAAGGCATCTGAAAATTTGTAAAATGCGAAATTCGCCTGCTCTCTGCAATATAAATTTATATATCAGGTAAACAAATAAACCATCAAACAGAAATGATTTTATCGGACAAGCGCATATTGGAAGAAATCGCAAAAGGAACCATCAAGCTTGATCCCTATAGCAGGGAATGTCTCGGAAGCAATTCTTATGACGTGCATCTCGGCAAATGGTTCGCTACCTACCGTGAGCATATACTCGATGCAAAAAAACATAATGAGATTGAATATTTCGAGATCCCGAATGAAGGTTTTGTATTGTACCCTCATATTTTTTATTTAGGCGCCACTGAAGAATATACGGAAACCCATGCACATGTACCATTTCTCGAGGGCAAATCATCAACCGGCCGGCTAGGAATCGATATCCATGCTACTGCCGGTAAGGGTGATGTTGGTTTTTGTGGCCACTGGACACTTGAGATTTCAGTGAAACAACCCGTTCGGATTTATAAAGGCATGCCTATCGGCCAATTGATTTATTTCCCTGTTGAGGGAGAAATAGAAGTGAAATACAATCAGAAAAAAGATGCCAAATACAGCGGCCAGCCGGAGAAGCCGATTGAAAGCATGATGTGGAAAAACAAATTCTGATGTGCGGATGTGCAAATGTGCGAACTCCGCAAGGTCTGTCAGCAAAAAGGAATTCGCACATCCGCACATTCGCACATCCGCACATTATTACAGATCTCCATATTTGTTATAATAAGCAATTATCCTTCCTGTCACTTCATCATAAGCCATAATGCCCTTGGGTTGATTATTGGCTTTTAAATAACGTCCATATAGTTTCCTGATATAGGGCTCAAATGGATTTTCATATTTACTGAAGAACGCTCTCAGCGTTCGAAGGTCGTTCCTGATAGAAGGTTTTAATTGTTCGCGTAAGGGTACCAGTAAGCTGGAATCGCGGAAGTATAATTCACTCGCAGCATATAAATACAGATCAAGAAATACCGAGTATCGAAATGCGGGATTGTTGCTTGACCTGGCGGAAAGAAACCCCGCAAAATTCGCTTCATCTTCTTTCGCATATCCCAGCTGGTGACCAATTTCATGACAGGTGGTAAATGGTTGCATAAATACAGGAACGGTTGTATTTACCTGGGCTTCGCCGGAAAATGGATTATAATAACCTGAAAATCCTAAATAATTTCCCAGGTAACTAAAAATAGATGGCTTTACAGAGGGAGAATGATAAGCAAAAAAATTATTCTGCACGGAAATTTCATTATAGGATTTGGCAGCAGCATCAAAAAGGAAATTTTTTTTATTCAATTCATTTCTGCCAGCCCGCGAAGCAGAATCCAAATCGTTCAGCTTGCCGACAATCATTTTCAGCAAAGCCCGCAGCTCGTCATTGACATAAGGCGTTACCTTTAATTGCAACTGATAATCTATTCCTTTCCGATTGTAGTTGAGTCCCCATACCAGGTTGAAAAGGATATATAAACCAAGCACCCATTGAATAACCCTTCCCGCCATATATAAAAAAAAAGCCCGGTTGATCTGGTTCCTGAATAATTTTTTGAAGAATGAAATAATTTTTACGAGCAACCAGACACCCATCACTATATAAAAAATATCACCGATGCTGATTGGTATCCATCCGAATAAAATGCGTTGCAGGCGTGCAATCAGAGGATATATTCCTGTTGAATAATATTTTTCTACTGCAAATGGAAAAAAGGAAAAAATTTTAATGAATACCGCTAATCCTATCAAAATAATCCACCCTTTGTAAGGTCTCAACACCATGTTACTTAAAAATATATCAATATTACATCATCAATCTTAAATTGCATGTTAATATAAATGCCATGAATCTTGAATTTAATAAGAATGAAGATACCATGCGAATGGCGTTAAGTCAATTAAAAACGCGATTTGAAAAGATAATCCTGGGCGGTGGTAAAAAAGCAATTGAAAAGCAGCATGAAAAAAATAAATTGACTGCAAGAGAACGCATAGCGTATTTGATTGACAAGGATTCTTCTTTTATTGAAATCGGCTCCTTTGCTGGTTTTGAAATGTATGAAGAGCAGGGTGGTTGTCCGGCGGGCGGGACTGTAGCAGGAGTAGGTTACATAAGCGGAAGACAATGTGTGATTGTGGCCAATGACCAGACAGTGAAAGCAGGCGCATGGTTTCCTATAACAGGGAAAAAAAATCTGCGTATGCAGGAAATTGCAATGGAAAATCATTTACCTGTGGTTTACCTGGTTGACAGTGCAGGTGTATTTCTTCCGATGCAGGACGAAATTTTTCCGGACAAAGAACATTTTGGCCGCATCTTTCGCAATAATGCGCGTATGAGTGCAATGGGTATTACACAGATTGCTGCAGTAATGGGTGCCTGTGTTGCGGGCGGAGCCTATTTACCGATTATGAGTGATGAAACACTGATGGTGGAAGGAAATGGTTCAATTTTTTTGGCCGGACCTTATCTTGTAAAAGCTGCAATCGGAGAAAATATAGATGCCGAAACGCTGGGTGGCGCTGAAACACATAATTCTATTTCAGGCATTGCAGATTATAAATGTAAAACGGAACAGGAATGTCTTGACCAGGTCAGGAAGATCATTGGTAAATTAGGGCATAACAGGGAAGATGCGGGTTTCAATCGTATTGACCCCGCACGCCCACGAAAAAAACCGGAAGAATTATATGGCATCATTCCAACAGATGGAACCCGGCCTTATGATATGCTTGAAATTATCGACAGGATCGTGGATGCGCCAGGGTTAGAGCAATTCAAAGAAGAATATGGTAAAACAATTCTCTGTGGTTATGCGCGGATTGAAGGCTGGGCAGTGGGAATTGTTGCCAACCAGCGTACCATCGTGAAAGGTAAAAAAGGTGAAATGCAATTGGGCGGGGTTATTTACAATGATAGTGCAGATAAAGCGGCGCGTTTTATTATGAATTGCAACCAGAAAAAAATTCCACTGGTTTTTTTGCAGGATGTTACCGGATTTATGGTTGGTTCACGGAGTGAGCATTCAGGCATTATTAAAGATGGCGCAAAGATGGTGAACGCCGTTGCAAATTCGGTAGTACCAAAAATCACCATCATCGTTGGTAATTCTTACGGAGCAGGCAATTATGCAATGTGCGGAAAAGCATATGATCCAAGATTTATTTTCGCGTGGCCGACTGCAAAAATTGCAGTAATGGGTGGCGAACAGGCTGCTAAAACATTATTACAAATACAGGTTGGTTCATTGAAAGCCCAGGGGAAAAAGATTGATCCGGAAGATGAAAAAAATTTGCTCGGGGAAATCAAAGGACGTTATGATAAACAAACCTCGCCATATTATGCAGCAGCACGTTTATGGGTAGACGAAATTATTGATCCGGCGGATACACGCAGGGTGATTGCCGAGGGAATCAAAGCCGCTAATCATAATCCGGTAATCGCTGAGTTTAAAACCGGGGTAATACAGGTATGAGGCAAGAGGTGTAAGGTGTGAGGCGTAAGGAATGCCATACCTCATACCTCATACCCCTAACCCCTTACCTAATTAAAATTTACCTATCAAACAATTCATTTGCAAAAAAATCATCTCACGATATACACTGATGGCGCTTCGCGCGGAAATCCTGGTCCGGGCGGATATGGAACCATTTTGATGTGGAATGGTCATACAAAAGAAATTTCTGCGGGCTACCGGCTTACTACCAATAACAGGATGGAACTGATGGCGGTAATAGCAGGATTGGAAGCATTGAAAAAAGAAAGTTTAACGATTACTATTTATTCGGATAGTCAATACGTAGTAAAAGCCGTTGAAGAGGGCTGGTTGAAAACCTGGATCGCCACTGATTTCAAAGGCGGTAAAAAAAATAAAGATTTATGGATCTGGTATTATGAACTTTCCAGGAAAAACAATATCAGGTTTTCATGGGTCAGGGGGCACGCAGATAATCCATACAATAATCGCTGCGATGAGCTGGCCACTGCTGCCGCAGATGGAAAAAATTTATTGATAGATGAGGAATTTGAAAAAAATTCTTCTAATAAATAATCAGAGAAATTATTTCGCGCAAAGACGCAAAGGAGTTGATCGGTTGAAAGGTTGAAATGATAGTGCTTTTTTCAACTTATCAACCTTTCAACCGATCAACTCCTTTGCGGCTTTGCGTCTTTGCGCGATTTTTTTAATATTAAGCTGCGACTGTTTTTACCGAATTTTTTCCAAGAAGATAATATGCGCCGAATAAGACGGTGCTGAATATTAATGTTGCAAAAATACTTGTCCTGTAAAAAGGCAATGCATCATTATAACACAAGATCAGGCCATCCCATGTTTTTGGACGACCATAACCACGCGTTCCGCTCCAGCCAGCCCACAAAACAAAATTGGATAATATAAAATATAAAGTAGGTGCAGCCAGAGATGCCAGGAATATTTTTAATACATTGATTTTCCTGATAGCAAACCCGATAAATGTTAACAATCCAAACAATATATAATTTTGCCATTGTCCATCATAAAAACCCTGGGTAGATGATAACCCGCTTGAGTAAAGTATCTGGAAAAACATATCAGAAAAAAACATAGATAATATCGGAATAACCAATGCAAGCTTTTTATCTTTAATAACTGCCCCCGCAAAAATTGCTATTGCCCACTGTGGAGCAAAGCCAAAAGGACGCCCGGGAATAATACGGTACAGTGCAGCTATCAAAACCAGCAGTATCAATGACCAGGTAAGATTCTTATCCCATTTCATAAAAAAAAATTAAGGAACGTAAAAATAATAAGAAAAGAGGGGAATTAAAATTGTTTTATGTTTTCAAAAAAATTTTACCCAGAGGTTAGAAATAAAAGACATCTATACACTATGTAGAATAGAACTGATAATAAAAAAATAACCTGGATATCAAAACAAAAACCCCTTCTTATTTTCTATTTTCAGGCACGGCAGCACCATATATTACGGTATCAGCCGCGGCTTTTAACGAAAACCTGGCCTTGTCAAAACTCAGCCAGGACTGACCTTCCAGGCATACAAATTCATTTTCTTCGTTTTCGTGAACCGTTATTTCACCTTTTAAGAGAATAAAAATCATTGTTGAATATGAAAGCAATGAAACAGTCTCTCCTTTTTTAAGCGTTATTTTATTCAATTCAAAATCTGCAGCAGTCGTTATGAACGCAGCAATGTGGTTCCCGGTATTTTTTTCATGAATAATATGGGGAATAGTGGCATCGAACTGTACATGTTTCATCAGCTCATTTACATCAATATGTTTTGAAGTGAGTCCCCCGCGCAGTACATTATCTGAATTAGCCATTATTTCCACGTTCTGTCCCTCAAGGTAAGCGTGAGGCAACCCGGCATCCTGGAAAATGGCCTCGCCCTGCTGAAGCCGGAGAAGATTGAAAAAATAGATAGAAAAAATTCCCCTGTCGGTTTTACCCGGTCGATTGAAGGTCAAAGCTGCGCGCGCTGCCCAGAAGTTTTCATCATTCTTTTGCAGTAAATTGTTTTGATATGCGGGTATGATTTTATCGAGCAAAGGCTGTAATATACTGTTCATGTCAGACTGATTCATTTCCATTACAGTTCTATATAATTCAGCATAACCATTTTCAAATACCGGAAGTAAAAAATTCAATTCGGGGGTTTTCTGCAAAATCTCTTTCAGTGATTCCTTTGGTTTAAAACCGTGCAGCAGCCAGAATTCTCCCAATGCCATCATCAATTCGGGTTTGTGATTATTGTCCTTATAATTCCGATATGGCGAATCGGGATCTACTCCCCTGCTGTTTTCATTTGCAAATTCTTTTTCGGCGTTTTCCTTGGATGGATGCACCTGAATGGATAGCATATCTTTTACGTCCAGTATTTTCAACAGGTAAGGCAGCCTGCCGAATTTATCGGCAACCTTCGCACCGAGTGTTTCTTTCGGGAATGTGCTGATATATTCATTGAGTATAATTTTTTTTCCGCCATTTAAAATGATGGATGCGCTTGCACTATCATGTGCACCCATCCAGTATTCTGCAAATGGCTTTTTATCCGGGTTGGGTATTTTCAGCAAATGCGGTAAGTAAGAAACCCCTCCCCAGGTGTAGTGTTGCACTTTCCCTTCTATCCTGAAAATTTTATTTTTAAGCGATTCCATGCGTTCAATTCTTTTCAAGGTTAAGTATAAAACTTATAAGCAAATCCTAAACGGCTTCTAAAATAAACCAAAAATAAATAGCATGGCTGCACATAATGAATTAGGTAAAAAAGGAGAGGCTCTTGCAATAACCTGGCTACTTGAACATGGTTATGAGATACTTTATAGAAACTGGCGGTATACATATGTTGAAGTGGATATTATCGCAACAAAAGAAATGGTGCTTCATTTTGTAGAAGTAAAATCCAGGAGCAATAATACATTTGGTTACCCGGAAGAAAGTGTAACTGAAAAGAAAATGGAGAACCTGATGCTCGCAGCCGAAGAATTCCTTTTTCATTTTCCACAGTGGAAACGCATTCAATATGACGTGCTTTCTATAAATATTAATAATAAGGGAAATGTAGATTATTATTTGATTGAAGACATTTATTAATGTGCGAATGTGCTGATGTGCGAATGTGCGAATTCAGTTTTGCGGGATTGCTTTAAGGAATTCGCACATCCGCACATTCGCACATTATTTTATTCCTTCCCTGATCATTTCCACTACCCGATATGTAGCGGGGCAGTGTTCAATATTTTGTTTATACATATGAATATAATCGACCATTTTCTTTTTGGTGTGATGTGGAAATCCTGCGCAATCGCGGGGACGCACATCATATATATTACACATATTGGTAAGGGGGTTGAGGAATTGGCAAGGCTGACTCACATTCAGCCAATCACCTTCTTTATCCCTGAAGAGCCATTTTTCGCGAAATGCTTTTTCACTCATTCCGAGATGTTTTGAAATTCGCTGCACATCCTGCCTGCTATAAGTAGGCGACATTGTTTTACAGCAGTTCGCACAATGCAGGCAATCTGTTTTTTCCCATATTGTTTTATCTGCTTCCAGTATCAACTTATCTAAACCACGTGGCGGTCTTTTTTCAAGCCTTGTCAAAAATCGCTTCATGCGTTTCTTATTGTACCGGATTATCTGTTTGAATGAACGTAAATTAACTGTTAGTAACATGAGTAGCTTGCTTATTCGGCAAATATCCCGTAAACGACTTACGCTGCAAAGAAAATTTTTGAGTTTGCTCATTAAATTATAAACTTGTTATATGTGGGAAACCTACAAGAAAGGATATAAGTCATGGCTGCAACTGGAAAAGTCTTTATCAGACAACTCCGTTGAAGCATACATGAGAGATGTTGATAAACTTACACAATTTCTGCAGGGTGCAGCTTTGATGAAGGCGCCCGGAGATATTTTATTGAAAGACCTGCGGCAATTCATCAAATGGATCGGAGGTTTGGGGATGACTGCAAGTTCTCAATCAAGAATCATTTCAGGCGTCCGTTCATTTTATAAATATTGCGCAATAGAAAATATTGCAAACAATGATCCCACTATATTGCTGGAAGCGCCAAAACTCAAAAGAACATTACCCGATGTGCTGTCGTTTGATGAAATTGAAAATATCATTGCGCAAATTGATTTAAGCAAACCCGAGGGCGGACGCAACAAGGCTATATTGGAAACCATGTACAGTTGCGGACTTCGTGTAAGCGAATTGGTAAACCTGCGGCTGTCCTGCTTATATCTCGATGTGGGTTTTATCCGCGTAGTCGGTAAAGGTGATAAAGAGAGACTGGTTCCAATCGGTCGCCCGGCGATAAAATATATTAATATTTATAAAAAAGATATTCGCATACACATTCCCGTGAAGCAGGGCAGTGAAGATATCCTCTTTCTCAACCGGCGCGGAAGTAAATTATCGAGAGTAATGATATTCCTGCTGCTGAAGGACCTTGTTAAAAAAGCAGGCATCAGGAAAAATATTTCACCGCACACATTCCGTCATTCATTCGCCACGCATCTTGTAGAAGGAGGCGCCGATCTGCGTGCCGTACAGGAAATGTTGGGTCATGAAAGTATCACCACCACGGAAATTTATACCCATCTCGACAGGGAATACTTAAGACAAACACTGCATAAGTTTCATCCGGCGTTTAAGTGAGCGGTTAATGGTTCATGGTTGATGGTTCATAGTTCATAGTTGAATCCTAACCATGAACTATGAACCATCAACCATGAACGTTAAAGAAACCTTATAATTCGATTTTGGGTATGCTATCTTATGAAAACAATAAAAATCGTTTTCGTTTTATCCTTTTTGCTTTTGTCTTTTCATGCAAAAAAGATGATTCTGCTGCAAAAACGGTCGATAATCCTTCAAACGGAAATGATATTGTTTGAATAAATCTACATTACTTCAATTGGTTAATAACGTCAGAAAAACAGGTTGTACCTGTGGTACTACCAGCATGCCTCCGGTTGCAGTAGTTATATGGAACGATGAGTTGGCAAAAGCCGCAGACAATCACAGCGCTGATATGAAAACAAATAATTATTTCAGTCGTACCGGCGCAGATGGTTCCAATCCCGGAACCAGGATTACTGCTGTGGGCTATACCTTAAATGTGCGGATGTGCAAATGTGCGGATGTGCGGATTCTTTAGAACGATCGGTTTGAGAAATCCGCACATTCGCACATTGGTAAATTCGCACATTAAATTCATTTCTGGCAAGGTTGTTGAAAATCTATATCTATCATTCATTATAAAAATTATTTTATGAGCGCACAAAAAATGATGATCGCTGCATTGGCAGGAGTCATTGCAGGAATATTGATAGCACCAGCAAAAGGAAGCGAAACAAGACAAAAGCTTGCTGATTCAGCAGATAGTATAAAAGATAAAATACGCCGCCTGAGAGGCACTACAAACAGGGAATTAGACGAATTACATGAAGTATTTGAACACGAGATATCTGGATTGAAAGATGATATTCGTGAAAAAATTCTAAGGCTGATTGAAGTGAGTAAGAAGGGATACAATCATGTTAAGGCGGAAGCGCTTTCTTGAAATTGGCTAGTGGTGTGTGGCTAGTAGGAATATCACTCGCCACTCGCTTTACAAGACTAGTACGTTATTATTATAGATTTTTTTTGTTGAAAGATTTATCACCCGGATAGTATATATTCCTTTTGACAATTGAGCGCCGCATTGTAATTGCTCAATTTGTTTACCATTTTCAATCCTCATTCTTTTTTGTAAAACAGGTTGCCTGGAAACATTAATCATTGTTACAGTAAATTCACTGGATTTGTTTATATCAAATGCAAGATTGATCGTTGAACCGGCAGGCGCAGGGTTGGGATAAACTATCACTTTGTCGTTGACCTTTTTAGGAGATACAAGCATATTTCTGATTTTTTGAAAAATGCTCGTGTCTCGTTTTTTTGCGATAATAACAACACTTGTAGCAATGCCTCCCATTACAACTTCTTTTAATTGAATTCTTATCAATGCGGTTTGCGGATTGTCTGAAACATTAATCACGGACTCTTTTGTTTCATATCCCACTTGGGAAACTTCCAAAAAAATGCTACCAGACCTGTCAACCATTATCTGAAAATTTCCGCTGGTATCAGTAGCGGTCCCGTGCCGGGTTCCTTTAATCATTACTGTAGCATAAAGTACCGGTTGTCCAAGATCATCTATTACTTTGCCTTTTAACAAGTACTGTTTTTTTATTTCTTCAGTAACTACTAATTTCCCTACACTTTTATTTGATGATGGTGAAACGCATACAACCGCCTCTCCCCTGATTGTTTCCTGTGCCGCAGCCCTGTTTGTTATTATCATAGCCGGAATCATTACATGAATGAAATAGCGGAACCAACCTAATTTTCCAGCTTGCTTTACGGATATGTTTCGATTCAATTGATCGGGGTAAAAATGTCCGCATAAATTCCCTTTCGATTTTGAAATATAGGTGAGTATTTCCTGATCACTCATTATACTGAAATCAACCACTTGTTTTTGGCATGATAAACAAAAACGGCCTTTATCGGTTTTTGCCATTTCATTCCAATGGGCATGACAAGGCTCCGGAATATGCAGTTGTATAGGTTTTGACATATATCTGTTTATAAACAGATGCGGGCATTTTCGAAATTGCATAATGCCATAAGGATTTCTAACTTTGGCTAAAGAAACCAGGGTTACTATTCACCATCATTGCCATTCTTAAAAAACATATCAGCCAATATAGCCAGCGACAAGGACCTGATCACCATATATAAGCAATCCGGCGACCTGGAGGTTTTAGGAACATTATATCAACCATATATGGACCTGGTATATGGAGTATGCCTGAAATATCTGAAAGACAGTGAAACTGCAAAAGATGCCGTGCTTGCTATTTTTGAAGAGCTGGTTTCAAAATTAAAAAAACATGAAGTTGAAAATTTTAAAGGCTGGTTGCATACGGTTGCGCGGAATCATTGCCTGATGCAATTGCGTTCAGCGAAGAACATGAAAACTAGCGAGTTTGACCCGGATCATATGCAATTGACCGAAACGGTGCATCTTAATGGTATCATGGAAAAAGAAGAGCATCTTGAGCAACTCAATGAATGCCTCAAAACCCTTTCACCCGAACAAAAGACAATCGTAGAATTATTTTACCTGCAGCATAAATGTTATAAGGAAATTGAAATCATTACCGGCGTAGAATGGAACAAAGTTAGAAGTCATATACAGAATGGCCGGAGAAACCTTAAAATCTGCATGGAACAAAAAATTCATAGTGCAAGCAATGAATGAAAAAGAAAAAAATAGCGAATTATACAATGCGGCGGTAATCGAAAAATACCTGCAGGGAAAACTGACCAGCGATGAAATGCATGCAATTGAAAAAGCGGCATTGGATGATCCTTTTCTTGCCGATGCAATAGAAGGAATGAACAAAGCGCTGGAAAGCCGAAGCAGTAGTTCATTGGATATGGATATTGCAGAGCTTCGGCAAAGATTGAAGCAACGGGTCACTCATAATAAAAATAAAATTGTTCCAATTGCCTCGAGGCGCAATTGGTGGCAGGTTGCCGCAGTGTTTTTTATCCTGACTTTTAGCGGGATGATGACTTATTATTATATCCATAATAATTCAATGGAAAGAAAAACAATTGCACAGGAAAAAAATACGGCAGCACAACCGCTAAAAGATTCTGCAAATATTGAAACCCCACAATCAAAATTGACAGAAACCGATAGCATGACTTTTAGAAATGCTACTGCCAAAAAATCCAAAACAAAAGAATCAGTCAGCGATGAAAAAAATATTGGACCAGTGCAATCCAAAACGGATTCTATGAAGATGAGTGCCGGCGCTGCATCTGCAAAAGATCAACGGGAATATAAAAAAGAAGAACCAGGTGCGGTAAAACCTAAAAAAGATGTGTCGGATGTCACCGATGATGTTGCATTGGCAAAGAATCAACCAGAGCCTAATAAAAAAGTACCATCACCCGCGGCAGAAAATGAAGACAAAAGCGCCGCTAAGGCATCGCGTAGTGAATATTTTGCAGCACCCGACAAACAAAATTCTTTTTTGGGCAAGGTTACAGATGAGCACAATAAACCGATTCCCGCCGCATCAGTTGAATTGAAAGGCAAAAAAATAGCCGTCGTTACGGACAATAATGGCAATTTCAAATTAAATACAAAGGACCCGGATTCGATAGTAGTGGCAAAGGTTACTTCAATCGGGTATGTAACTGAACTCGCTGATTTAAATAGCAATGGTTCTCCTAATATTATCATACTGCGTGAAGCCAAAAACAATTTGCAGGAAGTAGTCACCACGGGCTTGGGTACACGCAGAAAAAATAACAACAAACAACAAACCACGCAGGACGCCGCACCGGTTCAGGGATGGGATGAGTACAACAAATATCTTGAAAAAAATAAAAAGCCACTCCAGGATAGTCTCGGACTAAAAGGACCGGTCGTGGTTTCATTTTCCGTAAATAAAAAAGGGGCTCTTTCAGTCTTTGTCATCGAACAATCATTGGGACCGAATTATGATGAGGAAGCCATCCGGCTGATCAGGGAAGGTCCGGCCTGGAAATTATTAAAAGGTAAAAAGGCAACAGTTACAGTGATTGTGACATATTGATCCCTTCTTAAACTAATTGATGATTTATTCAGCGATTGTTTAGATTTGCCATTCAAAAAATTGCTTTATGAAAAAAATAATCAATCTGTTTATTCTTGTTTCACTATTTAATGTTTATGCGTCAGCACAACAATTAAGAACACCTACACCTTCACCCCCACAATACGTAAAACAGGATTTTGGTTTATCCTTCATTGAATTATCATATTCCAGGCCGGGAATAAAATCGAGACAGGTTTTTGGCGATTTGGTTCCCTATGGTAAAATATGGCGAACAGGTGCCAATAATGCAACGACAATTACATTTGGAGACGATGTGATCATTGGCGGGAAAAAAATACCTGAAGGAAAATACGGACTGCTCACTGTTCCGGGCTCCGGCGAATGGGTTATAATTATTACAAAGCAACTAGATGTAACAAATTCATCTCAATATAAGCAAGACCAGGATATAGTTCGGGTAACTGTTCAGAGTCATGAATTGCCATTTCCACTTGAAACCTTCAGCATTCTGTTCAATAATGTTACAAACAGTAACTGCGATCTCGACCTGGTGTGGGATAAAACCATTGTTTCATTACCAATCAAAACAGAAATAGATTCAAATATCATGGCGCAAATTGATAATATCATGAGTAAGGATAATCATCCTTACTATAATGCTGCAATGTATTATTTTGATAATGGAAAAGACCTGAACAAAGCACTTGAATGGTTTAATAAAGCAACGGATCAAAATCCAAAAGCTTATTTTATGTTTTATCAAAAAGCAAGGTGCCAGGCTAAATTGGGAAAGAAACAGGATGCAATTGCGACAGCGCAAAAATCAATGGTGTTATCCAAAGAAGCAGGCAACGGCGATTATGTTACGATGAATGAGAAGCTGATCGCTTCTTTGAAATGATAAGAGAGGTGAGTAGCGAGTATGCTCACTACTAGCCACTCGCCACTCACTAATTACCCCGCCTTTTTATCTTTCTTAAAAACCGTACTTAATAAACCGCTCAGCAGTACCACACCCATAGCGCCAATTACAATATACCATAAAAAACCAAGGCTGATAATTTTTCTCTGATTGAGAACATGTATAACAAGAATTCCTGTCTCAACAACAACAGCGCTGATAAAAATAGCAGAAGATCCAATTTTCTTAAAATAAAAAGCTACCAGGAATATACCGAGTATCACACCATAAAATAAGGAGCCCAATATATTAACCGCTTCGATAAGACTGTTGCCGATATTATAAGCCAGTTGCGCAATGGCGATACAAAAGATTCCCCATAATAAAGTATACCATTTGGAAAGCGTGTATTGCTTTTTTTCAGTAATGGTATTTTTTGAAAACCGTTTATGGAAGTCCACAATAGTACAGGAAGCAAGGGAATTCAGTGCTGCTGCAATGGAGCCCCATGCTGCTAAGAAAATCACCGCTATTAATAAACCAATCAATCCCTTCGGAAGATGATCAAAAACAAACCGAAGAAAAATGTAGTTGGTGTCGTTATCATCTCCGTTTATATCCTTGTCTTTCAGCCAGCGTTTAACCGTGTTGCGAAATTTTGCTTTTTGATCTTCCGATGTCTGTACAATGGATTGTGCTTGCTGCCAGGCAGGTGATCCTTTCTGCAGATTATCTGTCACCAGCAAATTCATCTGCTTTACTTTTACTTCCTGCATGGCATTGTATTCCTTGTTAAGAACAGACAGCGAGTCCTTATACTTTGATTTTGACAATAACGACAATTGCGACTGATTGAAAAAAACCGGTTCGCGGTGATACTGATAAAATGAAAATACCATCACGCCTAATAATAAAATAAGAAATTGCATGGGAATTTTTACAAGCCCATTCATCAATAGACCCAGCCTGCTTTCACCAACTGACTTTGCAGTGAGATATCTGCCTACCTGCGACTGATCCGTTCCGAAATAAGATAACTGAAGAAAAAAACCTCCGATCAATCCAATCCATATATTATACTTATCGTTCAAATTAAAACCATGATCGGTTGTGCCGGTCGTAATTACATTTAATTTACCAGCCTTGCCGCCAATATGTAATGCATCGAAAAAACCCACACCTTCCGGCAGGCGATGAATAACCATGTAACCCGCAAGCCCCATACCTACGAGAATAATAACCATTTGTAACTGCTGCGTATAAGCGACAGCTTTTGCTCCGCCCGTTACGGTGTAAATGATAAGCAGTCCACCCATAAATACATTTGTCCAGAAAATATCCCATCCCAGTATAGAAGATAAAATAATAGAGGGAGCCGAAATACTTATGCCCGTCGAAAGACCACGTTGCAATAAAAATAAAAATGAAGTCAGCGTCCTTGTCTTCAGATCGAATCTTTTTTCCAGGAATTCATATGCAGTAAAAACTCTTAGTTTATGAAAAACAGGTACAAAGGTTATACAAAGAACCACCATGGCAAGTGGAAGTCCAAAATACAATTGTACAAAGCGCATCCCATCGGTATACGATTGACCGGGCGCCAAAAAGGTAATCGCACTCGCCTGTGTGCCCATGATGCTCAGCAACACGAGGTACCATGGCATGCTGTTGTTGCAAAGAAAATAACCCTCGAGATTCTGAGTAGTTCGGCTTCTGTACAATCCATAAGCAATAATTCCCAGTAAGGTGATGGTTAACACGAACCAATCGAGGCCGCTCATGAAAAATATTTGGTAAAGAAATAGAAGAAAATAATAAGCAATAACAAAAAGCCCATTACCAGTGCATACCAGTAAGCCCATTTTTTAAAAAAAGGAACTTTGTCTTCCTGCATATCATCCATAGTATATTATTTTTCTTTGTCGTCCCGCCGCACCATCAATGCAGCTGCAATCAATCCAAGCACCAGGCCGATGAGCAAACCTATCGTAGCTTTTTTAATAAATTTCCCAATGATCAATCCGGTAACGATAGCTATTACAAAAGCAATTTCTCTTCTTCTTTGCATATTTTTAAAACCCACGTTTATGATTAAGCGCAATAATATTAGCGAGCAGGCGGTATGCACCGGGCACACCGGCAGGTAGTTCCCTGAAAAAAACCAGTCCGGTATAAACAAATTTTCCCTTGCCATAATCCGCAACAATCAGGCTTCCTTTCTGCCCGGGCTCACCCTGATCATGCATCGAGAGAATAGACTGATAACTGGAATCTGACTGACCTGCAAAATAAATTCCTCTTTCCTGTATCCATCCGTCAAAATCCTGGTCAGATATTTTATTGGGATAATTTAAAACAGGATGTCCGGGCTGAAGGAAATTTACTTTGGCTTGTTCATCTGTTACTCTTGTATTCGAAATACTGAATGGATACGGCCCCATTTTGGTTTTTGGAGTTCCTAAATTATCCCTGTTATACTGAACGATGAGATTACCTCCTTCTTTTACATAATCCATCAACAACTCATATTTTCCTAAAAGCCATTCATGCACATCATATGCCCGTACGCCGGCGAGGATTGCATCAAACTGTCTGAGATTACCTGGTGCAATGTCTTTTTCCTTGAGCAATACCACATCATATCCCATTTGTTGCAATGCCTCCGGCACCCTGTCGCCAGCTCCTTCAATATAACCAATCCTTTTTCCTTCTATCTGCACATTTGTAATAACAAATTTTGCTTTTGAATTCCTGAAATAATCAATACGCGGAATATGGTCGTACGAGATAGTCTTCAATTCTTTTAAACTATCTGCCTTACCAGGCTCGTCCACTACAATTGAAGAATAAAAAACAGCTGATTCATTTTTGAGAGGTTTGGCCGAATATGTCAACGTTGCATTATGAGCATTGCCATCAGTTTTTACATCGATATCGTTCATATTTGTCAATGATACTTTCGGTTGAATATTCCGTTGGCTTTGATTTTTTGTGTGTACATCAAAAGCTTTCTCCTTGTTAGAAGTAAATATGATTGTTTCAGGATCAAATTGCCCGGTAACAGCCGGCAGTATGGTTAATGGTTGATATAATTCTCCTCTTACAGGATCAAGAAATTTATACTGTACCGGTCGCCTGAAAGTAAAATCCCGGCCATTTATAGTGAGCCTGAATTGAGCTTCATAAGCTGGTTTACTTTGCGGATCGCCAATCATTGACTGATCCTTTACATTGAAAGAACCAGGCGACATATCTTCCTGCAACCAATAAGGTTGTGTGATTGCTTTTGTATCCGGAACAATCATTTTTTCAGAAAAGGAATAATTCTTATTGAAATCAAGTGATTGATTGATCTGCGTATCAAGCGAACTAATGCTGATCGATTTCACCATTACGTTTGTGCTTAACCGGTTGACCATGGAAATATTCACCTGTATTGGATCACCCTGTGCCATATAAGGATTGCGCACAGTTGCTTCAAGCCATAATCCACTACAGGCTTCGATCAGCTGCTGCACTTCTTTCAGCTTTTGCGTTTTCCAATAACCATCTTTCAACTTCATCATGGCTTCGTACAAATTGACAAGAGACGGGATTGATTTTTCAGGATTTGACAAAGAATAATCGCTGATAAGTTTGTCAATCAACTGTTGTATTTTTTTTCCTCCATCCACCCTCTCCCAGCTTGTCAGAACATCCTCCATCAGGTCTTTATTTGCTTTCGCTCCTTCAATGGTAGTGAAATATTCCAATGCCTGTCCCCTGGTGCGCGGCAATGCTGCACCCTGGCTCTTATGCTGGGTCCTGCTTTCTGCAGCAATCTCACCATAACTCTTTCCCAATATTGCGTTGTATATGCCTACATCAATTTTCATCTGATCCTCACTGGTAGTATTGTTTGCTCCAAAATTGAATGTGTTCCATAACAGACGTTTACCTTTCCATGGTTGTACGCCATATTTAAATTGTTCAGGAAATTTGTTCGGGTCGGCCGCTGCTATAAAGGCTTCATGTGCTAACACTGCAGACGCGGAATGATGTCCATGGAATGCAGTTTTAAACTCCTCCGGAAACCGGGTAATGACCACATCGGGTTGAAATCTGCGCAATACCCAAACCACATCACTCAGAATTTTTTCTTTGTCCCATGTTTTCAATGCCTCTTCGGTACTCTTACTGAATCCAAAATCGAAGGCACGGGTAAAAAATTGTTCTGCTCCGTCGATCGACCGGGCAGCCAGCATTTCCTGCGTACGGATAAGACCAAGCTCAACCCCCTGTTCATCCCCGATCAGATTTTGTCCGCCATCGCCCCTTGTCATTGACAAATAACCTGTCCTGTACAGTCTTTCTTTTGCCAGGAAAGCGATTAGCCGGGAATTCTCATCATCAGGATGTGCAGCCACATACAATACAGAACCTAATATATTTAATTTCTTAAGCCGAAGAAATATCTCGGCACCACTGATCGTTTGTGGGGTTTGAGCATGAACAAAAGGGTATAGCAGAAAAAAATGAAACAGGATCAAAACAATAATTCTTCTCATCCGGAGGTTTTTAAATATATACGAATAGGCAAATTAGCGAATCATTTGTTTTTGTTTGATTAAAATAATATAGACGGCAGCAGATTAATTTATATGATTTGCTATTGCCGATGGGAGAAAGCCGGTAAAGAACCCGGGCCGGTATTATAATTTTAATATTTCTTATGATCTTCTTATGAATGTAATGATGGTTCTTTATCATAGTTACATTATTTTAGCTCTAAAATCCTTTCGTTCTATGGGTCAGAAATTGTACACAGGGATCATTTTTGTTTTATCAATTATTTCGGCTTTCTCACCGTTGCAGGCACAACAGACATTTAATCCATATCACTATGTTATTCATAAAAAAATGGACTGCACCCATGGTGCCGTTGTTTCAGCGCATCCATTGGCGAGCCAGGTAGGAGTATCAATTCTGAAAAAAGGTGGAAATGCATTAGATGCCGCTATCGCTACGCAATTGGCACTGGCCGTGGTTTATCCCGGCGCAGGGAACCTCGGAGGCGGAGGGTTTATGATTGCTTCATTATCAAACGGGAAAAATATTGCGCTCGACTTTCGCGAAAAAGCTCCTGCGGCAGCCTCCAAGAATATGTATCTTGATGCAAAAGGTAAGGCGCAAACCGACCTGAGTCAGGACGGGCATCTTTCCTGCGGCGTACCTGGTACGGTAGCAGGTATATTCATGGCCTTGAAATATTCCAAATTACCACTGAAAAAATTAATTCAACCGGCTATAGATCTTGCTGAGAAGGGATTTACCATCACCGCTGCCGAAGCAAGGAACCTGAATGAATCCCAGGCCGATTTCAAAAAATATAATACTTTAATGCCGGTATTTGTCAAAGAAGGTCCGTGGAAACAAGGCGACACATTGATACAAAAAGACCTTGCAAAAACGTTGAGGCTTATCCGTGATTCGGGAGCAAGAGGTTTTTATGAAGGAGAAACTGCCAGGCTGATTGTAGAAGAGATGCAGCGGGGCAAAGGTATTGTCACCTATGAAGACCTGAAGAATTATACTGCTAAAGAAAGAGAGCCCGTAGTGTTTGATTATAAAAGAGATTATACCATCGTTACAATGCCCCTGCCCAGCAGCGGCGGCATCTTGCTGCCGCAGATGATGAGAATGGCTGAGGACCAGCCATTGAAAAGTTTTGGCTTTCAATCTGTGCATTCGGTTCACCTGATGACGGAAATAGAGCGACTTGCTTATGCAGACCGGGCAAAATACCTGGGAGATAAAGATTTTTATAAAGTTCCTGTCAAAACGCTTATCAGTTATCCTTATCTCTATAAGAGAATGGAACTGTACAGATCTGACACTGCAGGAAAGAGTGAAAATATACCTGCAGGTAATATACCGGAAAGCGAAGAAACAACACATCTGAATACGTATGATAGTGGAGGCAATGCCGTATCAATCACCACCACCCTGAACGGCGAGTATGGCAGCAGAACGGTTGTTGGGGGAGCAGGTTTTTTTCTGAATAATGAAATGGATGATTTCAGCATCAAACCCGGAGTGCCGAATATGTATGGTGCAATCGGGGCCGAAGCGAATGCCATTGTACCGGGCAAGCGTATGCTAAGTTCTATGACACCTACCATTGTATTGCAGGAAGGAAAACCTTATTTAATATTAGGTACCCCGGGGGGGACAACCATTACAACATCTGTTTTCCAAACACTCATAAATATTTTGGAGTTCGATATGAAAATCGAAGATGCGGTGAATAAACCAAAGTTTCATCATCAATGGAAACCGGATGTGATTTATGTTGAAAAAGATTTTCCTCAGAATATCAGAACGCAACTGCAGCGAATGGGATACATCATCCAGCAGAGGGAAGCGATCGGACGAACGGAAGTGATAAAAATTTTACCTGATGGCAGAATAGAAGCTGTTGGTGATAAACGCGGTGATGATACAGCAGAAGGATACTAGGTAATGTGCGAATTTACCAATGTGCGAATGTGCGAATTCGTTTGTGCAGTCAGCCTTGAAGAATTCGCACATTCGCACATTGGTAAATTCGCACATTAAAATATCTTGCATCCTGATTATTAAAATTATTTTATGTCATTAGGTAACATTTATCTCCAATCTGCGATTAGTCGTTTGATCGGCTACAGGGAACTGGCAGAAAAAACTTTTATCCAGCTTGAGGAAAAAGATTTTCATTATCAACCTAATAAAAATTCAAACAGCATAGCAATCATTATCCAGCATATAAGCGGCAATATGCTTAGTCGCTGGACAAATTTTTTAACTGAAGATGGGGAAAAAACCTGGCGCAGGCGTGATGATGAATTTGATGAACAGCAATATAACCATCAGCAGTTGCTGGATAGATGGAATAAGGGATGGGATTGCCTGTTGCATTCACTTCGATCATTAACCGAAGATGACCTGCTAAAAACCGTTCATATCCGAAATGAACCGCTTTCGGCAATTGACGCTATTAATCGTCAACTGGCCCATTACCCTCATCATATCGGCCAGATTCTGTATATAGGTAAAATAATCAAAGATGATAAATGGATGAATCTTTCCATTCCTAAAAGAAAATCAAACTAGAGAAATACAACCCTTCATTTAACACAGAAAAATATCGCGCAACAAGCATTAGCTTTTATATTGTTAGTTTCACAGGACTTTAGCAAATTTTTACCTGCATACAGGCATTTCAGAAGCAATAAAAAAGCGTTTCAGGTGTTATAGATTTTAACAAAACCTACTTCAAAAAAGGCCCGCCTGCCGGTGGGCAGGGCCATAGACCATTAAAATCCAGGATCCGGATGAAAGCCACCAGCCGATGTAAATTCATTCCAATTTCAGGAGTTTCGCGGCTAGTTTGAAAATACCTTTTGGTATTGAATTTGCACTTAAAACACGTTACTTTTACAATCTAATCATCGTATCTGAAAAAATTCCTGAAAATACTTCTGTTGACATTGTTGACCCTGGTTTTGTTGCTGGTATCGCTGTGGCTATTGACTAATGCAATCAATCGAAAATCAGTTTTGTTTTTCTTCTTATTTGTTGCTGTTCTTTTGGTGATGTTAAAAACAGCCAATTGGAAATCCGCTCTTGGATGCTTTCTCCTGCTATTGTTGCTTTCATTATCTGTTCAAACCGCACCTGTTCAAAACTGGCTAATCGGCAAGGTCACCAAAAAACTTTCAGGTAGTCTTCATACGGAAATAAATATCCGCCATGTCGATTTTTCACTCTTCGATAAAATGTTGCTCGAAGGCACTTTGGTCAAGGATAAAAATAAAGACACCCTCTTATACGCCGGACAGGCGAGATTGATGATCACGGACTGGTTCTTTTTAAAAGATACGGTTGAATTGCATTATATAGGTCTGAGTGATGCGATTATTAAAATGAAAAGAACAGATTCTGTGTGGAATTATCAGTTTATGATTGATTATTTTTCAGGCTCGGATACATCTGCCAAAAAAAGTTCAATCCAGGTTAACCTGAAAGAAATTCAACTTGCCCGCGTTCACCTGCTAAAAAAAGATGAATGGCGCGGGGAGGATATGGAACTTCAATTGGGCTCGTTGGGATTAAATGCCGACTTGATTGATTTTGCAAAAAAGACGGCGCATATCAGCGTTCTTGAATTTACAGAACCTCAGTTTGCTATAAGCACCTATCCTGGTAAAAGACCACCTCTGTCGGCAACAAATGAAGACACAATCAAAAATGATCCTAAACATTTGCGCTGGAATGCCGGAGACTGGGATATAGCGATTCAACATTCGGTTATTCATAAAGGCTCTTTCAAAAACGATAAATTAACAGATATACATCCTTATGATCATTTTGATGGCAATCATATCTTTTTTTATGATATCGATTGGGATTTTAAGAATGTTCGTTTCAAACATGATACGATCACTGCTCAAATGAATATGAGCACAAAAGAAAGAAGTGGCTTTGAAGTAAAAAAATTCACAGCCGGTATAAAATTCTTTCCTGAGGCAATGGAATTTAGCAAGATGGATCTTCAGACAGGAAAAAGCCGGTTGCGTAATTTTTTCGCTATGCGCTTTAAAACTTTTGATGACATGTCTGATTTCATTGATAAAATAAATATGGAAGGCAATTTTGCCGATGCATATATCGATAGCGATGATATCTCTTATTTCGCTCCCGAATTAAAAGACTGGAAAAAAACGATCAGGCTTACAGGAAATATTAAAGGACCTGTGATCAATCTTGTAGGAAAAAATATTTTGATCAATGCGGGGCAAAATACTTCGCTGAGTGGCGATATACATCTTAAGGGACTTCCGGATATTGATAAAACTTATATAGAGTTTAAATCAAATAATTTCAGGACCACGTACAAAGATGCGATCACATTTGTTCCTTCATTGAAAAAAATAAATCAGCCACGTATCGACCGCCTGGAATATATCAGGTTCAAGGGAAATTTCACCGGCTATTTAAATGACTTTATCACATCAGGTACGATCGAAACAGGTATAGGAACAATCATTGCCAATGTGAATATGAAAATTACAGAAAAAAAACCTTCCATTTACTCCGGCACAATCGCTACAAATAATTTTGATCTGGGCAAATTCATGGATGATCCATCGATGGGACAAATTTCTTTCAGCGGAAAAGTCAATGGAAAAGGATTAACATCCAAAACACTTAATGCAACCCTGGATGGAACTGTAAGTCAGCTGGATTTCAATTATTATACATACCAGAATATAATTGTAAATGGAACCGTGGCCCAAAAGAAATTTAATGGGAAGCTCATATTAAACGATTCAAATTTACATGCCACTTTAAATGGTCTGATTGATTTCAGCGGAGACAAACCAAAATTCGACTTCAGCGCCGGAGTTGATTATGCCAGTTTGAAAACATTGAATTTCACCAACGACAGTATTGAGTTCAACGGAAAATTAAGGTTTAATTTCACCGGTGATGATATTGATAACTTCCTTGGAAGTGCCAGAATTTATGATGCGTCCGTATATAAAAAAGGACAACGGCTTCCTTTTGATTCACTCACGCTCGAATCGAGTATCATCGACAGTAATAAAACCATAACTGTTGTCAGCAATGAATTTGACGGTGCAATTGTTGGGGAATTTTCCATTATGGAGTTACCAGCGGCGTTCCAGACATTCTTATATAGATATTATCCGAGTTATATCAAGCCAACCAAAAGTAAATTGTCTGATCAAAACTTCAGCTTTGTAATTACAACCAAGAAAGTGGATGATTATCTTGATCTGTTTGACAAAAATCTGAAAGGATTTAATTTTACAAGCATTACCGGTCGTATCAATACCAGGGATAACCTGCTTGATGTAAATGCGGAAGTGCCGCAATTCAGTTATAAAAATATCTCCTTTTATAATGCGAACCTGAAAGGGCGTGGAAATTTTGATAGTCTCTCTGTAGAAACGACTATGGGCGAAATATATGTCAGCGACAGCCTGCATTTTCCATCGACACATATTCAATTGAAATCATTTAATGACCTGTCTGATGTGAAGATTATTACAAGCGCAAATCAAACGCTCAATGCGGCAAATATATCGGCACAGGTACAAACACTTGCCGATGGTATTCATATTACATTTCATCCATCCACCTTTGATATAAACAGCAAGACCTGGACGATCGACAAAAATAGCCAGCTTTCTTTCAGCAATAACATTATTGCGGCGGATGCCATGAGAATTTATAACGGAGATCAGCAGATACTTATCAGCACACATCCTTCAGACGAAGGCAACTGGAATGATATGCAGGTAGATCTGAAAAAAATAAATATCGGCGATTTTACTCCTTTCTTTGTAAAAGACGAACGGCTCGAAGGCTTGTTAACAGGCACCGCTACAATCACTGATCCATTTAATAAACCTTACCTCCGGTTTCAGGGAGAAGCAGAGCAATTCCGGTTTGAAAATGATTCAATAGGAAAAATACAGCTTGCTGCAGATTATAATAAAAAAACCGGGCTCGTTAATACAACAGTGAGCTCCAACAACAAAAACTACCAGTTCGATCTGAAAGGGATTTTCAACACCGTAGACAGCGCAACCACCGACCCAATCAATATCATGATCCCGAACCTTGTGGATACTAAAATTGATTTACTTGAAAAATACCTTGGAGGTATTTTTAGTGATCTTACAGGCAAAGCTTCCGGACAATTACAAATAGTTGGTTCTGCTGACAAGCTTAAATACCTCGGGGATATAACATTAAAAGATGCAAATTTAAGGGTGAACTATACGCAATGCTCATACAAAATACCTGTCGCGAACGTTCAGTTGCGGGATGGGTATATAGATTTCGGAAGTTTTGTATTGGAAGACACTTTAAAAAATAAGGCCCAGGTTGTTAAGGGAAAACTTTATCATCATTCGTTTAGGGATTTACGTTATGATTTTGCACTGAACACAAATCACCTGCTTGTGTTGAATACAAAAGTTACTGACAATAACCAGTTTTATGGAAGAGTTGTGGCGAAGGCAAATATCACGCTTACCGGGCCACAGGAAGATATGCAGATGTATATCAAGGGCGAGCCGACAGATAGCTCCACGATTTATCTTCCGACAGCCACCAGCCGGGAAAGTGCAGACGCAGATTTTATAGTATGGAAAGTATATGGGAAAGAAATGTCGAAAAACATAGCCCAGGGGAATAACAATTTTACTGTAACGCTTGATGTTACAGCTAATAATTATGCGAATGTATATGTAATCATAGATCCATTGACAAAGGATATAATAAGAGCAAACGGTCACGGCAACCTGCGGATTAGAGTAGGTACCAATGAAAGTATGGATATGAGGGGGCGTTATGAGATTGACCGCGGTGATTATAATTTCACTTTTCAAACATTTATCCGAAAACCTTTTGTCTTTATGGAAGGTGTTGGGAATTATATTCAATGGACCGGTGATCCTTATGATGCAAACATTAATATACAAGCGGTATATGAAGCGGAAAATGTACAGTTCAGTGATCTTGGTCTCAACTCAGGTTCGGGAGGTGTTGTTATAACAAACGAAAACCTGAAGCGCTATCATGGCCCGGTATGGGTAGTTGCCACCCTCAGTGATAAATTAATGAAGCCTTCAATTGATTTCGAAATACAATTACCTCCTAATAGTGAATTAAAAAATAACCAGGATGCAGCATGGCTGATACAAAGAATTGAAAGTGACCCGAACGAGTTGAATAAACAGGTAGCTTTCCTGATCGTATTCAATAGTTTCGGTCCTATGGCAAATAGCAATACTGCTTTCAATGCCAATGAAGCTGTAGGCGGTATATTTGTCAACAGTATCTCCGGAGCAATATCCAATGCGCTGAGCCACCAGTTTTCAAACGCTTTTCAAAAAGTTTTCAAGGATAAAAGCATCCAGGTGAATTTCAATACCTCATTTTATAGCGGAAGCGGCCTGGTAGATAATACCGATCCGGGCAGAAACTATGACCGTACCAACCTCAATTTATCTGTTATCAAAAGCTTTTTGAATGAGCGTTTGACCTTTACCGTTGGAAGCGCCGTGGATTTTGGACTTACCGCACAACAGGTGCAGGCGGCTTCAGTACAATTTCTCCCGAATATCACCGCTGAATGGAAGATTACGCCCAGCGGCCGGATAGTGCTTACATTCTTTTACCGGGATTCTTACAACTACTTATCGGTAGCAAATCATACACAAAACAGTTCTGGCACCAGTATTTCTTACCGGAGAGATTTTGACCGTATGGATGAATTAATTAAAGGAAAGAAAAAGCCCAAAAAAGAAAAGAAAAAAGTTCAGGAACCGCCAAAGGAAGTTTCACAAACTAAATAGGCTGAAGCCTCCCCCCAAACCCCCTCCGGTGGAGGGGGAGTGAGCGGCAAATCCCTTTTTTTAAGAAGTATTAGGGAGTTGCAAATTACTCCCCCTCCACCCGAGGGGGTTTGGGGGGAGGCCTCAGACTATTTCAAAATCTCATGACCCAGTTTATCGCGCTTTGTCTGCAGATATTTTTCATTATGTGGATTAGGATCCACTTCAATAGGAACTGTTTTAGTTATTTCCAGTCCATAGCCTGACAGTCCGGCCCTCTTCTTTGGATTGTTGCTGATAAGACAAATTTTTGTGATACCCAGATGCCGTAAAATTTGTGCGCCTACGCCATAATCCCTTTTGTCCATAGGAAACCCGAGGTGAAGGTTGGCTTCTACAGTATCCATTCCATTTTCCTGGAGTTTATATGCTTTCAATTTATTTACAAGACCGATACCGCGGCCTTCCTGGTTCATATAAAGAATCGCACCCTTTCCTTTTGCTTCAACCATTCGCATGGCTTTGTGCAATTGTTCGCCGCAATCGCAACGGAGCGAGCCAAGAATATCTCCGGTAAAGCAGGAAGAATGCACCCTTACCAAAACGGATTCATTTTTTTCCCACTCACCTTTTATCAATGCAAGATGTTCGTTACTTGTATTTTTTTCTTTGAAGGCAATTAGTTTGAAATGTCCAAATTGAGTAGGCATATCTACCTGCACTATTTCTTCAATCAGTGAATCCGTTTTCAGGCGATATTCAATAAGATCTTTGATAGAGATTAATTTAAAATCGAATTTCTTAGCGATTTCTTTTAATTCAGGAAGCCTTGCCATGCTACCATCCTCATTCATAATTTCTACCAGAACACCTGCCGGTTCAAAACCCGCGAGTCTCGCAAGATCGATTGTGGCTTCTGTATGCCCCGATCTGCGCAACACACCTCCTCGTTTTGCACGCAATGGAAATATATGTCCAGGTCTGCCCAGTTCTGATGGTTTGGTATCGGGATTGATCAATGCCTGTACAGTTAAAGCACGATCATGTGCTGAGATACCAGTAGTGCATCCATTCCCTAGTAAATCAACCGAAACGGTGAAAGCAGTTTCATGCAAAGCTGTATTGTTATTGACCATCAGCTCGAGTTCCAGTTCATCGCAACGTTCTTCAATAAGTGGCGCGCAGATCAGGCCCCTCCCGTGTTTACTCATGAAATTAATCACTTCAGGAGTTACGTTTTTTGCAGCAGTAATAAAATCGCCCTCATTCTCGCGGTCTTCATCATCAACCACAATAATCAATTTTCCCTGCCTAATATCTTCAATAGCACTTTGAATAGAGTCTAGCATTTTTTAAAATTATATACAAAGTTAATAAATAAGCAGTAGTTCGTAAATCGGGCAATATTTTCTACAATTTTACACTTAGACGCACTCATTTTATAATTCTTTAGTATGTCAAAAATTTTTGATTTTGTTTATAATTTGTCAAAATAAAAATGCGAAAAAAATAGTTTTATACTAATTTTTTTTCTTTTCTTTAATAATAATTTACTCCCGACTTCGATTTCCTGCCACGTGTTAATATTTTTTTAATATACCGATTACTGTAGTAAAACAGTTATATCGTTTCTTTGTTGTTCGAAAAACTACTGTTTATGATAAAACGACTATTGGCATTTGTGTTATGTCTCTTTTCCGTATTTTTTGTTATTGGCCAGGAAACAACTTCTGAAATCCAGGGAATTGTTTCAGATTCAAAGACAGGTCTTGCCGGAGCTACTGTTGTTGCCACTCATGATCCTACAGGTACCCGCTATACAACGACCACACGTAAAGATGGCCGGTTCAATTTGCCGAACCTGCGTATCGGTGGCCCATATACTGTTGTGGTAACTTATATAGGATACAAAGATGAAAAGCAGGAAAGTATTACTTTGTTATTAGGACAGGTTTATAAAGCTGATTTTGTAATGACTGCTGAATCCAAACAATTAACTGAAGTTGTTGTTTCCGCTTCACGTCAGGACAAAGTTTTTAATAATGGGCATACTGGAAGTCAGGAAGTAATTAGCAGATCACAGATGGATCGTCTTCCTTCCCTAAATCGTTCTTTGCAGGATTTTACGAGATTGGATCCAAGTGCCAGAATAGATGCATTTGGTGGTTCAAGTTTCGGAGGTCGTAGTAGTGCTTATAATAATTTAACAGTTGATGGAGCAAATTTTAATAATGCTTTCGGGCTTTCAGGAACATTGGGAGGTCAGACAAATTCTCAACCAATCAGTATTGACGCTATTGAACAAATTCAGGTATCTGTTTCTCCATACGACGTTCGCCAGGGTGGTTTTTCAGGAGCAGGTATTAATTCTGTCACGAAAAGCGGAACCAACCAATTTAAAGGTTCAGTATATACTTATATTAAAAGCCCGGATCTACAGGGTTATAATGTAAATGGAAATAAAATTCCCAGGCAAACATTTAATTACAATCAATGGGGTGGATATCTTGGAGGAGCTATTGTACCAGGTAAAGTGTTTTTCTTTATCAGCTATGAACAGGAGCGCAGAAAAGATCCTGCTACCAGCTTTATAGCTTCATCGGCCAGCAATCCTGCAAATGGTGTCAATGTTTCTACAGCTAATGCGGACACATTGAATGCCTTGAAAGATTTTCTTATAAAAACATATAATTACAATCCTGGTTCTTATCAAGGTTATTCTTATCGGACTCAAAGCGACAAAATCACTGCGAAAATAGATTGGAATATAAATTCACATAATACTTTCACTATAAAATACAATTATCTCAAATCGCTGAGAGATGTCGTCGCCAGCAATAGTGGATCACCCAACGGAGGCCGTCAACCAAGTCTTACAGGTTTGCCATTCAGTGGTAGCGGATATACCATTAACAACAATTTTAATATTTTCATCGCTGAATTAAATACCAGGTTTAGCAACAGCTTCGCTAATAAGTTACAAATAGGTTATACCGCCTTGCGCGATTTCCGTTCCAGTCAGGCGGGAAGCGACTTTCCTCTTGTGGATATCATGAACGGTTCAAACCAATCATATACCGCTTTTGGTTACGAACCATTTACTTATCATAATCTGTTAAACACAGATATATATCAATTGTCAGACATTTTTAGTTTATATAAAGGCAGTCACGAAATCACGATTGGAACTCAGGACTACTACAAAAAATTTAAAAATGGATTTGCTCCTAATTATGAAGGTGTTTACCGTTTTAGCACGTTGACTGATTTCTATAACAGTGCTACAAATGGAGCTGCAACTGCAATCAGATATAATTTGCAGTATGCTGCAACAAGCGACGGCTCTTTCCCGTTTGCTGAAATTGGAGTATACGAAATTGGATTTTTCGCGCAGGATAAATGGCGCATGACTAATAACTTTACTCTTACTTATGGTTTACGCGTGGATGCACCCATCTTCCAAAATAAATTCGAGGATAATACTTTTGCAGATGCCCTGATATGGAGAGACGGAAAACATTACAGTACCGGACAGAAGCCAAATACAAATCCTTTATTTTCTCCAAGACTCGGATTTAACTGGGATGTAAAAGGAGATCAGAAAACACAGGTCCGGGGTGGCGCCGGTCTATTTGCAGGGCCACCTCCTTTTGTTTGGGTCAGTAACCAGGCAAGTAATAATGGTGTTCAATTTGGTTCGTTTGTAAAAGGCCCTCTTGGCTCGCCTGCTACGGCCCCGGTTGTTTTCAATCAGGATATCAATGCTTATCGTCCAACCGCTGGTGCCGCCAATACTTCTTATAACTTAGTTTTCACGGATCCGAAATTCAAATATCCTCAGGTACTTAAATCAACGTTAGCAGTTGACGAGAAACTTCCCTGGGGTATAATTGGTACATTGGAATTCACTTATTCCAAAGACATCAATGCAGTTAATTTTGAAAATGTGAACCTTCCCGACACCGGGCTTGTTCAATTTCAAGGTGCGGATAAGCGATACCGTTATAATTTTAACCAGATTAACCGTGGCCAGGGCGGAGTAAGTGTTACCAATCCCAATATTAGTAACGCTATACTGATGAAAAATTATGGCAAGGGATATACTTATACAGCAACTATTCAATTGCAAAAGAATTTCAAAAATATTTATCTTAATGCTGCTTATACTTATAGTCGCTCTAAAAGTATCAATGACGGAGGATCTATAGCTCAAACCAATTGGAATAGTCGGGCAACCGTTGGTGATCCGAATTCCCCCGAATTAGGATTTTCTAATTTCTATCAACCACATAGGGTGATCTTTTCCGCTTTTTATCGGAAAGAATATGCTAAGTTTTTCGCTACTTCAGTGGGACTGATTTATGAAGCTGCTCCAGCAGGTGTCGGCTCGTACACATACAATGGTGACCCGGTACATGTCAATACGGGAAGCTTTAATTATACCCTGATGTATATTCCCAGAGATGCAAGCGAAATTTCCCTGGTGCCTGTAGCTAATAATGCTACCAATGATCCAAGAACCACTGCAGAAATCTGGTCTCAGTTAGATAATTTCATCAATTCTGATCATTACCTGAGCAAGCATCGTGGACAATATGCAGAACGAAATGCGGCTGTGTTGCCTTTCTACAGTCGTCTTGACTTAAATATCACACAGGAATTTTATTATTTTACCGGAAAAGTGAACAAAAATAAGCATACCCTAAGAGTTACTTTCGATATCCTGAATGTAGGTAATATGATCTCGAATAAATGGGGCGTCTTTAAAAATTTCAGCACTTTGTCGCCTTTAAATTTCGAAGGAATGGTAAACGGTGCACCTACTTATTCATTCCCTTTCAAAGTAGCTGCGTCGAAGACTCCTTATACGAATGCATATAGGGATGATGTCAGCAATCCTCTATCGCATTGGCAGGGGCAGATTGGTATCAGATATTTGTTTAATTGAGATAGAAACTAATAAAATAAGGAATGAGAAATAAGATACAAGATACAAGGTACAAGGCACAAGTGGTTCCTTCTTGTGCCTTGTACCTTGTACCTTGTATCTTATTCCTTATTTATAGTTTTTCATTCCCCACCCCCATTTCAGGAATTCAGGCATGGCACGTGCCCAGGTGGCGACATCATGTTTGCCATCATCTAATTGCATATAATGAATATCCGTTTTTTCATTATAGCCTTTTGCAATCAATTCTTTTATAAGATCAATCGTATCGTCAATAGAATCAATAATACCATTGTTGTTCCTGTCCCCTTCCTCATCAGCCGCGCCACATTCAAAAAAAAACTTAAGCCAGGGATAATATCCTCCACTCCTTATCTGTTGATGCATGATGCGATCTGTATCATCGTTATACGTTTTGTCATTTTTGTCTTTTGTTCTCCACCAAAACGAACCTGAGAAAACGCCGACTTTGGAAAACTCCTGTGGATGGTTCCATACAATGTCCAAAGCGCTAAGTGCGCCCAGAGAAAAGCCAGCGAAAGATTTTTCTCTAAACCCCTGCTTGCAATAATTGGAACGTATATATGGAATCAATTCATCAAAAATAAATGCAGTATAATTTTTTGCTTTGCTACCCCTACCCTTATAATCAGGCTTTGTTGCAGTACCATATTCCATCTTCCTGTCGGTTCCTGCATGAATACCCACACAAAATAATGGGCTGATGCTTTTTGTATCGTACATATCCGAGAGGATACTTTTCAAACCAAGGTTTTCCATATCCTGGCCGTCATTGATCAACAATAAACTTGTAAGTTCATGTGAGTTTGTATGAACGGGTAAATAAAAATCTACCGTCACAGTACGGCCAAGGGATTTGGATTCTATTTTGATATTTTTTTTCAAAATTTCCTCTCTTTTATCTATTTCCATGATTTCAAAAATAGGAAAATGCGGTTAAACAATCTTTTTTGTTTGCTCGTCTTCATCCATCAATAACGAATTTGTTTTTTTGTTGTTTTAAAAATATATTTGATCAAGCCTATAATATAATGAGTGTACACGAAGAATATCATAAATGGCATTCACCGGCAATCGGCAGAGATTTTGAAATGCTGGTATTCGGGCACGCAGGACAACCAGTTATTTTATATCCCACATCCAAGGGTTCCTATTATCAAAATAAAGACATGGGATTGATTGATGCCGTAGCATGGTTTTTAGAGAACGGGTTGGTAAAAATTTATTGCCCGGATAGTATTGATGCATTCAGTTGGTACGATAAATCTGTCCAGCCCTCCATACGCGCCTATAACCACAACTGTTATGATAAATTGATTGTAACTGAAATAATACCGCGTGCCCAATATGAAACAGGATATGCCAAGGTAGCAACGGCGGGATGCAGTTTTGGCGGATATCATGCAGTAAATACTGCTTTCCGTCATCCTTCCATAACAAGTTTTTGCTTTTCGATGAGTGGGGCTTTCGATGTTAAACAATTTATGGATGGGTATTATGATGACAACGTTTATTTCAACAATCCTGTCGATTTTATTCCAGCTGATAACAATCCTGACATTTGGAAAATGGGAATTGTATTGGGAACGGGCGAACACGATATTTGCAGGAGGGATAATGAGCGACTGAGTGAAATCCTGCATCAAAAAAACATTGAACACTGGCTCGATATCCGGCCAAATGCAGCGCACGACTGGCCAATATGGAAAGAAATGTTTCCACATTATCTATCTCTGATGAAATAGAATCATGATTAAGGGACCGGGATCGATTGTCAGAAAATAAAAAAATAAGTTTTAAAGAATCAATCCAATTCTCCTCTAAATCATAAAAAATCCTCTGCAACGCGGTTCTAACTAAAATCGTATATTCATTATACCAACAAATTTTTTATCATGAAAAAAATCGGCATACTATTCGGGCAGGAAAGAAGTTTTCCCATGGCGTTTGTGGAAAAAATAAATAGTAAAGATATACCCGGTATTACAGCAGAACCGGTCCGTATTGAAAAGGTTGTACAAGGTGATGCAAGCGGATATGCTGTAATCGTTGACCGTATTTCCCAGGATGTACCTTTTTACAGAGCTTTTCTCAAAAATGCTGCTCTATGCGGAACCGCAGTTATAAATAATCCATTCTGGTGGAGTGCTGATGAAAAATTTTTTAATAATTGTCTTGCAACTAAAATAGGAGTTCCTGTTCCTAAAACAGTGATTCTTCCATCGCGTGAACATCCTGCAGATACCAACGATCAATCATTTTCCAATCTTGCTTTTCCGCTGGATTGGGAAGATATTTTCAGGTATATCGGATTCCCTGCATATATGAAACCTTTTGCGGGTGGTGGCTGGAAGCATGTATACAAATTACGAAGCACAGAAGAATTTTTTCAAAAGCATAGTGAAACGGGCCAGTTGGTTATGCTCCTGCAGGAAGAAATTATTTTTGACGAATATTACAGGTGTTATTGTATTGGGGGCAAATACGTACGCATCATGCCTTATGAACCCCGGAACCCGCATCATCTCAGGTATGCAAGTGATTTTAATCCATCTTCGGATCGCCTGCAATTAATGGAACAGATCGTTTTGCGCATCAATCACTACCTGGGTTACGATTTCAATACAGTGGAATTGGCAATCCGCGATGGTATACCCTATGCAATTGACTTCTGCAACCCTGCACCAGACGCTGAAAAAGCGAGCGTAGGAGAAGAGAATTTTAACTGGGTTGTTGAGACGGCGGCAACATATGCCATTGAAAGGGCGCTGGCACACAAAGAAGATATGGATAATCTTACCTGGGGAGAATATATACAGAGAAGTAGCGCCAAACAACAATTGACTTAATAAAAAATCCATTTCCGGTTTTTCTATGTAAAAGAAATCAAGCAACTAGTATATATTTAACCGGGATACTCTTAATACCACAGTTATTATAATAAAAGTCAGACAAGTTTTACCAAATAATCATTATGGCAAACATCAATTACAAGCATTTTACCCTTGGTGTAGAAGAGGAATACATGGTGCTGGATCCGGAAACGCGTGAGTTAAAAAGTCATGAACAGAAAATAGTAATAGAAGGACAAAAAGTGATCAAAGACAAAGTAAAGGCGGAAATGCATCAGGCGGTTGTAGAAGTAGGAACTGATATTTGCCAGAATATTGATGAAGCTTTTAATGATGTTGCAACGCTTCGCCGCACTATTTCTCAAATTGCCGGAGAATTGGGTTTATGGGTAGGCGCTTCCGGCACACATCCCTTCAGTCATTGGGAAAGCCAGCTAATTACAGACCATGTTCGCTATAATGAAATAGTGAATGAGTTGCAGGAAGCGGCACGCAGCAATCTCATTTTTGGCCTGCATGTACATGTTGGTATGGAAAGTCGGGAAATGGCGATGCATATTGCGAATTCGACAAGATATTTTCTGCCACATATTTACGCATTGAGTACCAACTCGCCTTTTTGGGAATCCAGGAAAACGGGATATAAATCTTTCCGGACGAAAGTGTTTGACAAATTTCCACGAACAGGTATACCCGAATATTTTGAAAGCATCGAAGCCTATGAAAATTATGTAAAACTGCTGGTCAAAACAAATTGCATCGATAATGCAAAAAAAATATGGTGGGACCTGCGCGTTCATCCTTTTTTCAATACAGTTGAATTCCGTATTTGCGATGTGCCGATGACGGTGGAAGAAACCATCTGTATTGCAGCCTTGTTCCAGGCAATATGTGCAAAAATTTACAAATTGCGTTCAAAAAATCTAAATTTTATTATATACCAGCGCGCATTGATAAACGAAAACAAATGGAGGGCCAGCAGGTATGGCATTGACGGACGGCTGATCGATTTTGGAAAAGAGGAAGAGGTAAATACAAGAGTGCTTATTTATGAATTGCTCGATTTTGTCGATGATGTAGTAGATCATCTTGGCAGCCGTCATGCAGTAAACATTGTAAGTAAAATATTTGAACATGGCACTGGTGCCGACCGGCAACTAAAAGTATTCGAACAAACCGATGACCTCACTAAAGTAGTCGATTATATTCATACGCAATTCCTCGAAGGTTTGTAATTATCGTTCCGGATATTCTACAAATAGCATGAAAGCAAAAGACCATAAACAAATTGTTACTTATTCAAATAAAAATTACCGCCGAAGAAAAATTCCTTAGAAATGTATTCAGCGAATATGATAATTATCGCCACAATACAAAGAAGCTGATTCCTTTTATCTACTGATCTTATGCATGCAGCCGAAGATTTTCAATTACCATAGCACTGGCACCGCCACCACCATTACATATACCAGCAGCGCCATATTTTGCATTGTTCTGTTTTAATATATTGATCAGCGTGACAATAATCCTTGCACCACTACAACCGAGTGGGTGGCCTATTGAAACGGCGCCCCCATGTATATTTACTGTGGCCGGATCGAGTTTCATCCGCCTGGTATTTTCAATTCCAACAACAGAAAAAGCTTCGTTGAGTTCCCAGTAAGAAATATCTTCCATTTTTAAACCCGCTTTAGCAACGGCCCTGGGAACAGCAATCGAAGGAGTTGTGGTAAACCATTCCGGTGCTTGCTCCGCATCTGCATATGAAACAATCCTTGCAATGGGTTCAATTCCCAACTCAACTGCTTTTTGTTTGCTGATTAACACAAGTGCAGCAGCTCCGTCATTCATGGTACTTGCATTTGCCGCTGTCACTGTTCCGTCCTTTTGAAAAGCGGGTTTTAATTGAGGCACCTTATCAAATTTTACATTAAAAGGTTCTTCATCATTTGCAAATAAAACGTGTTCTCCCTTCCGGCCCGGAATTTCAATAGGAATTATTTCATCATTGAATTTACCTGTATTGGAAGCCATTTGCGATCTTTTATAGCTCTCAATAGCAAAAGCATCCTGTTCTTCTCTGCTGATACCACAAGTTGCAGCGCATAATTCAGCTGCATTTCCCATTGCCTGGCCATTATATACATCAGTCAATCCATCCTTTGCCAAACCATCTATCAGGTTGGTATTGCCGTATTTATTTCCCCAACGCATCTGGTCTATATAAAAGGGAACATTGCTCATGCTCTCCATTCCTCCGGCTACGGTTACATTTGAATCTTCAAGCAAAATACTTTGTGCTGCTTGTGCAATGGCTTTCATACCACTGGCACATACTTTATTTATCGTAGTGCAATTTGTTTCATTCGGCAAACCTGCAAATTTTGCTGCCTGCCTTGCCGGCGCCTGGCCAAGATTAGCCTGCAAAACACAACCCATCAGAACGTCTTCCACCTGTTCCAGCTTAATCCCAGCTTTATCCAATGCTCCTTTAATCGCAATAGCTCCTAACCGAGTGGCTAAAAAATCTTTTAATGCACCGCCAAAACTTCCTATTGGCGTACGCACCGCAGCAGCAACATATACTTCATGTTTGTTCATAAACGAATTCTCCTGTATAATTTTTTATCATTTAAGCAAAGATAACAATTGTTGACCTGAGTAATAAATGGATACTGTATGAACAGCCGATCTGGCCAGGCATTCAAAATACCATCCTGCCCGGGAACCGGGTAAATTTTATTTTATAAGGCTCCAGGCTTAAATTTATATAATATAAGGCTGGAGCCTTATATTTGTATTATATAAGCCTGCAGCCTAAAACACACATTATGATATTACATGCCATTATAACCGGCGATATTGTTTCGTCAGGAAAAATCAAACCGGCAACCAGGCAGAAATTGTTTGAAGCAATCAATGACCTGATGAAGGGATTAAAAAAAAGATGGATACGCGACTATGAAACTTATCGCGGAGATAGTTTGCAATGCGCTGCCACTTCACCGGAAAATGCATTGAGAATCGCTTTGATGATACGCTCATTTTTGAAGGCTTATACATCAGTTACACCACGATTAAAGGCGGCAAAGAGAAAAAAGAAAAGCCCGGTTAAGGGTTATTTTGCAACTTCATTTGATATACGTCTTGCTATAGGTATCGGAAAGGCTGACTTCATCAATAAAAAAAAAATAACAAGTTCCGACGGGGAGGCCTTTCGCTTATCGGGGAATACTTTAGATAAATTAAAGCAAACCACCCAACGACTGGCAATAAAAACATACAATAAAAATTTCGATCAGCAAACAGAACCTGCCATACTTTTGCTGGATGGGCTTATTCAAAAATGGACACAAAATCAGGCTGAGTTGGTTTATTATAAACTTCAAAATAAAAAAGAAGATGAAATTGCAAACCTGCTCGGAATTAGTCAGTCCGCTGTCAACCAAAGAACAAAAACAGCTCAGTGGTATGCCATTGAGAAATTAATTAAGTATTTTGAAACCACTATACAAAACTGGATTAAATGAATTCATTTTTTTCATACCAGGAAGGAAGCATATTAGTCAGATTACTTATTGCGCATTTCCTGACAGACTTCCTATTACAGCCCGGCAATTGGGTAGAAGGGAAAAAAAATAATGTATGGAAATCAAAATACCTCTGGTATCATGGATTACTGACGGGACTTATAGCATGGCTTTTACTCTGGGATTTTAATGATTGGTGGCTGATTGTATTTATATCTGTTTCGCATATAATTGTAGATGGTTTGAAAATCCAAATCGGCAAAAAAGTGAATAAGAAAGCTGATTATGAACTCTTGCTATTTACCCTGGATCAGATTATACATATTTTCATTATCGTATTTCTATGGTTGGCGCTTATCAATGGATGGGGAAAAATGAGTTGTCTTCTGCAACGTCTTTTGCCTGATTACAGCATTCTGCTAATAATATTAGGATATCTTCTTATGACAAACCCTGTTGGTTTTTTTATCCAGTTCATTACAAAAAGATGGATAAAAGAGTTGAACATCGAAGATAGCCTGAAGGATGCAGGACGTTGGATAGGCATATTGGAAAGAATATTGATCATCACTTTTATTTTTATTAATCAATATATTGGTATTGGATTCCTGATAGCAGCAAAATCTTTATTGCGACTAATAGACAGACCTGAAAATTCTTTCGGAACTTCGAAACCTTTTAGTTCGAGAAAACATACTGAATATGTGTTGATCGGAACTTTCCTAAGCTTCGCGATCGCCATTCTTACCGGACTTGTAATAAACGCGCTACTCCATCATAAGCCTGTAACGTAATGTTTCTGTCTATTATTTTTCATCAGCACTTGGTCCATACATTCCCGGAACCGGAACATTGTTCAATCGCAGGTAAACTGATAATTGTGCGCGATGATGTATGGTATGGCTAAACACCCATTTGCGTATAGCAACAACACGGGGCATGACAAAAACAAGCTGCTCTCCTCTGCGTGCCGACCAATTACCCATCAATTGCTCATCAGTAGCAAGATTTAAAGCATTATATGCCTGAGTATACATATCATCAAATTTTTTAAGAAGCTCTTCATTGTCTTTTGCGTGGAATCTTTCCTGTTGAGCCAATATAGAAAAATCCATTCCATCCATATCCAAGGTTCTCATCATCCAAACGGGTATTTCTGCAATATGCGAAGCAAGGCGCTGAATGGTCATGGATTTTTCATGAGGCTTCCATATTGGATTATCAAAAGGTACACGTTCAAGCATTTTTTTCGTTAACACGGCTTCCTGTTTGTATTCTGCCAGCATGGATTCATTAAGGGCCATAAATATTAATTTTAAAAAATAAAACCTCGGTTAATTATTCGGGCAAAATTATTCCTTTTGCATTTTACCACTAAAGAATAATAAAAGTTGAATTAACAAAAAAAGCACTTAAAAAGTGCTTTAGTTTTTATCTTTCATGTTGATCATGCTTTGGTTGCGGTTGCGGAGGATTATGTGCGGGAGGGGCGGTAGGACGGTTTGGAGGTGCTGGATGCGATCTTGGTTGCTGAATGGTATGTGGATTGGGATAATTCTGTTTTACATTATCAGGATTAGTTACTGGACGATTGTTGTGTATCGGGGCCGGATTTACAGGCCTATTCGCAGGCGGCGGAACCCGCTTGTCATAAGATGATGGTTTCATAGCTGGCTTATTTTTATTTGTTTCAGGATTTGATTCTCTAATTGGCGCATTTGAAGGATGTGGCAAATCAGCTTTTGTATGCGGGATAGGGCGAACCGGTGGAACGGCATTTTTATTATTATCCCTTGAAGGATTGTTTATTGGATTTCTATTAACCGATGGATTGGCATTACCACGATCTGATCTTCCGGGAATTCCATTACCGGAGTTGTTATTTTTAGCATTTACATTATTCGGTTGTACATGCCTGTTAACTGCAGGCAAATTATTAGGTTGCAGATGATGTACATCTTCTACTCTTGCCGGTGCCGGTCTTGCAACTGTATTGTTACGATTTATTGAAGGGCGATATATTGCCAATTGCCCATTTTGAACCTGGGCTCTGCCGGGTGTTGCAGTTTCTCTTATCTGCACCGGCCGGACAGCAGTATGTGTATATCTCTCTACACTTTGCGGTTGAGGCCCGCGCATAAATGCCTGTCTGCCTCCATTATTTTTATTTACATTATTGATGACAGTAATATTATTGATTACTGTGGTATTGCTCACCCGATTCACATAATACCGGTTGATATTAACACTCGTTATATAAGTGTGAGGAACAAAGGTCCAATAATAGCCGGGTGGCCTGTAAGACCCAAATGAAACTCCTATATTGACATGTGGTCCAATTGGTGCCCAGCAATAATTATCGCGATACTGACCCCATGTTACCCATGCAGGCGCCCATTCATAATCCGGTAACCACATCCAACCATAGGACTGATCGTAAAACCAGTTACCGTAATGGAATGCAGCCCAACCCCATGGATAATCAGAAACCCACGTCCAACCATCATCTGTATATATCCAATGCCCATCGGTTGCATAGGGCCTGAAACCATTTGGAACCTCAGTTGGTACCCATACATATCCATAACTCTCATAATTCACCCAGGAACCGTATGGACTTAACTGATCGTAAAAGACCTGGAAACTAACTGATACTTGTTGCGCATTTGCGCGGTAGGAAGTGACTGAAATCATTCCTGCCAATAGTATGATATATAACTTCTTCATAATTACCTGCCTTTTGATAAATCTTAAATATTGCATCATCCGATCACTTGATTCTTACAATAAGTTTGCAAGAATGATGCCTCCGGAAGAAATTATTCACTGTACTCCTGATCCAGCCGGTGTTTTGACAATATTTTAGGAATGTGATTGAGAAGAGAATTATTAATAAGTTAATTTATTTTATTTTTTTAGCTTGTTATTAAACGACAGGATTTTATGCTCAATACCAATCCCATACAGGTAGTTTGCATTTACAAACAATTAGCAAAAAAATTAAACTATAATTTTAATAACAGCGTGAGGAGATTGGAAGAATATTTTTAATATCAATTAATTCAATTGGAGATAAATGCAATTACCTTTTCAGAAAACTCTTTTGTCCCTGATGCACTGCCATGGTCGCCGGGAACAGTTGCATGAATTCCTTTAGGAATCAGTTTAACCAATTCCAGGGACGAGCTATTGTCCTCATCAATGTCGCCGCAAACGATCAATACCTGTTGCTTTATAGCTCCCAATTCTTTTTTGCTGGTTGAAGGTTGTTCTTTTTGCATACAAGCCAGCGCCTGCTGATCAAGCCCTGATTCTTTAACGCGTTTTACCATGGCTTCAAGTTCTTTTACCGGTTCGCCACTCAATGCTTTATAAAACATTATCCGTCTCGGCCATTCGGGATTGGTAAAATCAATTCCTATGCCGCCCATAACGGCTTTAGATATGCGCTTATCCAGAACCAATAATCTCGCCGTGATGATAGAACCACGCGAATAACCTACTACGTTGTACTGATCGATTCCAAGCATTTGCATGAGCCCCATAATATCCCGCGCTTCAGCATCTTTTGCATAAGCTTCCGGGTTATGCGGTTTATCCGATTTGCCGTTCCCGCGCAAATCAAGCGTAATTACTTTAAATCCTCCCTTCAACAGATCGTTATACAGAGATGTTTTTTTCCATGATTCGCCGTTTACTATAAAGCCATGTACAAGCAATACAGGTTTACCATTTCCTTTGACTTCATAATAAATTTTAATACCATCGAAAGAAATAAAAAATCCGGATGTATCTGAAGGATTTGCCTGACCGGCTATTGCTTGTTTAGCCGGCAATGATAAAGTTGATATCAACAGCAAATACTGTAAGAAACTGATAAATTTCATCTTCATAAGCGAGTTTGATATTGAGATTAATTATTTTTTGAAAGTACCCAAAAGTTCCGATCCTGACAAAACTTTGACTGAAGTTCAATATGAAGAAAATATATCTTTCGGCGGCTGGTAAAAACCTCAATTTTTTCAATTCAGGTTTGAACCCTGGATCGCAGAAATTTTTTTTGATCATTTAAAATTATATCGCGAAAAAAATCTGCTGACGGGGCAACATCCTCTATTGAAAGGCGCAGGTTTCAGGTATGTGAGAGAATAATAAACAAAATCATAAAAATTATAGATATCAGATAATAATGTCTGCAAGTTTATCTTCTCCTTCTTCAATAGGCAGCGAATATGAATGATAAAGTTTCACCTCGATCAATGACGTTTGCCAGATCATATAAATTGTTAACAGGATGGATGCAATCTCTATAAAGGATACAACGATATCAAATACGGTTGTAGAAATCAAATCGTCGATCGTTGCGGCGCGGGACCTGAAACGAAATGAAATATTACTTAGAATATTGCTGCTGAGATAAACCGCCCACCACCAGCCTACGATGGCGCCTCCTTTTTGCTGCACCAGTCCATATATTGCTTCCTGCGTTTTGTGCCAGATATCCTTCATGATCTCATAAGGTCTTACCAGGTTAAGAAAAGGAATGAACCAGGCACCCGCACTCCAACCTTCTGCATATTTCAGATTTACTCTTCCTGTCCGCTCCAGGTTACAGTATGCGCGTCTGAACCACATGATAAAAAAAACAATTGCAACTACGACCAACGCGAGGTAAGCAAACCCAATTAATTTTTGCCGGAAATCATTGCTGACAGCTGCATCATTATCGATGTTGCCTGAATTAAATTGATACAACAATTGCAATTGCATAATATCTGATACTATCGATGCAACCTGAACAATTGCCAGAACCCAAAAAATAATAATGATAGCACGTGAACGATGCGAATTATCCAAAAGCGGATTTTCCATAATCAGATAGCCTTAGTGAAGTATTTCTCAAAATAATCAAATTTTCTTTCCGGATAAATAATTACTTCCTCTAAAAAATATTTGTTCTTTACTCTTCAAATCCTTTAAATTTAACTTTCATTCATCATTCTTTATTTTTTATTATTTATGGGAGATCTTCAGATTAAGAAACAACCAAAAAACTACGATGCTGTTATTGTGGGTTCTGGTGCAGGTGGTGGTATGGCAGCATATGTGCTGGCAAATGCCGGTTTAAAAGTTTGCCTCCTGGAAGCGGGCCCTATGTTCGATCCCAAAACGGATTCCAATCAACTAAAAAATCCGTGGGAATCTCCACGGAGAGGCGCAAGTACTAAATTCCGTCCCTTTGGTGATTTTGATGGATGTTACTGGGGCTGGGAAATTGACGGCGAGCCATACACACAAAAAGGTGATTCGAAATGGGAATGGTGGCGTGCACGTATGCTGGGCGGACGAACAAATCATTGGGGAAGAATATCACTGCGTTTCGGGCCGAAAGATTTTAAACGAAAAAGTATCGATGGATTGGGTGATGACTGGCCGATTGGATATGAAGACATCAAACCTTATTATGACGAGATCGACAAATTATTAGGAGTATTCGGGACAAATGAAGGATTGGAAAATGATCCCGATGGTTTTTTCATGCCGCCTCCGAAACCACGCCTCCATGAATTGTTTATAAAAAAAGCTGCAACAAGCGTTGGTGTTCCGGTTATACCTTCCCGTTTGTCTATTCTTACCAAACAAATAAACAAGGATCGTGGTCAATGCTTTTATTGCGCGCAATGTGGAAGAAGTTGTAAAGTATATGCAGATTTTTCTTCTTCCTCCTGCCTCGTTATCCCTGCTTTAAAAACAGGCAATGTGGATTTGGTGACCAACGCAATGGCACGGGAAGTATTAACCAATAAGGAGGGACTTGCTACAGGTGTTGCTTATGTAAATAAAGATGATATGCAGGAATACCAGGTAAGCGGCAGAACAGTCATACTTGCTGCAAGCGCCTGCGAAAGTGCAAGGTTATTATTAAATTCAAAATCATCAAGGCATCCAAATGGATTGGCGAACAGTAGCAACGTAGTAGGCAAATATCTTCATGATTCTACAGGTGCGGATATGGGCGGAATTATTCCGGAACTATTCGACCGGAAAAGATATAATGAAGATGGCGTGGGTGGTATGCATGTTTATTCTCCATGGTGGCTTGATAATAAAAAACTTGATTTCCCAAGAGGTTATCATATTGAATATGGTGGTGGTTTTGGAATGCCTCTATATGGTTTTAACTGGGGCATTGAAAATCTCAATGGTAATTATAAAATAAAGGGGAAACAAAAAGAAGCAGGTGGTTATGGCGCGTCGTTGAAAGAAGATTACCGTTATTTTTTTGGTTCACATGTGGGGATGGCAGGCCGTGGTGAAACAATTGCAAGAGAAGATAGTTACTGTGAAATAGATCCGAACGTAGTTGATAAATTTGGTATACCTGTACTGCGATTTCATACCTACTATACCGATTATGAAATCAAGCAGGCCAAACACATGAAAGAAACTTTTTCTGAAATTCTTCACGCTATGGGTGCCGTTACCACCTGGGGCGGAGATGATGGCCCGCATAATAATTATGGCCTGCACAATCCTGGTAATATTATTCATGAAGCAGGAACAGTGAGGATGGGTAATGATCCGAAAAGATCTCCACTGAATAAATGGAGCCAGGCACATGATTGCAAGAATCTTTTTTGCGTGGATGGAGGGCCGTTTGTATCACAGGCCGACAAAAATATTACCTGGACAATACTGGCTTTATCAATGAGAACAAGTCATTATATAGTAGATGAGTTGAAAAGACAAAACATTTAATAACAAAATAACTGTTATGGACAGACGGAAATCGATTAAAACATTAATTGTTGGCGGTGTTTCCGCAGGCATACTTGTTGAAGCCTGCAATCCATCCGATAATAAAAATGCATCAACAGAACAAAAGGCTGCGGATGCCAAAGCCGGAGGCATTAACCGCATGGCGGAAGAAAAAGAGAGCGAAAAAAGAATAGCTGCGCAAAAATTTTTCACGGAAGCCGAAATGGCAACCATCACGATATTGGGCGACATCATTATCCCCCGTGATGAAGTGAGCGGCAGCGCCTCGGATGCTAAAGTACCCGGGTTTATTGAATTTATTGTGAATGATATGCCGGAACATCAAACACCCATGCGTGGCGGTTTGCGTTGGCTCGATATGCAATGCCTTAATCGCTTTGAAAAACCGTTTAAAGATTGTTCGCACGAGCAGCAAATGGAAATGGTAGATGCCATTGCATGGCCAAAAAAGGCTAAACCCGAAATGGCCCAGGGAGTTTCTTTTTTTAATCTTGTCCGCAATTTAACGGCAACCGGGTTTTATACATCCGAAATGGGTGTGAAAGATGTAGGATATATAGGCAATACCGTCAACAACTGGAATGGGGTCCCTGAGGATGTATTGAAGAAATATAACCTGGCTTATACAGAAAAGGAACTGAAAGAATGTGTTAGTTTTTAAAACTAAATGTCCTACACTGTAAACATCGGGATAAAATTTATCCGGATGTTCACGGTGTAGGACACTCGCTTTATGGTTATATCAATTTTCTATCTGATTAATATAATAACCTTCTTCACTCAATACAAAAGTATTGGGAACAAATGAAAGCAAAGACTGCTTGATCATTGATGCGGCTTCTTTAAGGTAGCTTTGACCGATTTCAGGAGTTCGCATAGCAAACTGCCAGCTTTGAATCTTTAAAAATGCTACTTTACTTTCCTGTATAATCTGATTATCTCTTTGACGAAATGTCTCAGCCAGGCGATCCTGTTGGTTTTGGATATTAGGGAGCATAGGGATTGAATATTGGTTTTTCAAAAGGTATCCCATTAAAAACGAAGAAATAAATCCAAAATTGTGTCAATTGTTAAAAATTCCCCCCATGCTTACCACGTATAAACCCCGGTTTCCTGGATAATTGAATTAATTTGGATATCAAACTTTGTTTATGAATTACATTACCATTATAGGCCTGGCTGCAGCTTGTAGCACAACCATCTCTTTTATACCTCAGGCGCTTCAAACCATAAAAACCAAAGACACATCAGGCATTTCGCTTGCAATGTATGGAGTTTTTACACTAGGCACTTTTTTATGGTTGTTGTATGGTATTTTAAGCAGCAATGTTCCAGTGGTATTTGCAAATGGCATTACTTTGATTTTTGCTTCAATTATCCTTGTGTATAAAATCAGGTATAAATAAACCATGAAATAAACAATCAAACATTATGAAACTGATTACTTATCTCCATTTCGATGGACAATGTGAAGAAGCATTGAATTTTTATAAAGATTGTTTGGGCGGCACGGTCCTGCAATTTTCCCGGATGGGAGAAAGTCCAATGCCCGTTCCTGAAACATATAAAAACAAGATCATGCACGCATCTTTAAAATTCGGAGATAATAAAATATATATGTCAGATACGCTGGTAGGATACGAAACAATTACCGGCAATAATATCCGTCTTTCACTCGAGTTGACTCAGGCAAAAAAAATGAATCATTTGTTTGCCAGGCTATCTGAAGGAGGAAAAATCATTATGCCCTTGCAGGATACATTCTGGCATGCACGTTTCGGGCAATTCATTGACAAATTTGGTATTCAGTGGATGATGAACTGCGAGCTTAAACCATGATTGAAGGATTAAAGGATTAACATGAAATAGTATTTTTATTGCAATTATTAATCATCAATATCTCTTTATGATTTAAGCAATTTCAGGCAAAATGAAGTAACAATGCATAATCCACCTATAAGCCACCATAATAAACGAAAACTAAAATGTTCAACTACCTGCGCACCTCCCGATGGGCCCAATACCTGCGCTGTAGACCATGCAATCGTGTACAGGCCCGCGTACTGGCCCCTGTTGCCGGCGGTGGTTCGGGATATCCAGAATGAATTCATAAAAGGCAAAGAAAATATTTCACCAATTGTTACTATTACCATACAGAATACAGCTGCTATTGCCGAAGCCGGCAGGATATTCAGCAATAAAAAAGAACTACCGGTTAATAAGAAGCCATTGCGTATATAAAAAATGCTTTCCTTTTTCCCTTCCAGTTTAAAAACCAGTATCATTTCAATCAATGTGATGATGACTCCGTTCAAGGCCATCAACAGGCCGATAAAAAATTCGTTTATATGCAATGATTGTTTATAGTAAACAGGGAGTGTAGTGAATAACTGAAAAAAACAAATTGCAAATAAAATGGTAATGCCGATAAATATCAGGTAACTCTTATCCTTAAACGCCGATGCCGTGACGCTGCCGGCAGCCTCTTTCTTAATAAAAGCCTGCTGGCCGGAAACGGGTGTAAGAAAATACTTGAGTAAGACGGCCGCTGCAATATTGGTTAACCCATCCGTCCAAAACAACAGGTGATAATCAATAGAGGCGAGGAAACCTCCCACGGCGCCGCCTACGGCCCAGCCAAGATTGATCGCCAGCCTGTTCAATGAATATGACCTTGTTCGGTTCTCTTCCTTACTGTAATGCGCAATCGCTGTTGAGTTGGCGGGACGGAAAGCTTCATTCACCAGGCTTAATAAAAAAGTAAAAAGGCAGATAAGCGGATAACTTTTTACCATACCCAATACAATGAACATTACGCCACCTCCTGTCAAAGCAACCAATTGTACCGGGTGAAACCCGAGTTTGTCTGTCAATTTACCGCCAACAAAACCACCGCATATTGCTCCCGCACCAAATATGCCCATGACGATTCCTGCCTGACCGATGCTATAACCTAATGCAGGTTGTGTGAGATAAATGGTCATAAACGGAATAACCATCGTACCACTCCGGTTAACCAACATAACTACCGACAATAGCCAGGTAGAGTGTGACAATCCGCTATAAGCATTCTTATATAATCTAAAAGTGCGTGACAACATAAACTAATCCGGCACGATGTAATGAATCTTAAAAATCAATTATTATTTTATATTGCTATTCTTATCAAAAAAATCATCCACATCTTTTTTAAAACTGATCATAGATGGTTTATTGATATAATACATATGTCCTGCCTCATAAAAATGAAACTGGATATTTTGTTGCAGTTCCGGCCTTAGGAACATATGCTGCACATCATACCTGGCTATAAAATAAGGAGTGGCAAAATCATAATATCCTGCACCGATATATACTTTCAAAGCCGGGTTTTTAGTCATTGCAGAACGTAAACTCTCAGCTACATTCAGGAAACGATTTTGCACATTGTTGAAATTCCATGGAGATACATTCCCGAAAATATTATAAGGTTTTTCTTCTTTAAAATTCAATTCCTTTTCAAAATAATCATTGATTGCAGAAGTAAAAGGGCCGTCGATATTAACAAACGATGGATCGAAATCGACATTTTCGCCGGCATCATCAAAATCTCTGCCGGTAAAACGCGCGTCCAACCGGCCGATGCTCAATCCATCCTTTCTTCGTAATTCTTTATAAAAGCGATCTTCCGTAACCCGCAAATTATTTTGCAGACAGTACTCTTTTGACAGACCGGTATAATAGCTCATTTTTTCAGCGATCTTATTTTTTTCTTCATTGGAAAGCCAGTCGCCTTTTAATAATGCAGCAGCGAATTCACCCAATGCAAATTGTTCGCTCTCTCTCAAAGCCTGCTGAAGACTTGTTTGTAAAGCAGGCGCTAATTTTTTATGATACCAGGCGGCAGCGGTATAGCTCGGGATATAAAGTGCTGCAGGTATATCATTGCCGACGTAATAATCATTGGTCCCAAAATTCAGTATGGCCGATATCAGGAAGATACCGTTTAGGAATATGCGATAATTACTTTGCAGATAATCCGATAATCCCGCAGCCCTTGTAGTACCGTAACTTTCACCGGCAATAAATTTTGGAGAAGCCCATCGCTCATATTTCGAAAGAAAATAACGAATAAATGAAGCCACCGACTGTACGTCTTCTACATAACCATGAAACTGGCCGGGATTCTCGCCGGAGGCGGGACTGCTATAACCTGTCGAAACCGGATCTATGAAAACAATATCTGTTTTATCCATCCAGCTATATTCATTATTGACATATTTATATGGCGGTGGTAGTGCTGTTCCGTCATCTGCCAGCAACACCCGTTTGGGGCCGACAGCACCAAGATGTAACCATACAGAAGATGAACCAGGTCCGCCATTAAATGTAAAGGTGACCGGCCTTTTGCCAGGTTCATCCCCATCCTTCCTATAATAAATAAAAAATATTTTGGCAATTGTCTTTCCAGTATCATTTCTTAGATCTGCATAACCGGTAGTAGCTGTATAATCTATTTTACGGCCTGCGATTGTAACAGCATTTTTTGTAACAGATAATTGCCCGGGAACGGTAATCAGTTCTGGTTGCTGCTTAGTGGCCAAATTGGGTTTTTGCGCCATTGTGAGCATGACTCCAAAAGAAAAAATCAGGAACAGTGATATTTTTTTCATGAACAATAATTTTGGTTTTAGCTTTTACCAATCTGTTCATTCAAAAATATACTTTT
>Ga0137407_10000165_pt1 | contig 49168 bp, 51 predicted proteins | sample CZOMad2_2_16fung_FD_108410 | JGI IMG/M metagenome (GOLD analysis project Ga0137407, IMG submission 108410) | Vadose zone soil fungal communities from Angelo Coast Range Reserve, California, USA - CZOMad2_2_16fungal (Illumina Assembly) | ecosystem: Environmental > Terrestrial > Soil > Vadose... | reverse complement strand
GCACATTGGGCCGCGAAGCGGGCTTCGCTGCAGTCATGATCTATCCTTCCAGATAGCAAGCCTCCCGTTGGGGGGAGGTGTCCCGCCGCGGTGCATAAGGGACTAATCTGGAATCGTCAAGAAGCTTCGCCGAGATCACCAACGATTGACGGTGATTGATCACCAACGATTGACGGTGATTCGACATCGACTGGCTGCGCCGGCGGCAGCGAGTTCAGCAATTCCGCCGCATCGGTGACGAGCCGAGCCGCCCTGCGTCGGCTCCCGATTTTCAGGACGCTGGCGTCGCCCGCACGCACGACATACTCGTCGCCGATCCTGACAATCGAATAGTTTTTCATTTGTGGTCCCCAAGCTGTCCGAGCCCGACGGGAGACGCCGAAGTGTCACGGATCGTTCCACCGGAAAAGTTACGATGATCCGATTAGTTTATCGCGCGTTAACCGGAATGAATGGCGAAATCCGTTTCGCAATGGTTGCAATAGCGGCGTCAATCCAACGCCGGACAAAAGCCAAATCAAAACCGCAATGTCATCCCGACATGGCTCGGCTGAAATCCGAGCCGTTTGTAGAATCGCTGCGCATCGACGCGGGTATGATGCGTGAGCAGTTCGACCAGCCGGCAGCCGGTGCCGCGCGCCTCGGCGACGGCCCATTGCACCAGTTTCTCCCCAATGCCACGGTTGCGGCAATGCGTGGCGACGCGGACGTCCTCGATCAGACCGCGCGAGGCGCCCTGCGAACTCAGTCCCGGCAAGATGCAGAGCTCGAGGCATCCGACGACGGCACCGTCATTATCCTCGGCGACCACCAGCTGGATGCGCGGATCGTGGTCGACCGCCTCGAACGCCCCAAAATAGCACGCCGGCAGCGGCTGCTCGATCCGTTCGCGGCCGCTGCCGAGCGGATCGTCCGCCAGCATCCGCACGATGGCTTCGACATCTTCGCGTCGGGCACGGCGGATGGAGATGGAGGAAGTCACGGTCATGCTGGTTCGGATCGGAACAATCTATCGCACCGGCGGCAAGGCGAGGGATTGCTCGGTCTCGCCGATCCAGCGCCGCACCGAGGCATAACCGTCGAGGTGAAAGCCGCCCTGGTGCGCCAGCCTGGTATAGGCCAGCAGCGCAACGTCGGCGAGAGTGGGCGTATCGCCGACCAGGAACCGCGTCGCCGCCAGCTCGTGCTCCATCCGCGCCAGCGCCGCATAGCCACGCTTGACCCTGTCGGGATCGAGATCGGATGCGGGCTGGCCCAGAAATTCCATCTGGTAGCGGCAAACCGCGATATAGGGCTCGTGGCTGTATTGTTCCCAGAACAGCCACTCATCCATCCTGGCGGCGGCGAAGGCATCGGTCGGAATGAGATCGCTGTCGCGGGCGAGATAGCGAATGATGGCGTTGGACTGTGCCAGCGTGCGGCCATCGTCGAATTCGACCACCGGCACCTGCCCCGCGCTGTTGAGTTTCAGGAATTGTGGCGTGCGGCTCTCGCGCTTGAGGATATCGACCGCCACCCAGACATAGGGCAGCGCAAGCCTGTCGCAGACCCATTTCACCTTCAGGCAATTGCCCGAATTGGTATCGCCATAGATCTTCATCGGTCCGTCCTCGCCGGAGCAACAGACCAACAGGCGGGATCGGCGATGTCAATCATCGCCGACGGCGGCGATAGACGAAATTTGAGGTCAGAACTTGTAGCCGAGACCCGCGCGCACCGTGTTGACGTTGGTGTCGACTTGCGCGGTGAAGCGGACATACTCCCACTCGGCACGCACGAACAAACCGCCGGTCAGATTGATGTCGATACCGAGACCGGCAGTGTAACCGTAGATCAGATGATTTTGCCCCGTACTGATTCCGGTTACCGAAGGCAATTCGGTAAAAGGCCCACCCGCGTTGGCACTCACGAAATCGTCGATCTTCGCTGAAGTCGATATGTTGGCATAGCCAAGCGCGAATCCACCGAACGCGTAGGGCAGAAAACAGCCATAGGCGTATGCGGCGCGGGCGCGAAACGTCGCGTAATCTGTAATCGCGATCGCCGATGTCGACGTCACCTTGGGATCATGAAATAGACCATCGGACAGAGCCGCAGGGCTGAAGAATTGCCGGGCTGCGCTGATGCTGCCTCCAAAACTTCCGTGCAGATAGGACATTTCGGCGCCGAGGACAGTTTCGTCCCATTGCCAGTTATATCCCGCGAAGGCTCCATATCCTATCGAGCCCTTCCATGTCGTTCCGATGGGAGTCGGCGCCGTGATCCCGGCGATCTCGCTGATGACGTTGCCGGAAATGGTTCTGGGGAACACACCGCTATCGAAGGTCGAACCGGTGAAGGTCTGGGCCGAAGAAGCCCAGGCGCCCTGGCCTCCGATGTAGAAGCCGCGCCAGTTGACGATCGGTGTGTACCCGCTTGTCAGTGAGCCGCGAAGGAAATCGGGCATGTCGGCCGCCTGCGCCCAGGAGACCGTTCCGGACATCACCACGGCCAGCAGCAGGAACCTACGCATCGAATACTCCCATCGGACACTCTGAACTTGGAGCTGATCATCGCTCGTTAACCTTAACCAATCGTTGTCGTGGCACTCTGATTGGCATGATCTTGTCCGAAAACTGGTGCTCCCCTTTTTGAGATCATGCCGCACACGCAAAGCAAAACGGCGCGGGAACATCCCGCGCCGTTAATAGAGATTAACTGGTCAGGCTTTGGTCAGCCCTTGGTGATGAGCGGCGGCGCGTAGACCGGAGCGCTCTCCAGGCTCCAGCGCACGCCCAGCTTGATATCGTTCGAGGTGATGTTCTTGATGGTGAAAGGGCTGGCGTTCACGACGGTCACGCCATCGAAGGAATTCGTGCGGCCGGTAACGCCATCACCAAGGCTGATATATCTGTAAGCCAGTTCGATGGCCACGTAGGGCGTGACGTGATAGGAAACACCGGCGTGCAGGGCCCAGGCAAAATTCCATTTACCGGCATCGCCCGCATAGGTGACGCTGTTGATGAGGTTGCCGCCTTGGTTGAACACACCATCATCGCGGAAGCTGGAGATCCGGTTATACGACGTTCCAATGCCGGCGCCGATGAAGGGCGTCAGGCACCACCAGGTCCCGAGATCGAAATAGGCGCTGGCCATGAAGACAGCTTCTGACTTGCTGCCAGTGTAGTTGTCGGCCCCGAAACCGCCGAAAGCCGCACCGAGAGTGGAATTGGCGAAAAAGTTCTGTGAACCGTGAAGATTGGCCTTCCCGCGCCATTCTCCGGTGACGTCGACGCGGAACCAATTGTTGAACTGATATCCGACGCCGAGATCGAAGGAGGTCGAGCTGTCGAAGCCGAAGCCGTGATTCTGCAGTGAGCCGGCGAAATTTGCGTCGACGAGGTCGATGCTGGCGCTATGCAGGCTACCGAGCCGCTGGTTCGTCATGCCGATATCGCCGCGCAGATACCAGCCTCCGAAGTCGGCCGGGGGCGCATAAGACATCGGCGGGGGCGCGATCGCCAGGTCGGCGGCAAAAACCATCGACGACAACAGTGATGCCGCTCCGGCGGCAACGAGAAACTTAACGCTACGCATTCGCTTCGTCCTTTTGGCCGGTGAGGCTGAAACGGAGGCCCCACATCTACAAACTCACCGTCGGACGATGGCACCAAATGCTTAAGCGCCGCTTAACCCTAATTTTTAAGGTTGATAATCTGCGAATAAAAATCTTGGCCCGCCAGACGCGCAGACAAAAAGGCGAGCGGCGCCACAATTGCTAACAATTGATTGACGAGGATCGGAGCTGTCGGCGCTGCTGCAGCCCGCGTCAGCGCGCCGCCCTCGGCATTTTCGGCAGGAATACCGCAAGCAGCCCGATCGCCGGCAGGAACGCGCACACCTGGTAGACGAAGGCGATGCTGGTGTGGTCGGCAAGCTTGCCGAGCACGGCCGCGCCGAGGCCGCCGATACCGAAGGCGACGCCGAAGAACACGCCGGAGATCATCCCGAACCGGTGCGGCACCAGTTCCTGCGCGAACACGATAATCGAAGACGTCGTCGAAGAGAGGATGAGGCCGATAAACACCGTCAGCACCGCGCCGGCGTAGAGGCCCGCATAGGGCAGCGCCAGCGTGAACGGCAGCGCGCCCAGAATCGAAAACCAGATCACGATCTTGCGGCCGAAGCGGTCGCCCAGCGGACCGCCGAGGAATGCGCCGATCGCATTGGCGGCGAGGAAGATGAAGAGATAGAGCTGCGCTGCCTGGGTCGAGACGCCGAACCGGTCGATCAGATAGAAGATGTAGTAGCTCGACAGGCTCGAGACATAGAGCTGCTTGGAGAACAACAGCGCCACCAACACCGCGAGCGCTATTCTGACGCGGCGAGGATTCGGCGCGTCGGGATGCGGATCGACCGGCACGACCTTCCTGGTCGTGATCTGCGGCCTGTACCACTGACCGATTCGCCACAGGATGACGATGGCGAGAAACGCGATGGTCGAGAACCAGGCGATGCTGGGCTGGCCGAAGGGCACAACGATCAAGGCCGCCAGCACCGGGCCCATCGAGGTGCCGAAGCTGCCGCCGAGCTGGAACACCGATTGCGCAAAACCGTAGCGGCCGCCGGAGGCAAGCCGCGCGATGCGCGCCGACTCCGGGTGGAAAACCGCCGAGCCGAGACCTACCAGCGCCGCGGCGATCAGGATGACGATATATTGCCGGGCGATGCTGAGCAGCAGAAGACCGAAGAATGTCGAGGCCATGCCGATCGCCAGCGAAAACGGCTGCGCCTTCTTGTCGGTGAAATGGCCGACCACCGGCTGCAACAGCGACGCGGTGAACTGGAACGCCAGCGTGATCAATCCGATCTGCGCAAAGTCCAGCGCGTAATTGTCCTTCAGGATCGGGTACACCGATGCGATCAGCGACTGCATAGTGTCGTTGAGGAAATGCGAGAAGCTGATGCCGGCGAGCACGACATAGGCCGGCCCCGCGGCCGCCTTGGCAGCGGATGGAGAGATCGCGTCAGGCACGATCACCGGCGCGACCAGCGCTTCTTCGGAGACGACGACAGGCTTGTTCAAGGGATCATTCCCGGCAGGATTCGCGCAACACGCGCACTTCCTACGACGCTCGTGCCGCGCCGACCAGCGCCATTAGATAATGGCTGCGATGCGATTAATGCGCTCGGGCCGCCGCCGCGCCGTGACGACGTGATCATCCGCTCTTGGATAATTACGCCGCGGCCTGGCCGAGCGCTGTGACGATGCGGTCGACCACTTCCTCGACCAGCCGGCGATCGTCGCCCTCGCCCATCACGCGGATCACGGGCTCGGTGCCGGAGGAGCGAACCAGCAACCGGCCGTGGCCGTTGAGACGTTTTTCGCCGGCGTCGATGGCCGATTTGACCTCGGCGTCGTCGAGCGGTTTGCCACTGCGGTAACGCACGTTCTTGAGGATCTGCGGCAGCGGATCGAAGCGGCGGCAGACCTCGGACACCGGGCGGCGAAGTCTTTGCACCACGGCGAGCACCTGAAGGGCGGCGACAAAGCCGTCGCCGGTAGTGGTGTAGTCCGACAGAATGATATGGCCGGAGGGTTCGCCGCCGAGATTGTAACCATCGCTCAGCATGCGCTCCAGCACGTAGCGGTCGCCGACCGGCGTGCGGATGAGCTCAATCCCAAGACCATCGAGAAAGCGCTCCAGCCCGAGATTCGACATCACCGTGGCGACGATGCCGGGCTTGGCAAGCCGGCCGTCTTCCTTCCAGCTTTGGGCGATGACCGCAAGCAGCTGGTCGCCATCGACCAAATGTCCGCGCTCGTCGACCAGGATGACCCGATCGGCGTCGCCATCCAGCGCAATGCCGATGTCGGCGCGCATTTCGCGCACCTTGCGGCTCAACGCCTCCGGCGAGGTCGATCCGCATTCCTTGTTGATGTTGAAACCATCGGGATCGACGCCGATGGAAATGACGTCGGCGCCGAGCTCCCACAGCGCTTCCGGCACCACCTTGTAGGCGGCGCCGTTGGCGCAATCGACCACTACGCGCAGGCCCTCGAGGCTGAGTTCGCGCGGTAGCGTTCGCTTGGCGAACTCGATGTAGCGGTCGTGGACGCCGTCGATGCGGCGGGCGCGCCCAAGGCTTGCGCTTTGCGCCAGGCGCTTGTCGAGGGATTCATCCAGCAACTGCTCGATCTGCTTTTCGACATCGTCGGACAGCTTGAAGCCCTGCGGGCCAAACAATTTGATGCCGTTGTCTTCGAACAGATTATGGGAGGCGGAAATCATCACGCCGAGATCGGCGCGCATCGATTTGGTCAGCATCGCGACCGCCGGTGTCGGCATCGGGCCGAGCAGCAGCACATCCATGCCGACCGAGGTAAAGCCGGCCACCATGGCGTATTCGATCATGTAACCGGAAAGACGCGTATCCTTGCCGATGACGACACGATGGCGATGATCGCCGCGCTGAAACACCAATCCGGCCGCCTGCCCGACCTTGAGCGCCAGCTCCGGCGTGATCAGGCCGTTGGCGAGGCCCCGAATCCCATCCGTACCGAAATATTTGCGGCTCATATGACCCCCAGATTCGTCCAGACTTCTCGAACCACCCCGCCGAGAAGCCGCGAACGCCCACCCATCCTAGCGTGCTCGCGGTTATAATGCCTGCGCCGCCAAAATGACTTCAAAAAATATGATGAATCATTTCGGGCCGCCGCGGCCCGATTGGCCATTAAGCCATTGATATCTCAAGAATTACCCTGTTCCACCACCCCGATCGGGTTCTAAGCTAATCCTTGCGCTTGACGTGATGGTCCGCCTTCGAGGGCGCCGGCTGGGTGACATTGACGGGGTCTGATCCTGGAAAGGTCTCCTCCAGCCCTTCCTCCAGCGCCTCGTCGAGGCGGCGCTTCTCGCGATCTTCGGCGTCGGTGGGCTTGGAGCGCGGTGCGGTCATGGGTGCGTCCTTTGGATTTCCCGTGATGCGATGTTGCGAGTGGCCCAAGCGTGATAGATGAACAGGCAAACCGGCAAATACAAGAAGGCAGAATACGAGAAGGCTTGGAACGTCCATGAAACATATCACCTGCATCGAGGATCTGCGCCAGCGCCATATGCGAAAGGTGCCGAAGGCATTTTTCGATTACGCCGATCGCGGCTCGTATGCCGAGGAGACGCTGCGCGCCAACCGCGACGATCTTCAACAAATCAAGTTCCGCCAGCGCATTCTGGTCGACGTGTCGAAGCGCGATCTGTCGACCACCATTCTCGGTGAACCGGCAGCGCTACCCCTGATCCTGGCGCCGGTCGGCCTCACCGGCATGCAATATGGCGACGGCGAAATTCATGCCTGCCGCGCCGCGCAGGCCGCTGGAATTCCCTACACGCTGAGCACGATGTCGATCTGTTCGATCGAGGATGTCGCCGCCAATGTCGACAAGCCGTTCTGGTTCCAGTTGTACGTCATGAAGGACCGCGGCTTCATCAAGGAGCTGATCGAACGCGCCATCGCCGCCAAATGCAGCGCGCTGGTGTTGACCGTCGACCTACAGGTGATCGGGCAGCGCCATGCCGACATCAAGAATGGCATGACGGTGCCGCCGGAATGGACGCTGTCGAAATTTCTCGATTTCGCCACCAAGCCGGCCTGGGTGGCCGGCGTCATGCGCGGCAAGCGCCGCACCTTCGGCAACCTCGTCGGTCACCTCAAGGGCACCGACGATATCATCGCGCTGGGGAGCTGGATTGCGACGCAGTTCGACACCACGCTGAACTGGAAGGATGTCGAGTGGATCCGCAGCATCTGGCCCGGCAAGCTGGTCCTGAAGGGCATTCTCGACGTCGAGGATGCCGAAGAAGCCGCGAAGACCGGCGCGCAGGCGCTGGTCGTCTCCAACCATGGCGGCCGTCAGCTCGACGGCGCGCCGTCCTCGATCGAAGTCCTGCCGGAAATCGTCGATGCGATCGGCACGCAGATGGAAGTCATGTTCGACGGCGGCATCCGCTCCGGTCAGGACGTGATGCGGGCGCTCGCGCTCGGCGCCAAATCCTGCATGATCGGCCGGGCCTATATTCACGGCCTCGGCGCCTTCGGCGGTCCCGGCGTTGCGAAAGCGATCGACATCATCCGCAACGAACTCTCAACCACCATGGGCCTGTGCGGCGTCAACACCATCGCCGAGATCGACGACCACGTGCTGGCGGTCTAGAGGTCTGTCGCGGCTTTTCCCTTCTCCCCCTTGTGGGAGAAGATGGCGCGCAAGGCGCGCCGAGGTCTGATCTCGCCGTCGCTGTTCGTCTTCGCCCGCAACTTTGGTTAACCGACGACTGCCGTCTGTTTCGGCGGCAACGCTGGCATGCTGATCTTTTATGCATTTGCCCTTTGTTTATTGCGTTCGGCGGTAGTCGGGATCATCATCGCCGGAGGCCAAAAGACGCAGTCAAGACGTTGGGCCGAATCATCGAGCGAAAGCGCTCACACAAGCTCCGTTGTCGCCGGATCAATTGGAGGAAATCATGTCCAAATATCTTGCTATCGGAAAACTCAGCATTCTTGCCGTCGCGCTCCTCGTCCTCGCCGCCGGTCACGCCAATGCCCGCGGTTCCCGCACGCCATCTCTGAATAACTCGGGTGCCAGCCAGTTGGCCGCTCAGCAGGCGAATCACAAGCCGGCGAAAAACGATTTCGGCATTACCGAATATTCGTCTTCGTCAGCGCGCAATCGCTCGCGCTGACGTGCTCGAGCTCGTCACTAGAGCGAGATCGGTTCTGATTGAATCAGAACCGACGCTCTAATTTCTTGTTTTGACGCGTTTTCTTCACGCGAACCGGTATCCACCCCGCATCGAGTGCGGGGCAGGCTTTCGCTCGAAAACGCTTTAGTTGCGATTGACCGAGCGATCATTCGATTCGGCGCGTTGCGGCGGGTTGCTATCGTGTACCCAGGCGCGGGCGCTCGACAGAATGTCGGGCAGGACGGCATCGACCTGGTCTCTGGTCATGCCGGGCCGGATGCGCGGGTCGTAGAGAATATTGAGCAGATACTGGTCGTAGACGTCAAAGAAGCCCATCTGGACGTCGTCGTTGAACATCGTCCATGGCACGGACGCATCGTCGTTGATGGCGCCGAGGGCCTGCAAAAGCTCCTCATAGGCGCAATCATGGAAAGTGAAATCTCCGGCATCAGTCGGCAGGATCACCTCGGCGCGGCGAATACGAAAGCGCTCATCCTTGCCGATGCCTGACAGGCATTGCGGATTCAGCGTCCGCTGGATCTGTTTTGCGCGGTCGTTGCCGTAGAGCGCGCGGATGGTGGCCTTCAACTTGCGCTCTGGCACGAGGCGAACCGTGAAGTTGGCGGCGCCGCGATCGTTTGTGATCGCGATATCGAGATGATTGATGCGTGAGTGAATGTCGGCGACCACACGAGCGAGTTCGTGGCGGCGGTCCGGACTGTTGCCTTCCACGAATACCCGCACCGGCTCGTCGAACTTCCGCACGCGGTCGGCCGGTGTATCGATCTGCAGCTCGGCGCCGAACGCGATCTTGAAAAAACCTTCCCGGATTTCGTCGTTGGTGAAGTCGGTTCGCTCCGCGGCGCGGCGGCTCGCGATCTCCGGATTTTCGGCGCGGGCCGAAAGGCTACCAAATCCTGCCAGCATCACCGTAGCGAAGGTCGCGACCATCACCATGCGGCGCGCTTTCGTCATCGCGTGACGCGCGTGGCAGGAGAAGACGCCGGAAAGATCGATTGCCATATCTGTCTGCGACCACTTGGATAAAAATAATGTCTTTCGGCGAGATGCGGGCTGTTTTGCTGCCATTTCACGGGCAAGATTCATGCCATCTCTTGCAAGTATCGAGGCGGCGTACCGACTGGCTCGGGCCGTGACTATCGCCTGGTGCCGGGCACGAGTCTGAAGGTCGGCGACGTCGTGCTGGTCGAAGCGGGCGATAATATTCCGTCCGATGCTGAAGTGATCGAGGGCGTGGCTTCAGGTCAACAAGGCCGCGATCACGGGCGAATCCGCTCCCGTGATCCGGGAATCCGGCGGCGATCGGTCGGCGGTCACCGGCGTTGCGAAAGCGATCGACATCCTCCGCAACGAACTCTCAACCACCATGGGCCTGTGCGGCGTCAACACCATCGCCGAGATCGACGACCACGTGCTGGCGGTGTGAGTTCGTCGTTCCGGGGCGCGCGATAGCGCGAACCCGGAACCTCGAGATTCCGGGTCTGGTCCTTCGGACCATCCCGGAATGACGCTTCGCGTCACATCGGCGGGGTGATTCCGTCGCGGCCAATATTGACGCGGTTGGCTTCCAGGACGCCGTCGTCTTTCTTCACCGCGCCGAAGATGATGATCTTGGCGCCCGGCTTCACTTCGGATTTGTCGCCCGTGACGAAGGTGACGACCGGCGTGCCCGGCGGCACCACGACTTTCTTTTCGCCGTCCTTGTATTTGACCAGAATGTTCTGGCCGTCAGTGCCCTTCACCGTTTCGGCGACGGTGGCATTGGTCATGGTTGAGTTGGGCCGGAGATCCCAGGGCCGGAAACCTTCGGCCGCGCCGCGCTGGCTCTCGGGGAAGATGTGAACGGCGAGCGCTTTCTGGGTGCCGTCGGGTTCCGGCATCGCCGATACCCCGATATAGGAGCCCGGCTTGATTTCGGACAATTCGGTCTTGGCGACGCCGAACACCGCGACGTTATCGGTCATGCGCACCTTCAGGCTCTCGCCCTCGCGCGACTTGATCATCAGCGTGGCGCCATCGACGCTCTCGATGGTGCCGCGAATGCGCACAGGCGGCGGCTGCTGAGCCCACGCGACTGAAGCGAATACGGAGATAATCGTCAGCGAGGCCACGAGCGCGCGCGGCATCCACGAAGAGATTTTTGGCATGATCTTTCCTTCAAGAACTCGGGTTGAGTAGCAAATCGTAAGGCGATACCCCGCCAGGACGGGGTTATTCCGGGATCGTTACATCGGCGGCGTCAGCCCGTCGCGGCCGACGCTGATGCGGTTGGTTTCGAACGATCCGTCCGACAGTTGCTTCACGAAGGCGATGATCTTGGCGCCGGGTTTTAATTCCGACTTGTCGGCGGCAACATAGGTCACGACGGGCGTGTCGGGGCCGACCACGACTTTCTTCTCGCCGTCCTTGTATTTGATCATCAGGGTCTGGCCGTCATTGCCTGCCACCGTCTCGGCGACCGTCGCGTTGGTCATGGTCGAGTTGGGGCGCAGATCGTAGGGCCGCGTTCCCTCGCCGGTGCCGCGCATGTCTTCCGGAAAGACGTGAACCTCGACCGCGTTCTGACGGCCGTCCGGTCCCGGCACCGTGGTGGTGCCGATGAAGGAGCCGAGCTTGATGTCGGCGAGCGAAATCTTGATGATTCCCACCAGGCGCATGTCGCCGGTCATGCGTAACGTGACGTCCTCGCCGCTGCGCGACTTGACCGACAGCACATCGCCGTCGACGCGCTCGATGGTGCCGCGCACCCGCGTCGGCGAAGGCGGCTGTTGGGCGATCGCGAAAAGGGACGATGCGACCACCATCGCAACGGCGATGAGCGGGCGAGCGAGCGTGGAACGATGGATCGTCATGGTATGTTCTCCGGCCGGACCCCAGCTTAACCATGGACCCGCATGCCTTCATGAAATTCCGGCTCACACCTTCGTGAGATCGGCCTCGACCAGCGCGCGAAGCTCCGGCGTGACTTCGGGACGTTTTCCGAACCACAATTCAAATCCGCGCACCGCCTGGTGCAGCAGCATGCCGAGACCGTCAGCCGTCTTCAGCCCACGCGCCCGTGCCGCCGCCAGCAGCGGCGTTTCCAATGGGACATAGACGAGGTCAGCGACGATCGCCTGCGAGGGGAGCCGGCCGGCATCGATTTCCAGCGCGGGCTGACCATGCATGCCGAGCGACGTCGTGTTCACCAACAAGCCAGCGCACGGCAGCACCTCGTCAATGGTCTCCCAGGCGATCGGATGCACGGTTTCACCGAATTGCGCGAGCGCGCGTGCCCGCTCCGGGGTTCGATTCGCCACATGCACGCGCTTGATGCCGCGCTCGACCAGTCCGAACACCACCGCGCGCGACGATCCGCCGGCGCCCAACACCAGCGCGTCGTCGATTTTGTCCCACCCTCGTGCGCAGGCGTCGAGATTGCCGACAAAGCCTTCGATGTCTGTGTTGGTCGAGCGCAGTTCGCCGCCCTCGTACCACAACGTATTGGCCGCGCCGACCGCGCGCGCGCGCACATCCGGCACCGACAACGCCAGCGCGCGCTCCTTGTGCGGAAGGGTGACGTTGGCGCCGACAAAACCATGCGCCGACAGGCGCAGCACGAATTCGGCAAAGCCTTCAGGGGGCACCGCCTCGATATTGTAGCCGCCCTCGATACCAAGCGTCCGCAGCCAATAATGATGGATCAGCGGCGAGCGCGAATGCGCCGCCGGCCATCCGATCAGGCATGCCGCGCGAGGTTTGGTCATGGCCACCATCGCCAATCCTGTTGCGGCGCCGGTCAATGGACGCCGTCCCTGTTCAAATCGGACAAGCCGGGGTCACTGTCAATGCTATAGGTGAATGGCCGTTGCAACGGATCGCACCAGATTGCGGCGGGTTTGATCGCAGGCACACTCAACCCGCGGCGAGACCATCCGGCGCGGCGGGCGGCCTCTCGCGCGTGCCTTTGATGTCGGCAATGGCCCGGGCGATGGTTTCGCGGTATTTGGCGCGCGACCGGCCTACCCCATGCGTAAGGAGCGCACGGCGCACCGTCGGCGAGGCGCCGGTGATGTAGAGCCGGATGCCCTGACGCGCGGCCTTGCTCGCAACCCGGCTCATCGCATTGGCCGCGCTGGAATCCAGAAATGGCACCGCCGCGAAATCGACCACGAACGCCTTGCGGGTGTCGGCGATGCTGTCGAGCACCGCCCCCACCGTCGATGCCGCACCAAAGAAGAAAGCCCCGGTGATGCGGTACACCAGCACGTCCGGATCGGCGGCGAGACGAGAATCGTAAGGCACGCGATCGCCGTTGGTGAAATCGGCCCGGTCATCCAGCACCAGCGGTGCATCGGCTTCGACGCCCGTCATCTGCGCCATGCGGTTGATGAACAGCACCGCCCCGAGCGCAAAGCCAACCAGGATACCCTCGGTGAGGTCGCGAAAGATCGTCAGCAGAAAGGTGGCGAGCAGTACGGTGGCGTCGCCCCATGAGGAGCGGATCAGGAGCGCGAATTCCTGCTTCTCCGCCATGTTCCAGGCCACGATCACCAGCACCGAGGCGAGAGCTGCGAGCGGGATGTAGCTCGCCAGCGGCGCTGCGATCAGCATGAACAGCAACAGGAACACCGAATGCAACATGCCGGAGATCGGGCCGCGCGCGCCAGCGCGGACGTTGGTCGCGGTTCGCGCGATGGTGCCGGTGACACAGATGCCGCCGAACAGCGCCGAGCCGACATTGGCAAATCCCTGCGCCACCAATTCGCAATTGGAGCGATGCCGGCGCCCGGTCATGCCGTCGGCCACCACCGCCGACAACAACGACTCGATGGCGCCGAGCAACGCGAATGCGATCGCGTCGGGCAGCACCGCCTGCGCCTTCGCAAGCGAGAACGACGGCCACGCCGGCGAGGGTAATTGCCGCGGAATGCCGCCAAAGCGGGTGCCGATGGTCTCCACCGGAATTGAAAGCACCCAGGTGGCGAGGGCTGCCAGCGCGACGGCGATCAAAATGCCGGGCCAGTGCGGCCGCAGCCTGCGCAACACCACGATGATGAGGATGCTCGCACCAGCGAGCGCGATCGCGGGACCCTGGGCGGTATGCAAGCCCCCCGCCAGCGCTTCCAGCTTGGGAATAAATTCGCCCGGCTCTTTTCCCGAAAGCGTGATGCCGAAGAGATCCTTGAGCTGGCTTGCGAAGATGATGACGGCGATACCGGCGGTAAATCCCACCGTCACCGGATAGGGAATGAATTTGATGTAGGTGCCAAGCCGCAGCAGACCCGCCGCAATCAAGAATACCCCGGCCATCGCGGTGGCGAGAATCACGCCGTCGACGCCATGGCGTTCGGCGGTCAACGCCACCAGCACGATGAACGCGCCAGCGGGCCCGCCGATCTGAAACCGGCTGCCGCCCAGCAGCGACACGATGAAGCCGCCGACCACCGCGGTGTAAAGTCCGCGATCGGGCGTCACGCCGGATGCAATCGCAATCGCCATCGACAACGGCAACGCAACGATGGCGACCGTCAGCCCGGCGATCGCATCGGCGCGAAAGTCGGCCAGGCCATAGCCTTCGCGCAGGACCGTGATGACCTTCGGCGCGTATAATTCGGCGAAGGTCGGCTGATGTATCCGCCGCAGCATGCGCGCTGGTCCCCTGTCTCCCGATTCGAAAAGGGTATCATGCAATGGAAGGACGACGGATTATAGAGCCAGATCATGGCCCGCGGGGCGTGGGGCAGCGGGAATCGCCGAAACGGTCTTGGATTTTTTCAGCCGTCATTCCGGGATGGTCCGAAGGACCAGACCCGGAATCTCGAGATTCCGGGTTCGCGCTTTGCGCGCCCCGGAATGACAGTTGAAAATCACGCCGCGTCGCGATTGGCGGCGATGATCTGGTCGGCGGCGCGCCCGGTAACTTCCGCCATGCGGTCGAACTGCCGGGTAAAGCTGCCGGCACCGGCGGTCGCCGATCGCAACTCCACGATCAGCTCGCCGATCTCGGCCTCCGGCATCATGGCGCGCACGCGATCCCACCCCGCCCAGCCCTCGCGGGTGTCGAAGCCGAGAATCTGCCCGCGCCGTCCCGACAGGATGGCGTTGATCTTGGCGGTGGCCTCGGTGGGACAGACGATCTCCACGACATGGATCGGCTCCAGCAGCACCGGCTGGCACTGCGGCAGCCCTTCAGAGACGCCGATCCGCGCCGCGGTGCGGAAGGCGAGGTCGGACGAATCCACGCTGTGATAGGAACCATCGGTCAGCGTCACCTGCACGTCGATGACGGGAAAGCCGAGCGGACCGCGCAGGAGTCCATCGACGACGCCTTCTTCGACGGCGGGGATGTAATTGCGCGGCACCGCGCCGCCGACGACCTTTTCTTTAAATTCGAAGCCGCCGCCGCGCGGCATCGGCTTGATCTCCAGCACCACGTCGCCGAACTGGCCGTGACCGCCGGACTGTTTCTTGTGCCGGCCGCGCTGGGTGATCGATTTGCGGATGGTCTCCTGGTAGCCGACCGCCGGCGGATGCGACTTGACGTTGACGCCGAAGCGGTCGCGCAGCCGCTCCAGCGCGACGCGCAGATGCATCTCGCCCTGCCCCCACAACACCGTGTCGTGCGTGAGCTGGTTCTGAACCATGGTCAGCGACGGGTCTTCCTCGTTCAGCCGCAGCAACGCCTGGCCAAGTTTGACGTCGTCCTTGCGGTCGGCTGCCGAAAGCGCGATCGCCAGCACCGGCGGCGATGGCTCGACGCTCACCAGGGCCTTTGGTGCGGTCTTGCCGCTCGACAGCGTATCGCCGGTCTTGATGGCGTCGAGCTTGCCGAGCGCGACCGTATCGCCCGCCTCGACGGACGCGCGCTTGGTATCATGGCCGCCGTTCATCGCCGTCATGCCGGACACCCGGCCGGCTTCGCCCGAAGAGGATTGCAGCGTCGCACCGTCATCGAGATGGCCAGCCAATACGCGGGTCAGCGACAGCTTGCCGCCGTGCTGCAAATGCACGGTCTTTAACACATAGGCCAGCGCCTCCTTGGGCGAGGACGCGCCGAGACGCTTGGCGGTCTCGGACACGCCGGGCGATTCATGCCGCAACGCCTTCATCAGCCGCAGAACGCCGTTCTCGCGAACCGCAGCTCCCAGCAGCACGGGACAGATCAGCCCTTCGCGCAGTTCGCGGGCGAGGTCGTCGAACACCGCATCGCGTGGCGGCGGGATATCCTCGAGCAATTGCTCCATCAGCGCGTCGTCGTGATCGGCGAGTTTTTCCAGCATCGAGAAACGGGCTTCCTTCTCACGATCGAGATCGCCGCCTTCCAGGGTGACGACTTCGGATGCCTTGTGCTCGCGATAGATAAAGGCGCGTTCCAGCGCCAGATCGACGAAACCGGCGATCAGGTCGCCGTTCCAGATCGGAATTTGCCGCAGCACCAGCGGAATGCGCGACGCCGGCTGCAGAGTAGCGAGCGTCTCGCGGATGCGCTTGTTGGCGCGGTCGATCTTGTTGAGAAACAGAAAGCGCGGGATGCCGAGATCTTCCAGCTCGCGCATGATGAGCTGAAGCTGCGGCAGCTTGCGTTCATCGGCCTCGCAGACCACCACGGCGGCATCGACGGCCGGAAGCGCGGCGCGCATGTCGTGCGCGAACTCGATCGAACCGGGACAGTCGATAAAAGTGTAACTGTCGCCCATGAAACTGGTGGTGGCGGTGGTGAGGCCGACGCCCATCTTGTGACGGCGGGCTTCGGGGCTGGCGTCGCCGACCGAAGTTCCCGCATCGACGCTGCCGGCACGCGGCACCGCGCCCGTACGCGCCAATATTGCTTCTAACAGTGTGGTTTTACCGCTTTGGAAAGGGCCCACCAGTGCAATGCACCGTGGACCGCGGGGACTTCTGACGTCTTGTCCCATTGCCGCCTCCTCGTTTGGAGCTCGGCCCTTGATTGGGTCGGCGGAATGGATGCTCCCCCTACATCGAGGATTTGGCAAGCCGGAAAAAACGTCGCTGCAGATGATACTGCGTGTCCCGGACGCGGTGCAGCGTTCTTAACGATGCACCGCAGAGCCGGGACCGATCGCGGTAAAGTCATGGACCCCGGATCAGCAGCGCACCACGCCGCAAGGCATAGCGCGTCGAAGACGCGCGTGAACGCGCTTGTGGCGCTGCACTGCATCCGGGGAACGTAACCCTACCTTCCCGGACGAAGTTCCAGGCTTTCGAGCCCTGCCGCGACGCTCAAGCCGACCTGGCCCTGCACGCTCAGCGGCTGCAGCGCGATCGAATTGTTCGAGCCGCCGACCAGCGCGTTGCCGCCGACGCCGACGCCGACCGCCGCGCTGCTCTGCGCGCCGGCGTAATTGCCGGAGAGATCGCCGGGCCCGAGCCGGGCCACCGGCGCGAACACGCCCCAGGCGAGCGCCGATTCCTGGGTGATGCCGAGATCAAGGCCGACCTTGCGGATGGTCGCGACGTAGCGGTCCTCCGGCATGCCATCGACGCGTAGCACACAACCAAGATGGGTGACCGAGCCGACGATAAAGCCGATGCTCGCGCCGCCGCGGCATTCGAGAATGCCGACCTGTACCCGCTGCATCGGCTGCTGCGCTTGGGCGCCAGCAAAGGACGCAATCAGCATGGTGGCGGCAATACCGCCAAGAATGTTGGAACGACGCATGAAGAAATCTCCGGCTGGAAAATATGATGCGAGCAGAGAAACAGGAAAGCGCCGTGCCCCCGGCGCCTCCCCTCTCTATGGCACAACTTTCCAGGGGGTTCCAGATTGCCTTGGATTATCTCAAATTGCCGCAAAAGCGCTGGATGCGTTTGCAGGCGTCTTCGAGATCGGAGGTCTTGGTGGCGTAGGAGATCCGGAACGCTGGGCCAAGCCCGAACGCCGAGCCCTGCACCACGGCGACGCCCTCCGTCTCCAAAAGCTCGGTGACGAAATCCTCGTCGTTGCCGATCACCTTGCCGGACGGCGAAGTCTTGCCGATAGTGCCGGCGCAGGACGGATAGACGTAGAAGGCGCCTTCCGGCCGCGGGCAATCGATGCCCTTGGCCTGATTGAGCATCGAGACCACGAGGTCGCGCCGTTCCTTGAACACTTGATTGTTCGCCGGGATGAAGTCCTGCGGCCCGTTGAGCGCCTCGACCGCGGCCCATTGCGCGATCGACGACGGGTTTGAGGTCGATTGCGACTGGATCGTCGCCATCGCCTTGATCAGTTGCGAAGGCCCGCCGGCATAGCCGATGCGCCAGCCGGTCATGCAATAGGCTTTCGAGACGCCGTTCACGGTCAGCGTACGGTCGTACAATTTCGGCTCGACCTGCGCCGGCGTCGTGAACGCGAAGTCGTCATAGACCAGATGCTCGTACATATCGTCGGTCATCACCCAGACATGGGGATGCTTCACCAGAACGTCGGTGATCGCCTTCAACTCGGCGCGCGAATAGGCGGAGCCGGTCGGGTTCGACGGCGAGTTCAAGATGATCCATTTTGTCTTGGGCGTGATCGCCTTCTCGAGTGCATCCGGCTGCAGCTTAAAGCCCTGCGCCGCCGTGCAGACCACCGGCACCGATTCACCGCCGGCGAGCGCCACCATTTCCGGATAGCTGACCCAATAGGGTGCGGGAATGATGACCTCGTCGCCCGGATTGATGGTGGCCATCAGCGCGTTGTAAAGCACCTGCTTGCCGCCGGTACCGACAATGACCTGGTTCGGCTTGTAGGTGAGGCCGTTCTCGCGGGCAAACTTGGCGATGATCGCCTGCTTCAGTTCGGGAATACCATCCACCGCGGTGTATTTGGTCTTGCCGGCTTCGATGGCGTGGATCGCCGCCAGCTTGATGTTGGCAGGCGTGTCGAAGTCGGGTTCGCCCGCGCCGAGACCGATGACATTGCGGCCGGCCGCTTTGAGCTCGCGTGCTTTATCCGTGACCGCGATCGTCGCGGACGGCTTCACACGGTCGAGCGCAGCGGACAAGAACGGCATCATCATCTCCTGGCAAACGTCGTGGACAAATATCCACGACTCTATCTGGATGGGATCGCATCACCCTAAGGCGAGGCACGCGGCATCGCAAGAAGCTTGGCAGGACAGTGCGAAACTTTAGAGATCGTTAAAAGGCCGCCGCTAGATTCGCGCAACATTCCTAAAATTCAGCGGCGAAATGGCTCATTTCTGGCAAGGCCTGCGATCCGGCGAATGGCTGACGCCCGCGCGTGCGCGCGGCTACAGCCTGATCCTGCTCGGCCTCTACGTCGTTGCCGTGGCCGGCTGGATCGCGTCGTCGGATGGCCTCATCGATCGCAACGGCAAACCGCTCGGTACCGATTTCTCCAATGTCTACGCCGCGGGCGAACTGACCTGGCAGCACCACGCCGCCGAGGCCTACGAACCCGCGCTTCACCACGCCGCCGAAAAAGCCGTGTTCGGCGGCCGCGAGGTGCCGTTCTACGGCTGGCACTATCCGCCGTTTTTCTTTGCGGTCGCGGTGACCGTGGCCGCCACTCCCTATGGGTGGGGACTTTCGATCTGGCTCGCGACCAGCCTTCTGGCCTACCTCGCAGCGATGCGCGCGATCCTGCCGCGTCCGGAGACGCTGTTGATCGCGGCCGCCTTCCCCGCCGTGTTCGTCAATGTCGGCCACGGCCAGAACGGGTTTCTCACCACCGCGCTGCTCGGCGGCGCGCTGCACCTGCTCGATCGCCGGCCGTGGCTGGCGGGCGTGCTGATCGGCCTGCTCGCCTACAAGCCGCAATTCGGCGTGCTGATTCCGATCGCGTTACTCGCCGGTGGACGATGGCGCACGATCGGCGCCGCCGTGACCACCATTGCCGGCCTGGTTGCGCTCAGCTTCGTCACACTGGGCGGCGAGGTGTGGCACGGCTTTGCAAACTCCATGAGCTTCACGCAAACGGTGGTGCTCGAGCAGGGCGGCACCGGCTGGGAGAAAATCCAGTCGATCTTCTCGGCCGTGCGGGTGTGGGGCGGCAGCATTCAGTTCGCCTATGCGGTGCAGATCGCACTGGCGGCGTTGCTTGCCGCAAGTCTGGCCTGGCTGTGGCACAGCGATGCCGCATTCGAGTAGAAGGCCGCGGCGCTGGCGGTGGGAAGCCTGCTCGCGACCCCTTACGTGCTCGACTACGATCTGGTCGTGTTGGCAATCGCGATCGCGTATTTTGCGCGACTTGGACTGCGCCAGGGTTTCCGCCCTTGCGAGATCAGCCTGCTGGCCGCCGCGTGGATCGTCCCGCTATTGTCGCGCGGTCTTGCAGCGCTCACCACCATACCCCTGGGATTGCTGGTGCTGCTGGCGCTTTACGTTTTCATATTGCGGCGAGCGGCGCGCGATCACAAAAGCCTCACGATCGGCGATCGGCGACTCGCGCAAGCGTGATCGGATCGACCTTCGCGTTGGCATGATCTTCTGCATGGTTGCAGTGCGGTAGAGGTTTTGGACCTTTTCCACCTCCGGCCCTTGCGACCCATCGGTGTCGGTATCATTGTTTGGCCGTGTTGCGGGGGGACAAGACGAGTTCCCCTCTGCGCGCCGCGCCACCCCGTCGAACCAGTCGAACAATCCAGAATGTACAAACTTTATTCAATGCAGCGCTCCGGCAACAGCTACAAGGTCCGCCTTGCGCTGGCGCTGCTCAATGCGCCCTATCACGCGATCGAGATCGACATCCTGCGCGGCGAGAGCCGCACACCGGATTTTCTCGCGAAGAATCCGAGCGGCCAGGTTCCGCTGCTGGAAGTCGCCGAAGGACGCTTCCTCGCCGAATCAAATGCCATTCTCTGGTACGTTGCCGGCGGCACCCCGCTTGCGCCTGAATCTCGCGTCGAACGCGCCGAAGCGTTGCAGTGGATGTTCTTCGAGCAACATGCGCTGGAACCGAATATCGGCGCCGCCTATTTCTGGCTCGCACTGGTCAAGGGCGGCCGCGACCTGCAAACCCACGCGCTGGAAGACTGGATGGAGCGTGGCTATGCCGCGCTGCAGGTGATGGAAAATCACCTCAAGGGCCGGGAGTATTTTGCCGCCGGCCAGTTCACCATCGCGGATATCGCGCTCTACGGCTACACCCACGTCGCCGACCAGTGCGATTATGACCTTTCGACTTTCCCGGCGGTTCGAAGCTGGTTACGGCGGGTCGAGCAAATCCCCGGCTTCGTGTCCATGGACTGGCGGCCCGATGTTGATGCCGATCAGACGGCAGGATTTGCTGCCGACGCCTAAGCGTTTTCGAGCGAAAGCTTGCCCCGCACTTGACGCGGGGTGGAGACCGGTCCGCGCCAAAACGCGTCAAAACAGAAACGAGAGCTTCGGTTCTGAAGGGAACCGAAGCTCTGGATAGCGGGTATAGCGGGTAAAACCGGAAGAATAGCGGGCATAACGGGGCCGCCTGCCGTCATTTCGCCGTTTTCCAACATCCCTCGCCGCAATATTGCCGGCGATTTCTGCAAAAAAAATCCTTTGGCGCGAAGGTGATTCGCTCGCGCTTTGAAGGATTTAGGCCATGATCCGGTCTCCAGGCGCACAGGGCTTTCACACTCGCTCCGCGCCCGTCGCTTCTTCCCGATTGCACGACGCCGTTGCGGCCTCGCTGGCGATCGGCTCGCTGTCGCTTTGCCTGATCGTCTCCCTCACGGTGCTTTCGATCAAGGTCGGCATGGCGATGCCGATTCCGGCCTAACCAAAAATCATTTCCCTGGATCATTCGCAATTTTCGCGACAACGCGCGGTGGTCAGCATCGCGATGGGATATCGATGAAGACACCCGCCGCACTTGTCACGGCAGCGCTGACGGCGGCGATCCTGCTGACGGCGATATGCCTGATCGCCACGGGAACGCGCGGCGAAGGCGCACCGCCGGCCGCCGACAATCCCGTGCAGACAGCACAGACCTCGCCAGCTTGTGAGGGGGTCTTCAAGAAAGTCCGGTCTTCGCGAAGTGCAACGGCCAGGGGTGACGGCGTGCGAACCCCTGCTACGACCATTTGTGGAAAATAAAAAACGCGCCGAGCGCGATCAATGCAAATCCGAGCGCGTGATTCCATCCCAACGGCTCTTTGAGATACAAAACCGAAAACCCGGCGAACACGATCAGCGTAATCACTTCCTGCATGGTCTTGAGCTGCGCTGCGGTGTAGACCGCGCTGCCCCAGCGATTGGCGGGGACCGCCAGCCAGTATTCGAAGAACGCGATTCCCCAGCTCACCACCACCGCGGACGGCAGCCAGCTGGTTTTGAACTTCAGATGGCCGTACCAGGCGAAGGTCATGAAGACGTTGGAGCCAAACAACATCAGGAACGGCAAGACCTGCGGCGGTATGGTCGGCATGGACATCCTCTCGAAATTTTCGGCGCTAACGGAGGGGAGGCGCCGGGTTCCGTTCCCGATCGATATCATTCGATCCAAAGGGAACGGCAAGCCACGCCCTGCCCTATCAACCATTTCTTAGGGATAGCGCACGAAAGTCCGAAGCCCGCGCAACGATCCGTCAAGCTACGGCCTTTATTCTCGTGGGGAAACGAGAATAGGCATGCAGTTCGACTGGCGCGCGATCTCCGGGCCCGCTCTGACCACCGCGACGGCGCTGATTGCGCTCATTGTCGATCGCGCCTTTATTGCCGTCCCCAATCCCGCACCGCTGTTTGTTTGCATCGTGGCCTTCGCGGGCTCCCTTTCCGGTCTCGCCTCGGGCATGATCAGCGCCGCCATTGCGTTCGGTGCCTCGGCGCTGTTTTTCCTCGACCACCGTATGACGCCCGGTTACGACGCCTCGGATCTGGTTCGCCTGTCGATGCTTGCAGCCACCGCGCTAGGCACGGCGGCCATCACCGGCCTGCTGCGGAAAAGATTGGTGGACACGTTCGCCGGCGAAAGCAGGCACCATGCCACCGCCGAGCGGCTTTCGGCGGCGCTCGATCAGGTCGACATCGGCATCGTGCTTCTGGATTCCGACACCCGCGCCGAATTCATCAACCACGCCTTTCGCCACTATTTTTCGCTGTCCGACGAGAAGGCCGAGAGCAAACCGCCGTTCATCGCACTGATGTATCACGGCCGCGATAACGGCGCCTATGAACTGCCGGAAGAAGAATTGAGCGCTTTCATAGCGCAACGCACCGAGATGATGCGGGTTGGCGATTCCACGCCGATCAACATCAACCTCAGGGACGGGCAGGTACTGCGTTTCAGTTGCACGGCATTGCCTGACGGCGGGCGCATGCTGAGCTACACACCGGTGACCGATCTGGTCCGGCACACCGACGATCCCGCCTACGCCGACTACTACCGGTCGCTGCGCGGCGGCTACGGCCCGGGCCGAAATTTGCGCGCGGCCGAATAGTCTTTCCGCCAGCAAGTCCCGAAATCAGATTGATCCCTCCGACCTCCGTGCCTAACAATGAGGTACCCACCAGGTGGGCCGCCTGATCAACCCTCGCTTCACGAACGAAGAAATGTCTGACGAGCTCACCATCCGCTTTGTGACCCGGCAGGACTACGACCAATGGCTTGTCTTGTGGGACGGGTATAATGCGTTCTACGGCCGATCCGGCGCGACCGCGCTCGCCCCCGAGATTACCCGGATGACGTGGGCGCGCTTCTTCGACGCGTATGAGCCCGTCCATGGTCTTGTCGCTGAGAGCGGCGGACGATTGCTCGGCCTGACGCACTATTTGTTTCACCGGAGTACCACGGCGATCGATCCGGTCTGCTATCTGCAGGATCTGTTCACAGACGAGGCCGCGCGCGGTAAAGGCATCGGCCGGGCGCTTATCAACGGCGTCTATGAACAGGCCAGGCGCGCCGGCTCACCCCGCGTGTATTGGCAAACCCACGAGACCAACCAAACGGCGCAGCAACTTTACAACAAGGTAGCTGAGCACTCCGGATTTGTGGTCTATCGCAAGCTGTTCTGACGCGCGTTCCCCGGATGCTGCGCAGCGCGGATAGCGGTGCCAGAGCATTTTCCAATTCATGGGCTTCATCCTTCGAGACGCGCGCAAGTGCGCGCTCCCACGGGTGAACGCAATTGCGTTCATCCCGGGGATGAGGTCTCAGACCCTCATGGTGAGGAGCGCGGCAACGCCGCGCGTCTCGAACCACGAGGCCATGTGAAGAGCCTCATGGTTCCATCGGAGTGGAATACGCATTAGCGCCAGACGGCCTGTGGATAAATACACCTGTCACGGCTGCGTTACAAAGCAAGGCTAGCTTGCGTCTGCGTCTGATCAGGCCCCCGTCATCGATCATGCGCCCCCAAGCGGTCCCCGTCAGTCGCCGCGTCTGACCGGGGCCGCGCTTTTTTTGTCATATCCCCAATTGCATCGAACATAACCCGCGCCTTGCGCCCCACTGGCGCGCGGTCCAACATCCATTTCCCTCGGAACAGCTTCTCACAGGATTGATCCATGCAAATTCGCAACCTCGGCGGCTCGGGCTTACGCGTTTCCGCCGTCGGCCTCGGCTGCAACAATTTCGGCCAGCGCACCGACCTCGAAGCCTCGCGCAAGGTGATCCACAAGGCGATCGACCTCGGCATCACGCTGTTCGATACCGCCGACATCTATGCGGGCATGGGCGGTTCGGAGACGGTGCTGGGAGAGGTGCTCGGCGACCGGCGCAAGGACATCGTGCTGGCGACGAAATTTTCCAAACCGATGAGCAGCGACGGCACCAAACAAGGCGCCTCGCGGCGCTACATCATGTCGGCTGTCGAGGCCAGCCTGCGGCGGCTGAAGACCGACTACATCGATCTCTACCAGCAGCACGATTATGATTCGCTGACACCGATCGAAGAAACCTTGCGGGCACTGGACGACCTTATCCGGCAGGGCAAGGTGCGCTACGTCGGCAATTCGAACTTTCCGGCCTGGCGCATCGCGGAAGCCGAGTACGTCGCGCGCGCGATCAACGTCAGTCATTTCATCTCCTGCCAGGACGAGTACAGCCTGGTGGTGCGCGACATCGAGAAGGATCTGCTGCCGGCGGCGCGGCAATACAATCTCGGGCTATTGCCGTTCTTCCCGCTCGCCAGCGGTCTGCTCACCGGCAAATACAAGCGCGGCGCCGCGGCGCCGGAAGATACCCGCTTTGCCCTGGCACCCGGCTTGCGCGAACGCTACGTCACGCCACGCAACGAGGACATCGTCGAGAAACTGCAGGCCTTCGCCCAGGCGCGCGGCCACAGCATGCTCGAACTGGCGTTCTCGTGGCTGGCGTCGCGGCCGCAAGTGGCCAGCGTCATCGCCGGCGCCACGCGCGTCGAGCAGGTCGAGCAGAACGTCAAGGCGATCGATTGGGCGCTCAGTGCGGAGGAGCTTTCCGAGGTCGATCGGATGACGAAGGGGTGATGCCTCTTCTCTCTCGCCACGACCTGAAGAAGCGACCGTCTCCCCGAGTCGACAAGAACCGGCTACAGCAGGTGAACAGGAAACAGGACCACGAGCATGACCGTCCTTCGTATCGCCGCATTTTCGGACGGCAATCAAGGCGGCAATCCTGCCGGTATTTGGATCGGCGACGACTTGCCGCCTGCATCGAAGATGCAAGCGATCGCCGTGGATGTTGGGTTCTCGGAAACAGCCTTCGCGGCTCCCGAGGGTGACGCATGGCGCGTTCGATATTTTTCGCCACTCTGTGAGGTACCGTTTTGCGGGCATGCCACCATCGCTCTCGGTGCAGCTCTTGCACTCCAACAGGGCGACCGAACCTTTGAACTGAAGCTGAATCGCGCAGATATTTCGGTCACCGGCCGCCGAGACGGCCAGACAATCGCAGCGGCGCTTCAATCACCACCTACACGCAGCGCACCTATTGATCCCCTGCTACAAGCGGATTTGCTGCAACTTCTCGACTACTCGATCGACGATCTCGACTTGAAAATTCCGCCCGCGAAGATTCACGGTGGTGCCGACCATGTCGTCCTGGCTCTGAAAACGCGTAACGCGCTTGCTCGCATGAGCTATGACCTCAAGCTTGGCCGAGAGCTGATGGGAAAATCCGGAATAGTTACGGTCGCGCTTGTTACGACAGAGAACCCGCAATTATTCCATGTCCGCAATGCGTTTGCAGCCGGTGGCGTGTTGGAGGACCCGGCAACAGGTGCAGCCGCCGCTGCGTTTGCGGGATACTTGCGCGACATAGGCTGGCCACACGCCGGTGTCATTAATATCGTGCAGGGAGAAGACATGGGAATGCGATCGCTGATCCGAGCGGAGATTAGCGAGATCGCGGGCAGTTCAATAAGGGTATCAGGGACGGCACGCATTATGACTGACACGTGATGTCTCATTGGGGTCATTCGCGTCAATTTTCGCATGCTCGCGGCATGTCCGGTTAGGGCGTCATCACCGGCGCTACGCGCGTCGACCAGGTCGAGCAGAACGTCAAGGCGATCGACTGGGCGCTCAGTGCGGAGGAAGCTTAAGGAGATTGATGGGATCACGAAGGGGCAAGTGGCACGCTCTCTCGCTCCCTCTCCCTGTTCTTAGCTCAATTATTCCGTCATGGCCGGGCTTGTCCCGGCCATCCACGTCTTTGGTGCCGCCACACTGTGAGACGTGGATGCCCGGGACAAGCCCGGGCATGACGATGCTGGCGAAGCGGGGAGAGGTTAAGGCAAAATCACCCCACCAATCCCTGCATGCCCTTGACCTGTGCGCTGTCGGGAAACACGGTCTCCGCAAGTACGCGCTCGGCGATGCCGAGATGATCGCGCAAGACGCCCTTGATGACCGCGCGCAGATCGGTGGTCGGCGCGAGGTCGCGGCCCTCATAGAGGTTGGCGGGCTTAAGCCCCGGCCATTCGGAAATCACCCGACCGCCTTTCACCGTGCCGCCGGCGAGCAATGCGATGGTGCCGGTGCCGTGATCGGTGCCCTCGGTGCCGTTGATCCGCGCGGTGCGGCCGAACTCGGTCGCGACCACGACGACGGTGTCGCGCCAGCGCGCAGCCAGCCCGCTTTCAAATTCGCCGAGCGCGCCGTCAAGGCCTGACAGCAACTGCGCCAGGCGACCCACCGGGCCGCCTTCATTGGCGTGGGTATCCCAACCGTCGAAAGCGAGCGCGGCGATCCGCGGGCCGTCATCGGCCGCCATCAGCTTGGCGGCGCCGCGCGCCACCAGCCGCATCGCACCGGCGTTGTTGGTGCCCGGCTTTGGTTTCATGTCGTCGCCGAGCGCCGTCTTGTCGAGACGCAGGCCCTGCGACAACGCCGAGGCCAACGCGGGATCGCGATGGTTATAGAGGTCGATGAGGCGCGCCGCGGTATCGTCGTCTGCCCGAGGTAACGTGACCGGCGCCCAACCGACGGTCGGCGCCGCGCCGCGCAACACCAGCGGCGTGGTTGCGCCGACAGCCAGGCCACCCATCACGCGCCCGCCCTTTGGCAGCGCTTCGAGCGCGCGATTGAGCCAGCCTGATTGCACCCGGCCGGGACCGGCAAAGCCGCTTTCGAGCACATCCTGTCCATCGAAATGCGACCGGTCGCGATAAGGCGTCGACACCGCGTGGATCACGGCGGCCTGCTTCTCGCGATACATCCGCGCGAATTCCGGCATCGAAGGATGCAACGCGAAGAACGAATCCAGCATGGTCGCGGCGTGCGGGCCGTCTTGTGTCAGCGCGATCGACCCGTGCAGGCCGGCATAATCGGGATCGCCCGTTGGAGCGACGGTGGCAAGGCCATCGAGCGCGCCGCGCAGGATGACGACGATCAGGCGCGGGTCGCGGCCATCGGCGGCGCGCGCGAATTTCGGCAAGTAGGCCCAAGCGGCGAACGACGCGCCGCCGAGCAAGAGCGCACGCCGCGACGCTGTGAATGGCGTCCGACTTTCGCAGCAATCCATCGTCATCTCCTCTGGAATTCCGGCGACATCAATAAGAGCGCCAGCGCCTGCTGCCGCGATTCCGCGCGCTCGACGGCGTGCCGCGTCTCGCCCGACGCCGCATCGGCGGCCACAAGCTCCAGCAGGTCGCGCGGATCGACATTGTCGCCAAGGCGCGAAGCAACTTGTGCTGCGATGTCGAGGCGAAGCTTCATCCCCTCGGGCGCGGCCCAGGCCGCATTGGTGTCGGGAAATCCGTTCGGTCCGGCCGGAGACCACAAGGGCTGGCCCAAGAGGTTGAGGCCGCCGAGATAGCGGCTCGGATCATCCGGAATTTGCGCGAGCAGACGGCCGGTCGCGACCAGAAATTCGTAAGGGCTGCGCAACTTGGTTTGCGGCGCCTGCCAGGCCTCGTCGGAATCCACCAGCGTCGTGGCCAGCGCCCTGAGGTCGCCGTCGGATTTGCGGAACACGGCCTGCAGCCGTGCCACCAAGGCGGGTGGCGGCTCGTCGGCGACGAAGTGCCGGGCGAATTTGGTGGCGATGAATTTCGCCGTGGAGGGGTGGCGCGCAATGTCGGCGAGCGCCGCTTCGCCTTGCGCGACGCCGGTGTCGGCGTAAGTCTTGCCGAGCAGAACCTGCGGGCCCGGCTGATGGGCATTGGCGTTGAACACGAAATTGCCGGGCGGTCCCAACTGTCCCTGCCGTCCAGCGAAGGTCCAGCCGGTGATGATGCGCGCCAGTGACGTCACGTCGTCCTGGGTATAGCCGCCGCCCACGCCGAGCGTATGCAGCTCCATGATCTCGCGCGCGAGATTTTCGTTCAGGCCGCGCTTGCGGTTTTGCCCGGCGCGGGAGTCCGGACCCAGCGATTGCTGATTGTCGAGAAAGAACAGCATCGCGGGGTGCTGCTCGACCGCCTTGAGCATGTCGGCGAAGCGCCCGAGCACATGAGGCCGGATCGCCTCGCGCTCGAACGAGCCGGCCCACATCCGGCCAAGCTCGCCCTTGCCGGCGGAGATGCAAAAGTGGTTGGACCAGAACACCACCAACCGCTCGATAAATCCGCATTCGGTAATCATCGCGCGCTGCAGCCGCGCCAGTGCCTCGGCGCGGAAGGTTTTCTGAATGACGTTGAGCGGCTGGGCAGGTTGCTGGACTTGCGGTTTCGCGGCGGTGGGCTGCATCGCATCGGTGGCTGGCAACGGCGCAGTCGCAATGCCCTTTTCCGCCGCCTCCGTGGCGGGCATTTTTGCCGACATCTCGGTCGCCGCGCCGTCGAGCGAAGGATCTCGCCGCGGCGGCTTGGCGTCCGTCGCCGGCGACCTGGCCTCGGATGCAGCAGCGTCCGCCTTCGCGGCGATCTCGCGCGCGCGGTTGACCTCGTCCTGATAGGCAAACACGGCCTGGGCCAATGCCGGGGTCGGCTGCAATCCCGGCATCTCCAGCATGACGCCGCCCGCACGGTTCAGATCGGCCTTGACGAAGCCGCGAGGATCGGACGCCGCATTGATCAGATCGCCCGACGCCCCGCCGCGCGCACCAAATCCGAAACGATTGAGCGCGACCAGAGCTGCATGCGAATCGCGGGCCATCGAATTACCTCTAGAGACTCGAACGGTGGAGCGCGTATATTGCGCGGGAACTATACCGCCGCAGGCGATGAACCAGACATGAAAAACACGGCGAAGGTTCGGTTCGATTCATGACAAATCGTTTAGAAATTCAACCCTCACGCCGCCTCGCCTGTTCCCGATGCGGAACGGAATTCACCTGCAGCCTGGCAGGCCCGTGCTGGTGTGCCGAGGAAACCGCGCGCCTGCCGATGCCGCTCGATGGCGAGGATTGCCTTTGCCGCGAATGCCTACGCAAGGCTGCGGCGCAAGCCATCGCGAACACGCCATAAACGACAAGGATGGGCACTGCGGATCCGCAGGTCCCGTCAATCTTTCCGAGGAAATCGCAACAAAAATTTACGTTCCCGTTACCTTCCCTTGCGTCGAGAAGCGAAGCACCTCGACCCGTTAACCAGCGAAGGGTAACTTGCGGCATCACAACCTTTGAGTGTTCTGATGATCCGCTTCGTTCTATTCGTATGCATGGCCTTCGCCACTGCCTTCGTCGGCGTGTCATGGGCGGCGCGCGGCTTTCCGTTTCTCTCTTTCGAATTCACCCGCCCGATGCAACCGACAGTCACCGCGACGTTCGGCGATCAAAGCGCCAAAGACTACGAACGGAAGATGTGGGCGGCCGAGCACACCGCGCAAAGCGACGGCGATTCCAAGCTCGACAAGATACGGCTCGAGGCCCTGCAGGCCGGCAATGCCTACACATTGTCGCCTTGCGGCGAGACGACGAAATTGAATCTCATCGCCGCCGTGACGGCCTATACGCGGGCTTGGCAGAAGAAAATGGACTGCCCGAGGCCGCAAAACATGCTGATGTACTGCAGCGACAAGAAGCTGAAAGAAGTCGCCGACACTTTTTCGACACCGCTCGACGTTCGCGTCAAGGCCGCTCTCCACGAAGCTTTCGAGCAGCGCGGCATCGTCAAGGCCGATTTTCCCGAAGATCTTCGCCATGACATGTTGCAATTTGCCGGCCCCGGCCTTTGGTTCGACGAATCCCCGGTATGTCTGCCGCGGATGCGCGCCGCCGGAACCGCGCGATGAACCGGGCATGGTTTGTGCTGTGGGCGCTCGTGATCTTGCAGATTGCAGCCTGGACATTCGCGCCGGAGGACACGCCACCGCAAATACCCGAGGTCAACCGGGGCAAGGCCTTCGGCGACAATGAGGACATCCATGTAGGATCAAGAGTCGGTCTCCGACAAGATGCTTTCAAGTCGCTGGAGCAACCTTGGGGAAGCCGCTGCGTCGGCGAGGAGCGCAAGCAATTCATCAGTGGACTCAATCATTATTACTATCATCGTCAAAATCAGACCGAACGCTACCCCGAGAGTTTCGGCAAGGCAGGCGCCGATTACATCGCAAAGCAATGGGCTACTACCGACGACCGGCGCATCGAACGCCTTACTCAGGAGGCTTACACCCGCGGCTACTTGAAGCCAGCCGATTTTGAACCCGTCGCACGCAAGCTGGTCGTGGCCGTCATCAAGGATGAACGCGTCACCGGAAAAGGCTGCGCGGGCTGAAACAACCCACTCCCGTAGCCGCTGCAAATTTTGCAGTTCAGGCCGCAGTCACCTGATGGAACGCGACCGCACGATGGCGCCACGGAGCGCCATCGCGTTTGGCTATTAAAAAGCTATTTCACCACCGCCGCAGTCTGCCCGAACAACAGCTTGCGCTCTTCCTCGGTGCGGATCGCGGGTTGCCCGTAGTTCGGATTGACTTCCTTGGCGAGCGCGTAGGCGCGCACCGTGGCCGGCCGCTCGCGGATGGTCTCGAGCCAGCGCTTGAGATGCGGAAAATCGTCGATGTTCTGGCTCTGGTTCTTGTACGGTACGATCCATGGATAGCTCGCCATGTCCGCGATCGAATATTCGCCGGCGATGAATTCACGGTTCGACAGCCGCTTGTTGAGCACGCCGTAGAGACGGTTGGTCTCGTTCACGTAACGATCGATGGCGTATTTGATTTTTTCCTGGGCATAGTTCGAGAAGTGATGGTTCTGCCCCGCCATCGGCCCGAGCCCACCCATCTGCCAGAACGTCCACTGGATCGCGTCATAACGGCCGTAGAGATCGGCGGGAAGGAATTGACCGGTCTTCTCGGCGAGATAGAGCAGCATCGCGCCGGATTCGAAGATCGAGATCGGCTTGCCGCCGCCTTTGGGCTCGTGATCGACCAGCGCCGGAATCCGGTTGTTCGGCGCGATCGCCAAAAACTCCGGCTTGAACTGATCGCCCTTGCCGATGTTCACCGGGAAAATTTTATACTTCAACCCGGTCTCTTCGAGAAACATCGTTATCTTGTGGCCGTTCGGCGTGGTCCAGTAATGAAGGTCGATCATGGGCGCGTTCCTGTGGTGACGGAAATTCCGGCGCATCGCGAATGGATGCTGATGCATGAATGTGTTGGTAGTACGGATGCAAGTCAATGGTGTTACCATTGCCTGCTGAGAATGTGATCGCAGACGCCGCGCGAGAGCTTCTCGTGTGTCCCGTGATCATCCGAAGCGGCATACGCGCCGCGATCTCTCGCCGCGAGGGATTACGAGCTTCGGAGATGGGGCGCCGCCAGCAGCCAGCTTCCGTAGATGATGTAGTAGCCGGCAACGGTGGTGATCAGCCGGTTGGCCCAGGTGCGAAACTGCAGATCGGTCATGGCATCGAGAATGCGCCGCGCCAGCGTGGTGCCCAGCATCGACGCCGCGATGGCGACCGCCGCCAGCACCGGATCGAGCGTTGCGGCAGAATCGATGATGCCGCCGAAATAGATCAGCTTCACGAAATGACTGGCGACCTGGCAGGTGGCCTTGGTGGCGACGATGGCGCGGCGATCGAACTTGCCGCCGAGAAAGAAGGTGTCGAGCAACGGCCCGGAAACGCCGGTCATCAGCATCAGCCCCATGCAGATGAAGCCGTAGAAACTGCCCTGCCCAACGCTCTCGGGGTTGGGTTTCAGGCCCGATGGCAAGAGCCGCGCCATGAATGGCGTCACGCCGAGCAGCAATAGCGCGATCGGCTTGTCCGGCACGTAGCGGGTGATCGACCAGGCGCCCAGTGCCAGCGCGCATCCGATCAGATAGACGAGAACCGGCCGCCACCTGATATGGCGTCGCCACAGGAAGGCGCGCCAGCCATTCGAGGCCATCTGCGTAATTGCGTGCAACACCATCGCCGTCGGCAACGGCATCAGGGTCAACAGCACGCCGATCAGGATCAGCCCGCCGGCCATGCCGAACAGGCCGGACAGGAAAGATGTCCCGACCATCAACAGACCCAGCGCAGCCATCATCAACGGCGTCATTTTGCTCTCCGCTGGTGAAATCCCACGATTCCACCAGATTCTCAGTTTTGCCAGCGGTCTTCTGATTCGAACACTCGCAAAACAGCCGATCGCGCATGCCGGTCCCGGCGGCGGCAGCCGGCCCGGCCCGAAAGAAATGCCGGAGGTTGTGAACCAGTTCACAAAGGTTCGGACCCAGCCGTGTTTTCCTTTTGGCATCCACGATTGCCGGGGACGCGACATGAACTATAGCGGCTTTCAAATCGAGACTTTCGAGGCTGGCAGGGGCCTTTGGCACGCCCGGATCAAGCGGGCGGATTTAGAGCCTGTCGTCATCGACGGCGTTTCGTTTCCCGAACTCGAGGTCGGTTTCGCCTGGTCCGATGCCGATGCGGCGGTCGCCGATGCGAAGAGCCGGATCGACTATCTCAACCTGCGCTGCGACAATGTCGAACCGAGGCGGAACGCCGCCCATGCATGACTCTGAAGCCACATCGCCCGCTTCGGTGCGGTCCAATTGCCCGCAATGCGATGGCCAACTGAGGGTGCTGCGGGTGATCGGCGGGCGCGCGGGGTCCGAATATTGGACCATGCGATGCACGCGGTGCGGCGGAATTCATCTCGACATCGTCAAGGGCTCGTCGCCTTCGCCGTCGCCAGCGGCGTAGCGGCGCTCTCCCGCTTGCTCTCCCCCGCAAGCGGGAGAGGTGATTACCCCCCGAACGCCTGCGTGATCGCGGATTGGGCTTCCTGCTGGATCTGCTTCAGGTGAGTTTCGCTGCGAAAGCTCTCCGCATAGATCTTGTAGACGTCTTCGGTGCCCGAAGGCCGCGCGGCAAACCATCCATTGTCTGATGTGACCTTGATGCCGCCGAACGGCTGGCCGTTGCCCGGCGCCGCGGTGAGCGTCGCGCGCACCGGCTCGCCGGCCAATTCCTTCATGGCAAGCTTTTCGGGCGACAGCGCCTTCAGGAGATTCTTCTGCTGCGGTGTCGCCGGCGCGTCGATCCGCTCATAGAAGGGCACGCCGAGTTCACCCGTCAAGGAATCGAACAACTGGCTCGGGTCGCGCTTGGTGCGCGCCGTCATCTCGGCGGCCAAAAGTCCCAGGATGAGGCCATCCTTGTCGGTGGTCCATACCGATCCGTCGCGCCGCAGGAACGAGGCGCCGGCGCTTTCCTCGCCGGCGAAACCGAAGGAGCCGCCGATCAGGCCATCGACGAACCATTTGAATCCCACCGGCGTTTCGACCAGCCTGCGGCCGAGTTTTGTCGCGACGCGGTCGATGATCGCGCTGGAGACGATGGTCTTGCCGACCGCGCTGTCCCTGCGCCATTGCGGGCGGTGCTCGAACAGATAGGCGATCGCAGCGGCCAGATAATGGTTCGGATTCATCAGGCCGTTCGAGCGCGTCACGATGCCGTGCCGGTCGGCGTCGGTATCATTGGCAAAGGCGACGTCGAAACGGTCGCGCATCCCGATCAGCCGCGCCATCGCGTAAGGCGATGAACAATCCATGCGGATTTTTCCATCCCAGTCGACCGTCATGAAGCGGAACGTCGGATCGACGGTGTCGCTGATAATGGTCGCGGCAACGCCATAGCGCTCGATGATCGGCTGCCAGTAGCGCACGGCCGCTCCCCCCAAGGGATCGATCCCGATCTTCACGCCGGCGGCGCGGATCGCCGCCATGTCGACGACATTGGCGAGGTCGGCGACATAAGGCGTGATGTAATCATGGCGGTGAACGCAGGATGCTTTGCGCGCGCGCTCATAGGGGATGCGTTTGACGCCGTTAAGGCCGTCTTCCAGATAATGGTTGGCGGCGCGCTCGATGGCAGCGGTGATATCGGTATCCGCCGGACCGCCGTTCGGCGGGTTATATTTGAACCCGCCATCCTCGGGCGGATTGTGCGACGGCGTGATCACGACGCCATCGGCGAGGCCGTCGGTGCGGCCTTTATTGTAGGTGAGGATCGCATGCGAGATCGCCGGCGTCGGTGTGTAGCCGTCCTCCGCGTCGATCATCGCCTCGACGCCGTTGGCCGCGAATACCTCGAGCGCGCTCGCCAGCGCCGGTTCGGCCAGCGCGTGGGTGTCGATCCCGACGAACAGCGGGCCGGAAAGATTGACGTTGCGGCGATGCTCGCACAGCGCCTGGCTGATCGCGAGAATATGCGCTTCGTTGAAGGCGTTGTTGAACGCGGAGCCGCGATGCCCCGACGTGCCGAACGCCACCCGTTGGGCCGCGACCTTCGGGTCGGGCCTATCCGCAAAATAAGCCGTCACCAGCCGCGGAATATTCGCCAGCATCGAAGGCGTGGCGGGCTTGCCGGCCAGCGGATTGATTTGGGGAGACATGAGGTTTCCTTGAAAAGCTTCGCACCCGCTTCACTGTAAATAGTCGTCATTGCGAGCGCCAGCGAAGCAATCCATACCCTCCGTCATTCCGGGATGGTCCGAAGGACCAGACCCGGAATCTCGAGATTCCGGGTCTGGTGCTAACGCACCATCCCGGAATGACGGAAGATGGATTGCTTCCGCCTTCGCGCGCTGGACTTCGGTGTTCTTGTCGTGGCCTATCCTTCGAGACGCGGCCTCTCGGCCGCTCCTCTGGATGAAGGATGCGTGCCCCGGATGCTGCGCAGCGCCGTAAGCGCGTTCACGCGCGTCTTCGACGCGCTGTGGCGGTGCGCTGCTGATCCGGGGTCCATTGTCGCCCGGGGTCCCGGCTCTGCGGTGCACCGTGAAGAACGCTGCACCGCGTCCGGGACACGGGAGGCATTGCTTCACGGTCTCTCAGGATGAGGCCTTCATATGCGGCACGAAGTTGACCCTCATGGTGAGGAGGCGCTTCGCGCCGTCTCCGGACGATGCTTCGCATCGCCTTGAGAACCATGAGGCCAACATGCTGACATGTGCTGACAACGAACGGGGCGCTTCGTCACCGGTTCCGCGGCAATCACACAGCGATCGCCTCACGACGGCATTTGCCCTTTTCTCAGCGCCGGACTCATCCCATATTCCTCGCCATGGCGAAGACTCCCGACCATCCCAAAAAGCCCGGCAAAACTCCGAAATCGAAGGCACATCGCCCCGATGTGCCGCCGATCGGGCCGGCGCTGGCGGAACTGCTCAATCCCGCGATCAATCGCGGCGAAAGCGGCGTCGGTTCTTCCACCGGTTTGCAACCGCCGCCGGATAATTCGTGGGATCGCCGCGCCGGCGGCGAAGCCGCCGCCCACCGCGCGCGAGCATCGACGCGCGGCACCAGCGATGAGGTGGCGAAACGGGATGCTTCTCTCTCCTCCCCTCCCCCCGCGCGCGCAGCGCGTGGTGGGGAGGGGTCAGGGGTGGGGGGCGGTGCCGCGAGCTCCTCTAGCAGCGATTTTGCTGAGCCACCCCCCGACCTCGAGAGCGAGCTTCGCTCGCCTCGGACCCCACCGCTTCGCGGGGGGAGGGGAGAAGAAAGACCCGGTTTCAACGAAGCGCAGCGCGAATTCGGGCCGGCCAATTACGGCACCTCCGCCACCATTCCGGCGCTCGATCCGGAGCTGGCAAAGCAACTCGGCTTCACCACCGAGGAAGAAGACGCCGCCGCGCTGGCGCGCCCTCCGCGCAACAAGATGGAGGCGCTCGGCGTCGCCGCCACCGCGGACGCGCTGGAGGCGTTGATCCGTGACGGCCGCCCCGAATTCCGCGGCGAAGACGGCCAGCTGAAAATCTGGACGCCGCATCGTCCGCCGCGTCCGGAAAAATCCGAAGGCGGCGTGCGCTTCGTGATCAAATCCGAATACGAGCCGAAGGGCGACCAGCCGACCGCGATCGCCGACCTGGTCGAGGGCATCACGCGCAACGACCGCACGCAGGTGCTGCTCGGCGTCACCGGAAGCGGCAAGACCTACACCATGGCCAAGGTGATCGAGGCGACGCAGCGCCCCGCGCTCATCCTGGCGCCGAACAAGACGCTGGCCGCGCAGCTCTATGGCGAGTTCAAGAGCTTCTTCCCCGACAACGCGGTGGAATATTTCGTCAGTTATTACGACTACTACCAGCCCGAGGCCTATGTGCCGCGGACCGACACCTATATCGAGAAGGATTCTTCCATCAACGAGCAGATCGACCGCATGCGCCATTCGGCGACGCGGGCGCTGCTCGAGCGCGACGACGTCATCATCGTGGCGTCCGTGTCGTGCATCTACGGTATCGGTTCGGTCGAGACCTACACCGCGATGACGTTTGCGCTGAAGAAGGGCGAGCGCATCGACCAGCGGCAATTGATCGCCGATCTCGTCGCCCTGCAATACAAGCGCACCCAGGCCGATTTTACCCGCGGCACCTTTCGGGTGCGCGGCGACGTCATCGACATCTTCCCGGCGCACTACGAAGACCGCGCCTGGCGCGTCAATTTGTTCGGCGACACCGTGGAGAACATCGAGGAGTTCGATCCGCTCACCGGCCACAAGCAGGACGAACTCGAATTCATCAAGATCTACGCCAACTCGCACTATGTGACGCCGCGGCCGACGCTGGTGCAGGCGATCAAATCGATCAAGGGCGAATTGAAGCTGCGGCTCGATCAGCTCAACAACCAGGGCCGGCTGTTGGAAGCGCAGCGGTTGGAGCAGCGCACCACCTTCGACCTGGAGATGATGGAAGCCACCGGAAGCTGCGCCGGCATCGAAAACTATTCGCGCTATCTCACCGGCCGCCGCCCCGGCGAGCCGCCGCCGACGCTGTTCGAATATGTGCCCGACAACGCCCTGGTGTTCGCCGACGAGAGCCACGTCACCATTCCGCAGATCGGCGGCATGTTCCGCGGCGACTTCAGGCGCAAGGCGACCCTGGCCGAATACGGCTTCCGCCTGCCCTCCTGCATGGACAATCGCCCACTGCGGTTTGAAGAGTGGGACATGATGCGCCCGCAATCGGTCGCGGTGTCGGCGACGCCGAGCGGTTGGGAGCTGAACGAATCCGGCGGCGTGTTCGTCGAGCAGGTGATCCGCCCCACCGGCTTGATCGATCCGCCGGTCGAGATCCGCCCGGCGCGCACCCAGGTCGACGACCTCGTCGGCGAGGTCCGCGCCACCGCGCAAGCCGGCTATCGCTCGCTCGTCACCGTTTTGACAAAACGGATGGCGGAAGACCTGACCGAATATCTGCGCGAGCAGGGCATCCGCGTGCGCTACATGCACAGCGACATCGACACCATCGAGCGCATCGAGATCATCCGCGATTTGCGCCTCGGCGCGTTCGACGCGCTGGTCGGCATCAATCTGTTGCGCGAAGGCCTCGACATTCCCGAATGCGCGCTGGTGGCGATCCTCGATGCCGACAAGGAAGGTTTTCTGCGCAGCGAGACCTCGCTGATCCAGACCATCGGCCGCGCCGCGCGCAATGTCGACGGCAAGGTGATCCTCTACGCCGACCAGGTCACCGGCTCGATGGAGCGCGCGATCGCCGAAACCGACCGCCGCCGCGAGAAGCAGGTCGAATACAACACCGCCAACGGCATCACGCCGGAGAGCATCAAGAAATCCATCGGCGACATCATGAACTCGGTCTACGAGCGCGACCATGTGCTGGTGGAGATCGGCGACGGCGGCATGGCCGACGACGTCATCTCGATCGGGCACAATTTCGAGACCGTGCTGAACGATCTCGAAACCCGGATGCGCGAAGCCGCCGCCGATTTGAACTTCGAAGAAGCCGCCCGCCTCCGCGACGAAGTCAAACGCCTCCGCGCCACCGAGCTCGCCGTAGTCGACGACCCCACCGCGAAACAACGCGTGGTGCAAGGCAAGGCCGGCGCCTATGCCGGCATGAAGAAGTACGGCGAGTCGGCGAACCTGCCGGCGGGCGCGATGAAGAAACGCTTTTCTTCATCCTCCCCGCGCCCCGCCGCCTCTTCCCCCTCGCCCCGCCCTTCGCGGGGAGAGAGCCTGCCCCCGACTGGATCGGGGGGTCGGGGCGCGTCCGCCGAAGCCGGGAGGGCGAAGGCGGATGAGGGGCAACCCACGGGCAGTGCCTCTGGTGGGGGGTCCACGAGTCGTGGCTCCTCCAAAATCCACAAACCCCATCTCGACGAAATGCACGGCCCCGAGTCCCTGCCCTTCCGCCCCGGCCGCGCGCCGACGCGAAAACCCTCACCCGACGACACCGCGCCTCGCGCCGGAAGCAAAATCTTCCAGCCCACCGACTCGCGCCAATCCGGCCCCGAATTCGGACCGGCACCGCGCTCCACCGGCGGCGCGCCAGGACATCGGGGTGGGTGGAAGAAGCGGTGATTTAGAGCCCCAAGCGACAAACGCACAAACCATTGTTCTGTTAGCGGTTTTAAGAAGCTTAAATTTTCCTCCTTCAAGCTCCTTGATTTGTGGCTTTATGCCACATACCTCATGTTAACCAAAGAATTTGGGAGATCCCACGAGGGGGTCGAGCCTAGGCGCCTGGCAGCGGTGTCGGCCAAGCATCGAGAGAAACTCCCATGCCGAGGCTGAAGCTCAAAATTGATCTCGACATCGATTTTAGCGTAGCGGCCACGTTCGAAGCCTTCGGGTTTGAAGCCGTGGTTGGAATACGCCGAAAGGTGGCGAGGCAAGGAGTAGCGAAGCTTGCAAAAGGGGAAACTGTTGAGCTGACGCCTGACGAATATTCGGAACTCGTGCCCGAAAAAGATACGGCGTTGGATCAATGATGACCTCCTCCCTTAGGAGGTCCACGATCGCTAAATCGAATCGGAAGCAAAATGCCTGATTACGCCCTCATCAAATGCCGGTCATCGCGCAATTACGCCAACGTATTCGGAAGCGAAAATGGGCCTCCTCTGGGCAGGCTATTGGGCGCTCTCGTTACAAGGAAGGTGGTGAGCGTATTGCTCATGAAGAAAGCAAATAGAAAGAAGGATGTCACCGTTCCTGTTAGTCGGACAGGTCGCGTTCAGTTGGTTACGTCGCGACACGTTGGATCGAAGGGAACAGTGAGAAATGTAGAAGGCCAAAGCAGTGGCAGCGAGCACAAGCTGCATATCGTGATGGACAAAGAATCTCTCATGAGACTGCGAGGGCTTAAAGGAAAGCTGGAAGCGTCAACGGAATCCGAGGTTATTCGTCGCGCTCTCAAGGCGTACGAAATCTTCGAACCCGATGGCGAAGTCAATGATAGTCCCGTGGGTCCAAACCCGGATTCTATCAGTGACATGGGTGAACATCTCTATGTCCGTATTCCAAACCGGATGAAGGAACGTCTCGATGATGAACACCAAACTTCTGGTCGTAGTTATGGAGAACAAGTACGACAAGCTCTTCGAGTTCTCACCCAACTGACAAGAGAAATGGAGAGCTGCATAGAGGACTTGGCAATACAGCCAACCTCCAAAATGAAAGGAGAAGTAGATGCACGAATACTTAAGTTGGCTGCCATCTGTTAGGCAGCCGAATAAAATGGCGACTTCTATCTCCGCTTACCATCTGGTGATCGGATGATAGTTAAAAGGGAGGCGGTCCAATAACTGCCTCCTTTTTTTTGTTTGTTGAGCGAATTGGTCTCTAAGCCGATTGCCGCAGACATCGGAACACTTCTATGAAAAGACGAAAGGGAAATTTGATGGGACGCTATGTCCCGGCACACCTTCGTAAATGGCCGAACCAGCCCGGCGAATACATTGCGGTATCCGCTTATCAAGAGAAAATTGAAGCAACGCCTTCTACGCTGGCGCCATGAAACTCGGCTTCGAAGAATCCCAATCGTCCTATTCGAGCGGCTCGCAAAATGCTCGCACATGGACGGAAGCTTGGGTAAGTGCATGGGCCTATTGCCCACACTGCGGCAACGCCAAGATTTCGCCGTTCCCCAACAACAGGCCGCTCGCCGATTTCTTCTGCATCTCCTGCAATGAAGAGTTCGAACTCAAAAGCCAGAAAGGCAAATTCGGCACAAGGGTGGTCGACGGCGCATTCAAGACGAAATGCGAGCGGCTAGCGGCGAGTAACAATCCAAACCTGTTCCTCATGAACTACGACCTCAAGTCACTCGCAGTCGTCAATCTCTTTATTGTGCCGAAGCACTTCTTCGTCCGCGAGATCATCGAGGAACGAAAGCCGCTCGCTGCAACCGCGCGGCGCGCAGGCTGGATTGGGTCGAACATCTTGCTCAGCCGCGTCCCAGCGTCCGGCAAGATTCATATCGTGCAGAGCGGGATCATCCGTCCGAAAGAAGAAGTCCTCGCCGATTGGCGACGGACGCTTTTCCTCAGGAATGAATCTCCGGAAACACGCGGCTGGCTGCTCGATGTCATGAAATGCGTGGAGTCGCTGGGGAAGCGCGACTTCACGCTTGACGAGGTCTACGGATTCGAACGGCATCTTGGCGATCTCTATCCCGGCAACCAGAACGTCAAACCCAAGGTACGTCAGCAACTTCAATATTTGCGCGACCGCGGATTTATCGATTTCGTGTCTCGTGGTAATTATCGCTTGCGACGGTAGAGTCTAGTTCAGTTCTCGTCATGCCCGGGCTTGTCCCGGGCATCCACGACTTAGTGCGTATCGCGGCAGGAAAGACGTGGGTGGCCGGGACGAGCCCGGCCATGACGGACAAGGCAGGAGACCCGCATGGCATGGTTTTTAAACATCTACCGATGCGCCCGCTGCAAGCGGATATGGACCGATGAATGGTCATGCATGTGCGACGACGAATGCCCGCATTGCGGGGCACGGGATATGACGCCCTGCCATAGCGAGGACGTGACCGAATTTATTGAGCGAGACGACGACGAGTTTGTCGCTATCCGCTCACCTGATACAGCCGAGCATGATCCCGACTATCGCGAGCTTGGCCGTTTTCCGACACGCGAGAAGGCGGAAGAATTCCTGGCTTCGGTTGACGAAATGTGAGTCGTCATTCCGGGATGGTGCGTTAGCACCAGACCCGGAATCTCGAGATTCCGGGTTCGCGCTTTCAGCGCGCCCCGGAATGACGGCGTAAGTTTAGCCCGACGCCCCTACCCCTTCACCGGCCGATTGGCATGGCTCGCCTGCGGCACGCCGCGGTTCAGCGACATGTGGGAATGCGTGCAAAGCCAGCCATCGGCATTTCCTAGAAACACCATGGTGGCGCGGCCGGGACGCGGAAACGGTTGGCCGTCGGGATGATATCCCGTGCTCGTCCACGGCGCGATCACGATCGCCATCCGACCATCGGGGGACGCCAGAACCGAGGTCTGCTCGAGGACGAAACGGAAGTCGGTGGTCTTCGGCCAGACATTGTCCCATTGCGTCGCGACCCATTGATCGAGGCTGGGGATGACATCGTTGTGCGTGCCGAAGGCCAACACATCCGGATGAAACAGCGGCCGCGCCGAGGCGTAGTCGACCTCGCGGACATAGAACGCGAAGGTTTCCAGCCACTGGTGGAAGAACTGCGTCAGCTCCGCGTTCGCAGTCGGAGTTAAGTCCATCGCCTGCTCCATCTTCGGCCGTCTCGTGGCGGCAACGTTATTACTGCTGGCTTCGGTCGACGCAACATAGTCGTCATTCCGGGGCGATGCGGAGCATCGAACTACGATGTGCAATTGCACATCGGAGAATCTCGAGATTCCGGGTCTGGTGCTAACGCACCATCCCGGAATGACGAGTTGCGTAGGTGGGATGCGCAGACGCCCGATCGCCGCGCGCGTCATCATTTGCCACTGGAATAGAGCAAGCGACCTCCGCCCGCCGGGCAAATCACTGGCGGCTCACACTTGTACTTCTCCGTTGTCCACCCCTGCGCGGAAAAATATTTCTGTTTTTCCGAAACCCAAATCACCTTACATCCCCTGCCGTCCTGTCCCGCAGAGGGGCGTTTCGCGATCGTCACGGACGTTGGAACGGGATGCGATGGACGCGAGCGGCGTTACTGACGAGAGCGCATGCCCGCGGACGGCGAAGTCGTGTGGTCCTGACGCCCCGACGCTGGCGTCAAGTTGGCGACGATGCTTCGCATCGCGCTGGCGATGGTGGCAAGAAAGCCCGGTCACCAGGGAGAGCCCGAAGGAAACCGTTAAAACCATTGCGCAGGGAAATGCCGGGTGTCTCCGGCGGACCTGTGGTGACTACGCTCGTGTGGTTTTTGTTTTTACCCCACGCGAGGCTGCGGGTGCGGCGGGCACCCGGCATTCCCTGCGCCCTCGTTTTCGAGGCGAAGGATTTTTGCACGACTCGGACGCAATCGCGCCGCGAGGATGCGGAAGCGTGTGTTTGTCCTTGTTTAGTGCTGGGGCCATCCTTCGAGACGCCTTGCGCGGCTCCTCAGGATGAGGTCTGGACGACACCGAGGGCGGGCGCAGGATCAGTTCTGCCAGACCCTCATGGTGAGGAGCGCGGCAACGCCGCGCGTCTCGAACCACGAGGCCATTGCGTACCCGATTGTCTTGGCTGTTTGAAATCTTGAACCGAGAAAGTGCGCGGCGCTCGCTATTATCCCCTTGCCGCATGAAACGTGTCCCGGACGCGGTGCAGCGTGTAACGCTGCTCCGCAGAGCCGGGACCCACGCCCCTCGTAACGATGGGCCCCGGATCAGCAGCGCACCACGCCGCAAGCGCGGCGCACTGCGCGGCATCCGGGGAACGCGAGGCTTCAGCTTCTTGCCCTCGGTCACCGGCTGCGTGTCCCGGACGCGGTGCAGCGTGCTACACGATGCACCGCAAAGCCGGGACCCATGCCCCTCGCAAAGATGGACCCCGGATCAGCAGCGCACCACGCGCAGGCGCGCGCTGCGCAGCATCCGGGGCACACGAACTTCAATTCACCTTCTTGCCCTCCGTCACCGCATCCAGAAAGGCCCCCGCCTCGCGGTTGAGAAACTCGACATCGGCCGGATTGAAGCCGCCGGCCGAGGCGTGGCCGGTGATGGTGCCGGGGCTGATCGTCATGATCTTGACGTTCTTGATGTTCTTGCCGGCCTCGATCGGTTCGAATTCCGGATTGAGCAGATCCTTGGTGCCGGTGAGGATCAGCGTCCTGGCCTTGATCGAGGCCAGCGCCCTGGCGGTGTCGCCGTTGAAGCCCGGCGTGGTGCCGACATCGTGCCGCTCATAGGCCCAGGTCTGGTAGATATAGTCATTGGCGTCGAACGCCTTGAGGACCGCGGTCTCCTGCGCCTCCATCCACGGCAGCACGTCCATGCCGTTCTTGAACTGCGCCGCATACATGTCGGGCGTGCGCGCCGACAACAGATTGAGGATGTCGCGCCACAGCCGGATGCCCTTCTCCGGCGGCGCCTCGTAATTGCCGTCCTTCCAGGCCGGATCGTTCATGATCGCCTTGCGCGAGGCTTCCGCCACCGCGACGCTCCAGGCCGGCGTCTTCGCCAGCGGCACCATCGCCACCAGGGCGTCCATGGCGTCGGGATGGCTGACGCCCCATTGCAGCGCCTGCATGCCGCCCATCGAGGGGCCGATCACGGCGATGACATGGTCGATGCCGAATTTTTCCTTCAGCAGGCGATATTGCGATTCCACCATGTCGCGCATGGTGAACTTCGGAAACTGCATGCGCGGTTGGGCTTTGGAGTTGCTCGGCGAGGTCGAAAAGCCATTGCCGATCGCATCGGTGCAAATGATGAAGTATTTGTCGGGATCGAGCGCCTTGCCGGGGCCGATCATGAAATCGATGCGGTGATGATTGCCGCCCAACGCCGTCACCATCAGGATGGCGTTGGATTTCTTCTCGTTGAGCTTGCCGTGGGTGACGTAGGAGATCGAGAAATCCTTGATCGTCTCGCCGCTTTCGAGCTTGAGGTCGCCCTCGCTGTAGAGCTGGTGCGGCGGTTGCTGCGGCGTATGGGCCGCCGCGGGCAGCGCCAGCAACGCGCCCCAACAAAAGGCCAAGGCAAAACAAAAGAAGGCAACGGAATATGCGATGCGTTTCACGCCTGTTTCTCCCCATCATGATCGAGGGACATTGGATCGGCCGCCCTCTTCGATAGTCCCGACGATAAAGCCCCGCGCGCGAGCTGTGAAGCGCCCGCGATCGCCACAGGCGATGATTTGCCGGGTGCGAAACGCGAAGAAGAACGGCGGCGCCACGGCGAGCCTGCATACAAACGCTTGCGGACTTGCTATGATGGATCGCGCCGAATCTTTTCAACCGAGCGCAAGGGAGATCGCCATGGCCAAGGGTCAGATGCGCAGCAACAAGGAAAAGAAGAAGCCGAAGGCCGACAAGAACCTCAAGAAGGGCGGCATGACTCCGGTCAATCCGTTCGCCTCCGGGAAGACGCCGGCCGGTCAAAGCCCCAACAGCAAGAAGACCTGACGGCGGCCTTTTTCTCGCGGCGCATGCCAACCGCCGCTCGCGACATCTGCTGGCGCACGCGCCGGCGAGGGTCTGATTTGCGGCCGACATTTACGCGAACTTCTTTGCGGATACATCCCATGATTGTAGGCCGAGGGATCACGCCAATTGGTTCCCGGCGGACGAAATTTTTTGCCGATTGATCCCGGCGCAATTCGGTTCACTATGCGATTGCGTTGACAATGCGAGTCGGGCCCAACACCGACGGAGAAGACGATGGTCGCGGATCTTCACCGGCAGCGTGTGCTTCATATGCTCGAGGCATTCTATCGCGGCGACATCGAGGGCGCGCTGTCCCATTGCAGCGACGACGTCGATTTTTTCTGCAATGCGCCGGTCGATATCCTGCCGCATCTCGGCCACCACCACGGCAAGGCCGAGGTCAGGGAAATGTGGAAGACGGTGCACTGCCGCTATTCCAGCCTGCGCTACCAGATCCCCATCATCGTCGCCGAAGGCGATCAGGTCGCCGTCAATATCCGCGCGTTCCTCAGCAAGCGGCACAACAACCGGATCGTGCAATTCGATTTTGCGGCGTTTTATACCCTGCGCGATGGCCGCATCATCAAGATTCGCGAGATCATCGACACCTTCGATCTGGTCCAGCAAGTGGTTGAACGCGACCTCGTCGCGCCTCTGACCGACAATATGCCCGACAAGATCTAGCCGGGGCGTTGACCGCCAAGCGGAACCCGGCGCAACCGTGCAATGCAAAAATGCGCATTGCCTTCTGAGCGCGTCCTATTAGTTGAGGCTTCAAATATTAGTGCAGCCTCCAGGCACGGCGCCGCCAATTGGCGCCCATCAGGGCCGGATGCTGATTCGCAAATCCAGTTCAGGAAGCAGCTATCATGACAGAGCACAGTCTCTGGCGTTTCTCTCGCGCGTTGCATCGCGCGATCAACGAGCGCCAGCGCGAAGACCTCGAAGCCTTGATCGATGAGGAAGTCGATTGGGCGATCTACGGGCCGATCGACATGTTTCCATTTTTCGGCGCGCGCCGCGGCAAGGCCGCCGTGCTCGAAGTGATCAGGCAGATCGCGGAAAATATCAGGGTTCACCGCTTCGACCGCGAGGCGATCATGCTGGGCGTCGAGTCCGCGGCCTCGATGATGCGCTATTCGCTGACCGCCCTCGACGCCAACAAGCCGATCAGCCTGCGGCTCGCCCAATTCGCGCAGTTCGAGGCCGGCCGGCTGATCAGCATCCGCATTCTGATCGATACTTTCGATCTGGTGGAGCAGGCGCTCGGGCAGCCGATTCACCTGCCGAAGATCGCGTCGTAGTTTTCGTTATCGCGGCCACGACAAAACCCGTGATTGCCTCATATTGGCCGCGATCTGGTCAAAATCGGAAGCCCACATGGCCCTGCTTTGCTTCATCGTGCGTGGGGAAACCCACGCCCGCTAGATACGCGAAAACAGGGGAAAACAGCCGATGAGTGTCATTCGCTCTGAAAAGATCGAACCAACTGAAGGGGATGGTGACCTCTCCGCGGTCTCGGAGGTCGAGGCCGGTATCCGCGATTTCGTTCGCAACGATGTCGCCTATTTGCGCCGTCCGGCGCCGAACATGGCGAGCGGCAATGAGGCTGCGATCGAGCCGAGCAGCGAGGCCAACAGTGTCAATTCGCTGATTCAGCGCGTCGCCGGAACGTCGCTGGCCGAAATCGAGAACCTGATTGCCGAGCTGGAAAGCCTGCGCAACCTGTTGCACGAAGAAGGCCAACGTGTTCAGCGCGAAATTTCCGGCTACGCCCAGCTCAGCCAGGCCGCGATGAAATCGACCCGGATGGTCGCCGACAACGTCTCGCAGTGGAAGCGTACCGCCGACGGCCTTCGCAACGGCTGATCTGCTTTCCTGCAAGGGCCGGGCCGCGACCAAGTGCAGGCGCCGTTGCGCGGCGACAGACTCTAGGGATTTACCTGCATGAAGAGCGCTCGGCCCGACACCAGCGAGCCCATTCCGCTGCGGAGCCCGCCGCACAATATGGCAGCCATCACGATCCGCTTTGTCGGCTTGCTGTCCGCCGCGGTAGTGGCTCTGGCGCTGATCTGGAGCCGCTGATTTTTCGGGACGATCGCAGCCCCGGTCATCCGGGGATTCGGCTGCAATGGTTAGCGAAGCTTAAATGACGGCGCAGCGATCGGCTCGCCCTCCAGCGAGTAGGCGCCGTCGGCGTAACCCTTCACCACCATTCCGGTGGCGAGCATGACCGCAAGCGTCACCGTTGCGAAGATAAAGCCCAGAAATTTCAAACCGCGGCGGTCCGCCATGGTCGTCCCTCGTTCTGTACGTGTGTCCTGTTTGGCAGGCACAAGTTCAAAATGAGTTAGCGAGGATTAGGTTCCATCTGTTTTGTTAGGGATTGCTATTTCGACGTGGCACAAAGCCCGCCGCCAGCACCGAGAAAACCAGCTCGCCGCGCTGGTTGATGCCGGTATTGCGGCCCTCCAGGATACCCCATTCGGGTCGGCTCGAAGACGAGCGCAGCGATTCGACCTCACTGGCGAAGCTGATGGTATCGCCGGCCAAAACCGGCCTGACCCAGCGCAGCTCGCGAAATCCCGGCGACGGTCCCCAGATCGCGACCTTTTCGCCGCGCGCCGCCGCTTCCCGGGCCTGACGCTGGCCGTCGGCCACCAAAAGCTTCATGCAGACCGAGCCGACATGCCAGCCCGACGCGGCGAGGCCGCCGAACAGCGATTTGCGTCCCTCCTCCTCGTCGAGATGAAACCGTTGCGGATCGAATTGAGCCGCGAACTTCTTGATTCCGTCGGCGGTGAAGGTGAACGAGCCCAGCTTGCGCCGCTGCCCGACCTCGATGTCCTCGAAGAAACGCATCAGCCCGCCTGCCCCGAAGCGACGTCGTCGCGGCGCCGCACGATGATCGGCGAGACCATCTCGCACAGCGCCTGCCCCGCCGCGTTGCTCACCACCGCCTTGAACGTCACGATGCCGGTGGTGGGACGGCTACGCGAGACCCTTGCCTCCGCCACATCGACATCGAGCATGAGATCATCGCCCGGCCGAAGCGGCGCGAGCCAGCGCAGTTCGTTGACCCCCGGCGAGCCCAGCGACGCGGTGCGGCCAATAAAGCCGTCGAACATCATCCGCATCATGACTGAACAGAGGTGCCAGCCCGAACCGGAAAGTCCCTTCAACATTGACCGCGAAGCCGCCTCTTCATCGAGATGCATGGGCTGCGGATCGAACTCAGCGGCAAAAGCCAAAATTTCCTCGCGCGTGACGCGGCGCGGTCCGAATTGGCCGAAATGGCCAGGCTTGAAGTCCTCGAAGACAAACGTGTTCATGACTGGGGACATCATGGAGAGAAGCCCGATTGTGGCCGCACTTTGCGGCAAGCTCAACCCGCCCACGCGCATGGCTCGTCCCCGGCTTGCTCGAGCCGACATTCGGAGCTAGCCCTTTGCTGACAGGGCACAGCTTGGACGCGAATCACTTTCGACTTGCCGGGAGAATCACCGATGTTCGATTTTCAGGATCTGTTTCAGTGGGACCGCTTTGTCACGCCCACGATCATCAAGACCTTCTACTGGCTGGTCATCGCGCTAATCGGGCTGTTCGGCATCGCCGGCATCTTTTCTGGCCTTGCGGCGATGGCGATCAGCCCGTTCGGCGGTTTTATTCAGCTATTGTCGTCGATCGCCAGCGTCGTTGTCGGGATTATCTTTTCACGCATCGCAGCAGAATTCATCCTGATCGTGTTTCGCATCAACGAGCACCTTGGCGCGATCCGCGACCAGGGGGCGGGGCATTAGGCCTCACGCATCAGCTGACAGCCGAGTCGATCAGGTATTGAACCTGAAATGCATCACGTCGCCGTCGGCAACGACGTACTCCTTGCCCTCCAGCCGCAGCTTTCCGGCATCGCGAGCGCCGGCCTCTCCGCCGAGCGCGACATAGTCGGCGCAGGCAATGGTCTCGGCACGGATAAAGCCCTTCTCGAAATCGGTGTGGATGACGCCGGCGGCGGCAGGCGCCTTGGTGCCACGATGGATGGTCCAGGCGCGGGCTTCCTTCGGGCCGACGGTGAAATAAGTGATGAGATCCAGTAGCTGATAGCCGGCGCGGATCAGGCGGTCGAGCCCTGCTTCCTCCAATCCGAGCGTTTCGAGAAACTCGGTGCGCTCCTCGCGCGACAGCGTCGCGATCTCCGATTCGATCTTGGCCGAAATCGTCACCGCAACCGCACCCTCCTCTTTGGCGCGCTTGGCGACGATATCTGAAAACTTGTTGCCCTTGGCGGCGGAACTTTCCTCGACATTGCAGACATACAGCACCGGCTTGGACGTCAGCAGGCCGAGCATGCCGAAGGCGCGCTC
>Ga0137407_10000163_pt1 | contig 49437 bp, 82 predicted proteins | sample CZOMad2_2_16fung_FD_108410 | JGI IMG/M metagenome (GOLD analysis project Ga0137407, IMG submission 108410) | Vadose zone soil fungal communities from Angelo Coast Range Reserve, California, USA - CZOMad2_2_16fungal (Illumina Assembly) | ecosystem: Environmental > Terrestrial > Soil > Vadose... | reverse complement strand
TCGAAGGGCTCCCGGCCGATGAGCGCGCCGCCCACCTTGAGGGCGACTGGAACGTGTTCAAGGGCGCCCGCTTCGCCGGTTTCCGCACCGGCCTCCACGTCGTCACCCCCGAGTCGATGCCGGTCCCGCCCGGCGCGGGTATCCCGCGGGCGATCGGCGTGGACTACGGCATGACGAACCCGTTTGTCGCCCTGTGGGGCGCGCGCCTGGCCGATGACCTGATCGTGGTGTATCGGGAGGTCGACGCCGTCGGCCTGTCACCCGCGGAGCAGGCCCAGCTCGTCCTCGCCTCCATGCCACCCGAGGAGCACGGCGTCGGACGCCCGGTCCCGTCCGCGCTGGATCCGGCGTGCTGGGCGGCGGACCCCAACCAGCCCGAGCAGCCCCGCATGCCCGGGCAGGTCGGCGTCCCCGACCTCGCCCCCCGCGGCTCGATCGCCGCCCGCTACCGCCAGGCCGGACTCGGCGTGGTCCGCGCGGACAACCGCCGCGTCGAAGGCGCCACGGCCGTCGCGACCGCGCTGAAACCCCGGGCGGACGGCACACCCGGCCTGCTGATCTACTCGACGTGCCGGAACCTCATCCGCACCCTCCCCGCCCTGCAGCGCGACCCGAAACGCCCCGAGGACGTGCTCAAAGCCGACGTCGATCACTGGTATGACGCGCTCAGATACCTGCTCGGCCTCCTCGGCCTCATCGGCCCGCCGGCGGGCACCGGGCCCGGGGTGCGGCGGCAGCCCGCGACCACCGTCGCCCCCGGCCGCGGCGCGAGCGTGGGGGCGACACGCCCCGGCCGCCTGTCCCGCCGAACGGGATTCTGATCGCTCCGGGCCTATGCTCCCGGTCATGGCACCGAAGGTGAAGCTGCCCCCCGGCCACCGCCCCGCCTCCGACCGGCGGGACCAGGACTGCCACGGCTGCGGCGCCACCGACACCCACCCCCGCCATCTCATCGCGAACGCCGACGGCACCACCACCGTGCGGCACATGGACTGCTGCAATTGCCACGTCTGCGTCGCGCACCTCGACCTGGCCGGTGAGGCCCGCGGCCTCGCGCTGGCCGCCCACCTCGACGAGCACGCCGACGAGCACGCCGACGCCGTCGCCGAAGCCCAAGACCGTCACGACGCCGCCCTCGCGCTGGAGGCCGGGTCATGAGCAACGTCGTCCAGGTCGAATGCCAGGCGTTGCTCGACGCGAGCAACGGCACCACCGCCTACACGAACCCGACCGCCCCGGTGAAGCTCCGGCTGACCACCACCGCCCCCACGTCGACGTCGGCCGGCACGGAGGTCTCCGGCGGCAGCTACGCCGCGCAGACCGTCACCTACGGCGCCGCGTCCGCCGCCACCCCCAGCCTCGCGAGCAACTCGGGGCAGCTCAACTACACGAACATGCCCGCCGCCACCGTCGTCGGCGCTGATGAGTTCGACTCCGCCGGCACCCCGAAACGCCGCTGGTTCGGCTCGCTCACCGCTTCCAAGACCACCAACAGCGGCGACACGTTCAGCTTCGCGGTCGGCGCGGTCGCGAAGTCCCTCGGCGGATAGCAGCCCCGTGCTGCTCGTTGCGCTGTTCCTGCTCGCGCTGCTCCTGGGCGGCGCCGGGTTCGCTCTCCACCTGCTGTGGTGGATCGCGATCGTCGTGGTCGCCGTCGCGATCGTGCACGCGGTCACCGGCCGCGGGTAGGTAGCCCGTGCCTGCGGCGTTCGTCAACGCGAAGGGCCACGGCCAGGACCTCACCGGCACCACCAGCAGCATCAGCGCGGTCCCCTCGAGCGCGCTCGCCTCCGGTAACCGCGCGATCCTTGTGGTGTGCGCGCTGGGCGGCGCCACCGTCACCGCCATCTCGGACAATCAGGGCAACGCGTGGACCATCGACGACACCGGCGCCGGCTCCGGCCCCCGCGTCAACTTCTGCTCAGCGCCGCTGGGCACCCTGGGCACCGGGGACACGATCACGGTCACCCTCAGCGGCAATGCGAAGTGGACGTGGGAGCTCCTCGAGTACTCCGGCATAGCCACCGGCGCGAGCCCGGTCGACGCCAAGAATCACGGCTCCGGCGGCGCCGCGACGTCCGGCGCCACCGGCAGCATCAGCACCACGCAGGGCACGATCGCGGTCACCGCGCTGGCGTTGGCCACCGCGCAGACCACGATCACCAAGCCGAGCGGCTACACCGAGCGGGCGTTCGGCACCGCCACGCTGGACAGCGACGTCGCGGACAAGGTCCTCGCGAACGCGGTCACCGGCAGCCTGACCTGGACGTGGGGCCTGTCGTCCACCTGGGGCGCCTCGGTGCTCGCGTACGCGGATGCGTTGATCGCCGGCGCCCTGTCCGCGACGTGCCCGACCGCCCTGACATTGGCCGGGTCCGTTGCCGATCTCGGCGCCCTCGCGTTGGCCTGCCCCACCTCGGAGACGCTCGCCGGTTCGGTGGCCACCACCGGCGCCCTGTCGATGAGCTGCCCGACGTCCAGTTCATTGGACGGGTCCGTCGCCACCACCGGGGCGATCGCCGCGGCCTGCCCGACGTCGGAGAGCCTCGCGGGGGCGCTCCTGCTCGCCGGGGCGATCACCGCGAGCTGCCCGGCCGCCCTTTCCCTGGCCGGATCCGTCCAGCAGCTCGGGGCGCTCGCGATGGCCTGCCCGACGTCCAGTTCGCTGGACGCGGCGGTCGCCACCACCGGGGCGCTGGCCGCGGCCTGCCCGACGTCGGCGTCGCTGGGCGGGCTCGTCACCGAACCGGGTGCGCTCGCGGCGTCCTGCCCGACCGCTCTGACGCTGGCCGGCTCGGATACCGCGCTCGGCGCGCTCGCCCTGAGCTGCCCGACCTTGTGGACTCTCGCGGGGAGCGTTCCGACCGGCGGCGCCCTCGGCTGGGCCTGCCCGGCGTCGATGAGCCTGACCGGCGCGGTCACGGCGCTCGGGGCGCTCACCTGGGCGTGCCCGACCGCCCTGACGCTGACCGGGACCACCGGCACCGGCGGTCAGGCCGCCTGGGCCTGCCCCGCCAACCTGACCCTGACCGGGGCGCTCCTACTCGCGGGCAGCGTGGCCCTCACATGCCCCACCAGCGCCACCCTCAGCGGCCAGCCGGTCACCGTCGGCGCCCTCGGCTGGGCGTGCCCGGCCGGGCTGTCCCTGACCGGCACGCAGGCCGTAGCGGCCGCCACCGCATGGGCCTGCCCCGCCAGCCTGACCCTGACCGGGGCGGTCCGGTTCGCCGGCGCGATCACCTGGACCGCGTCGGCCGGCATGGCGCTCGGCGCGTCCGTGGTGAAGATCGCCCCGCCGCTGACGATGACCTGCCCGACGTCGATGACCCTGACCGGCAGCAGCGTGTTCCGGCCGTGGCTCCTCTCCGCGCACGAGCCGCCGCGGGTCGGCTGGAACGCCGACACGCCGCGCGCCGGCTGGAGCGCCGCGCAGCCTGAGCTGATGCGACGATCCTGACCTGATGGCCACCGTCGCAACGATCCCCGCCGGCAGCCTCGAAGCGCTGCTACTCCCGCGCATCCACGCCTGGGACGAGACCTCCGGGGAGCCCGCCGACCCCACCGTCCTACCGGCGCAGGTCGCGCTCACCCCGTGGACCCCGCGCCTCGACGACAGCGCCGCCCCCGACGACCTCGCCTGGGTGCCCGCGACGTGGGTCACCGAAACAACCCCGGCCGGCGTTCTCGCCTACGGGCTGCGGGTCGACGTCGGCCCCGGCGGTGACCTCACCCCAGCGGTCGGCCGGTGGATCGTCTGGAGCAAGATCACCGGCACCCGCCTGCAACCCGTCCGCCCCCACGGCCTGCTCGTGATCACCGGGGCCGGCGGCACGATCTGAACCGCGCGCCGAACCCACGACCCGCACTGGCGCGGATAGCCTGACCCGGTGCCCACGCTCCGCACCCACTCCACGCTCCTGTCCGGCGGCACGGGTGTGACCAGCGTGGACGGGCTGACCGGCGACGTCGTGCTGGCCACGAGCTACATTCCGGCCGCCGCGCTCGCCGCCCCCGGCGGCGTCGCCACCCTCACCACCCCCGGCGGTAAATTACTGTCCTCGCAGCTTCCCCCGATCCCGCTCGGCGCCACCTGGGTCGTCGCGAACCAGGCCGCCCGCCTCGCGCTGGCCGCCGCGGTCGGCGACTTCTGCGTGCAGACCGACCTCGACGAAACGTTCCGGCTCACCGCCCTCCCCGCCTCGACCAACGGCAATTGGGTCAACATTCCCGGCGGCACCGTCGCGAGCGTGGACGGCCGGGTCGGGGCGGTCACCCTGGCCGACGAGTACGACGCGGCCGGCGCCGCCGCCGCTGTCCTGACCTCAGCCCGCGCGGCCGCCGCCGCCGCCGCGATCGCCCTCGGGAGCTGACCGCATGGCCGCACTGAACATCGCCGCGCCGACCGCGATCCACGCCCTCGACGTGTCCGGGCAGGTCCCGACCGGGGTCGACACCAAGTGGTATCAGGTCCCCGCCGGACGCGCCGCGAAGATCACCCTCCTACGCGTCACGAACGACACCGGCAGCCCCGTCGCGGTCGGCGTCGCCGTCGTGGTCAACCCCGGCACCACCGACAGCCCGGCCGCGAAGATCGTGCCCGACGCCTACAGCCTCGGTGCCGGCGACAGCCTCCCCGTCCTCGAGCCGGGGGAGGTCCTGTGGCTCGGGGAGCTCGACGCGATCTGGGTCAACCCGTCGGCCGCCGTCTCCCTGAACGTGTTCCTGTCCGGCCTGGAGTTCCAGTGAGCCCCCTGCTGTCCCGCCGCGGGTCGCTGCTCGTGCAGCCCGTCCTGCGCCGCGCGCACCTCCTCGACAGCAGCCCCGCCGCGCCGGCCGACGGGCAGGTCGCCACGTTCAGCTCGGTGAGCGGCCTGTGGGTGCCGGGCAACCCGGTCGCCACCGCCGGCAAGAAGCTCGGTGAGACCCTGCTCCCGTCGGCGGTCGCCGTGTCCGGCACCACCTACACCGCGGTGACCGGCTGGTCGAGCCTGGTGATCGCGCCGACCGCCGTGGCCTACGACCTGTACGTGTTCGCGCTGATCGCGGTCGCGCCGACCGGGACCGCCGCGTCCGGGTCGACGTGCGCGTGCCGCCTGCAGATCTGGGATGAGAGCAACGTCGTCACCGTGTACCTGCTCAACCAGTTCACCGTCCCCGCGATCGGCCAAGGCGGCAACCTGATCTCAGTCGCCGCGGTCAGCCAGGTCGCCGCGCACCCCTCCACCTCCAAGACGTTCACTGCGATGTCGGCGCTGGGTAACGCGACCACGACGGGCAGCCTGCAGGTCGCCGTCGGCGCCAAGACCGGCATGCGCGCCCTCGCCGCCGCATGACCCCTGGAGGCCCCGGGTGGCTTTGATCGTCGAGCTCCGCACCGGCTACTCCACGGCATCCCCTGGGGACGGCTGCACCGTGATCCGCCGACTCGACACCCCGCTCGACGGCTCCCGCCCCGTCGTGATGGCTTTGCACGGGCACGGCGCCCACGGCTACAGCTTCAACCCGCTCACCAGCTACCAAGGGCTGCACTGCGCCGCTCTCGCCGAAGCCGGCGCGCTCGTGGTGTGCCCCGACATGATCAACCTCACGAATTGGGGTGACGCCGCCGCCCTCGCCGCGTGCGCGGACTGCCTCGCCTGGGCCGCCCGCGCCACCGCGAGCGGCGGGCTCGGCGGCAAGGCCGGGCCGGCCGGGGTGTTCGGCTACTCGATGGGCGGCCTCTGCTCGCTCCTGCTCGCGAAGTTCTACACGTCCCTGGTGGCCTGCGAGCTCCTCTGGGCGCCCGCGTGCGACCTCGACTATTTCCACTCGACCGCCGGGTATGTCCCCGCCTACGCGACCGCCCCGGCGCCGGGGCCGACCGCCAGCAACTCGACATGGACCGCGGAGGTCGACGCCGACTACAGCCCCTACGCCGCGGCCAGCGCCGGGTACCGGGTCGCGAACGACTACGGCTCGTGGCGCGGCCTGCGCATCCCCATCCACGTCATCCACGCCAGCGACGACACCACCGTCCCCCCCGCCAGCAGCGACGCGCTCGTCGCCGGCGTCGCGGACCCGTTCCTGACCAAACACACCCCGGCGCCGATCGGCGGTCACACCGGCCTGTTCAACCACATCGACCCGATCGCGATCACCGTCCCGTTCTTCACCGCTCACATGCCGTGGTAACCGCGCGCCTGACCCCCGGCCACCAGGCCCGGCCGTAGGCTGCCCGGCGTGCCGTTCGCATCCGCGCGCTCCAGCCTGCCGCAGCGGGCCCGCGCGCTGACCGCGCCCCTGTTCGCGCCCCTCGCCCTCGCGCGGATGCGTAACGCCGCCATCGCCGCCGGCGCCCTGCGCCGTGACCGGCAGACCGCCCGCGCCGACACCGGCCCACGCCAGCGCGCGGCCCGCCTCGCCGCCGCCCAGGCCCGGGAGGACTGATGGCGAACCTGTACGCGCCCACCTCGGTCGCCGGCGGCGTGCTGTTCGGTGAAGAGCTCGCCGCCGGTGAGCAGACCATCCTCACCGTCGCGCCCGGCCTCAACGTCGTCCTGGCCACCGGCGTCGTCGCCAACCTCACCGGCGCGGCGGTCGCGTTCGGCCTGTCGCTGGTCCCGGCCGGCGGGAACGCCACCCACGCCCGCGTCGTCCCCGCGAGCTACACCGTCCCCGCCAACGACGCCCTGCCACTACGCGATTTCATCGGCGGCGCGCTCCTCGGACCGGGCGACTTCATCTCCGCGTACGCCGCCGGCGCCACCGAGCTCTCGTTGGTCCTGACCGGCATGACCATCACCTGACCTGGGAACACTGAGCCCGTGCGCGGCGTCGAAACGTTCCTCCTGCTGGTCGCGCTCGGGCTGCTCTTGCTGGAGGCGGTCCTCGATCTCCTCGAGGTGCCCCATGCCCGGCTCAACTTCCTCGCCGTCGGCCTGTCCGCGCTGGTCGGCGAGCTGCTCTACGCCCACTTGCAATAACGGGCGGCTGGCCGGGTGAGCCGGCGCGGCCTGTCCGCGCTGCTCGCCGCCGCACTCCTGGCCGTGCCGATCGCCGTCGCCGAGACCCCCGCGCCGCGAGCCCGGATTGCCACGCCCTCACCGCGGGTAGAACCCCCGACGCCGGCCCGGCACCCCGCCGCGAGCCACCCCTCCGCGGCGTACCCAACCGGGCCGGCGCCACCCCACCGCCGCCTCGCCCCGCCCCCCCGCCGGCCGTGCCACCCGACGGGCTGGTGCGCCCTGGACCATGCGATCGCCCGGCTCCCCGGCTACCACGACCACCCCACCGTCTGGGTTGTCAGCAGCGTGTGGGGGCATTGGGGATTCACCGACCTGAGCTCGGGCTGGATCACGATCGAACCGTCGGTGCCCGCCTGGGCGCTCTACAGCGTGGTGGCGCACGAATGGGCCATGTCGGTGGCCGCCGCCGACTACGCGTTCGACTTCCAGCAATGGCCCCGCTCCGCCGCCCGCTGGACCGGCCGGGAGAACGGGTTCGAGCTCCTCGCCGACTGCGCCGCCCGCGAGCTCGGGGCGCCGTGGACCTACTTCACGGCCTGCACCGACCGACACTGGCGCGCCGGCGCGGCTCGCCTGCTCGCAGGTCACCGGCTCGAGCCCGACAGTCCGTAGCATCGCTGCCACGCCGTCCCATTTACCTCCGGGGCGGCGTGGCGGGCCGGCTGCCCGACCCGATCCAGCTCCGCCGGGAGACACCCCGCCCCCGTCAGGGCGCGGCCGGCGGCACGGGACGGGCGCCGGCCCCGGCCGGGTGTTTCACATGAAACTTGTTGGCAACCTCTTGCATCCCCCCGCACCGTATGGCACCCTGACAGGGTGCACCGGATGACGGTCCGGCGCCCCATCAAGGAGGTAGCAATGCTCAGCACCGAAACCGTTCGCGGTGACCGGATCGCCGTCGGCGACCAGATCACCGAGGTCGACACCCCCGAAGGCCCGTTCTACCGGGTCGTGTCCCGCACCCCCCAGACGCTCACGTTCACCTCGGACCCGATCGACGAGCCCGACCCGCTCCTCGTCCGCGTCCGCGCCGGATCCAATTGCGTGCTGCTCCGGGTCGCGTCATGACCATGACCGTCGGCGACCTGCTCGCCTTGCTGGAGGACTACGACCTCGACACCGAGGTCCGCCTCGCCACACAGCCGTCGTGGCCCTTTGAGTACGGCATCGGCGACATCGCGTCCGTCGGCCCCGACGAGCCCTGCCCGTCCTGCGGCCGCGGCTCCGACCAGGGCCACGACCCCGACGGCTGCGAGCGTGACGGCGAGCCCTGGCCGACGGAGACCGTCGTCTACATCGCCGAAGCCGGGCAGATCGGCTACCTGTCCGGGCTCGCCGCCACGGCCGTCGGCTGGGCCGACCGATGAGCACCGTGCGCGTCGGTTCTCTGTGCACGGGGTACGGCGGGCTCGACGAAGGGCTCCTCGCCGCTCTCGGCGGGGGCACCGTGATCTGGCAGGCGGAGAACGACCCCGCCGCCGCCCGCGTCCTCGCCCACCGCCACCCGCAGGTGCCGAACCTCGGGGATCTCCGGCACGTCGACTGGACCCGCGTCGAGCCGGTGGATTGGCTCACGGCCGGGTTCCCCTGCCAGGACGTCAGCCACGCCGGACGAAGGGCCGGGCTCACCCCCGGCAGCCGCACCGGGGTGTGGTACCACGTCGCCTACGCCATCGGGCAGCTCCGCCCCCCGATGGTCCTGCTCGAAAACGTGAGAGGACTCCTCAGTGGCCGAGCCGATCGCGAGCTGGAACCCGACGACGATGACCTGGGAGACCCCGCAGCCGATGCTGGACGGGCGTTCGGTGTCGTTCTCGGGGACCTGGCCGACCTCGGGTATGACACGCGATGGCTATGCGTACGCGCGTCCGACGTCGGCGCCCCCCACCGCCGCGACCGCGTTTTCATCGTTGCTACCGACCGCGAGGGCGACGGACGGCACGAAGGGTGGCCCGAATCAGCGTGGCTCGTCGGGGGATCTGATGCTCCCGTCGGCGGTGCTGCTCCTGCCGACGCCGGAGGCGAAGCTGGCCGACAGCGGCCCGGACTACGCGCGGGCGTCACGGCCGGGCTCGGGTGGGGACGACCTGACCACAACGGTGCACCGGGCGCTCCTGCTTCCGACCCCGGAAGCCTCGGACGCGACGGGTGGCCGGCGGGCGGCGGAGCTCGGCGGGACGCGCCCATCGGGGAGCAAGCGGGCGGTCACGTTGGCGACGGCGCTGGACCATGCGCTCTTGCCGACGCCCGTGGTGAACGACATGGGGGCGGGGAAGACAGTCGAAGCGTGGGACGGCTGGACGGCGGCGATGCAAGCCAGGCATGGGAATGGGAACGGGCACGGGCCGTCGTTGTCGATCGAAGCGCTGCGGCTGATGCCGACGGCGACGGCGACGGACGCGGTCGGGTCCCGCAACTCGACGCAGCCCCGCCAGCCCGGCTCGACGGCGAACACGGGGGACACGCTGACCGACGCGGTGACCGTGCTGAGTGGGGACCGTACGAGGCGGCGATCGCCCGCTGGGAGGTTGTCCTCAGCCGACGAGCTCCCGCTCCTGTGGAGCCCGCTGCCCGAGGCGCCGGCTCCCGGCTGAACCCGCAGTTCGTGGAGTGGATGATGGGCCTCCCGGACGGCTGGGTCACCGCCGTGCCCGGCGTGAGCCGCAACGACCAGCTCAAGATTTTGGGCAACGGTGTCGTGCCGCTGCAGGCCGCGCTCGCCGTCCGGCTGCTCCTGCCCGCGCAAACTCCCGTGGGCGACGGCCCTGCGGGGCACGAAACCCTCGTGCCGGGCCCCTCGGCTACCTCCGGGGGCCCGGCACGAGGGCCGGTCCTTGCACAACCCCCTACCCGCATGGCACCCTGCACGGGTGCGCCGGTGACGGTCGGCGACAATCTTGGAGGTTCCTGATGGCCCGCTCAGCGTGGCGTTCGACCCGCCGCGGCCTGTTCCTGACCCAGCGCGCGATGGGCGACCTGAGCGCGTTCAGCCGCGGCCGCGGCACCCGCCGTGTCGTCCGGCGGCGCGTGGTTCGTTCCGTGTGGCGGGCGTTCCGGTGACCGCCGACGTGCAGCACATCACCGTCGTGGACTACCTGGCCCCTGAGGACCGCTGGGCCGTTCATTGTGACCGTTGCGGCCGGGTCGGGGTCCCCGAGGACCACTTCGCCGACGCAGCCGCGATCGCCGACCGGCACCAGCAGATCAGCGGTTTCGAGGCCCGCTCATGACCGAGAAGTGGGACAGCCCGGAGCAGGCGTGGCGCACCATCCACGTCGACAAGCCCGCACCGCTGATCGCCTGGGGCGCCCTGCTCGCCCTCGCCCTGAGCATCGGCAGCGTCCTCGCGTTGGCCGCGATGTTCACGCCCGCGATCCCGGTGGCCGGGCCGTGACCGCGCCGGTGTTCTACCACGGCACCCGGCGTGGCTTCCGGTCCGGCGGCGTCCTGCTACCGGCGGCGCTGACCGGCGCGCCCGACAATCACGGGCTCGGCCGCACCGCCGTCGTGTATGTCACGCCCGACCTCGAGCTTGCCTGGGACTACGCCGAGGCGGCGCTGGGCCGAGGCCGGCCGAAGGTGCTGGTCGTGCGGCCGCTGGGCCCGCTCGCCGTAGACGAGTCGACCTGCGGCGGCCAAGAGCAGGCCTCGTTCGCCTGCTCGTGGGCCCGGGTACTACGCGTGTTGGCCGCGCCGTGACCTCGGCCGTCTCGCCGACGGCGCTGTTCACCCGTGCGGCGGTCGAGTTGCGCCGCCAGATCCTCTCGGTCGCCGCTGAGCGCCGCTTAGACCCGGCCACGGAGGTCCTCGCGCACATCGGGGTGGCGCTGCTCGACCAGGCCACGCTGCTCGTCGCCGAGGTGCGGCGTGTCGCCGACGCCCTGGAGAACCATTGGGCCTGACAGCGTCCTGCCCGTCCGGGGCGGGGTGGCAAGGGAGGTACCACGCATGACCGCACGACGCGCACTCGCCCTGACCGCCACGGCCGGCCTGATCGCCGGCGGTGCCGCGATGGGGGCGGCCACGAGCTCGACGGTCGCGGTGCCCACGCCCCGGATTACCGGGATCGTGCAGCACGCGCTCGGTCACTCGGTGCTCGCGATGAAGCTCAAGCCGCAGGTGTGCTCGCACGTCGCGAAGGTCGACCCGAGGATTACCGGGTCGGCTGTCTGCTGAACCGTCCGGCCCGGGGGCGTCACCCCCTTGCCCCCGGGCCGGGCCCAACTCTGGAGGTTCCCTGTGCCCATCCGTGCCCGCACCCCCGACGAGCAGGCCGCGATCGCCCACGCGGCGCGCGCGTCCCGGCAGCTCCCGCTGGACGGGACCCTCTGTCTGCGCTGTTCCGGCCGCGGCACCGTCCTGTCGCGGCTCGTGCTGACCGGCCTACGCGAATGCCCGAGCTGCCACGGCGTCGGCATGATCCCCGGCGGCCCGCGGTGAACCTCGACCTCCCCGGTGAGCTCCGCGCCAACCTCCGCGCCCAACGGGGCCTACCCGACGACCGCCCGGCCTCCTGGGCGACCCCGGACTCGCAGCAGGCATTCGATGACGCGGTCGCGTGGTCCGCGGCGCAGGTCGCCGGCATCGGATGGCTCCCCGGCGACGACCAACCCGAGCCGCGGATCCGCGGCGGCGTCATCTCCGGCGGCTCCTGCTGGCCCGAAGGCGTCGAAGTCCACGAGCTCCCCGCGATGGCCGACCCCGACCGCCCCCTCCAACCGGCCGTCGTGCGGGCCCGCCTCGACCTCCTCGAGCGCCACGTCCGCCGGCAGGGCGCCCGGCAGCAACGGCTCGCCCGGTGGATCGCCTGGCAGAGCTGCGCGCTCCTGCTCGCCGCCCTCGCCGTGACCCTGCTGGCCCTCCGATGACCGCGGCCCGCGAGCTGTGGGATGAGGCGTACGACGCGATCAAGGCGACCAAGATCGGCGGGAACCCGGCCGCCCCCGACATCGGCGAAGAGGAGGAGAACCGGCTCGTCCTCGATGTCGTGCTTACTGGCTGGGCCGCCCTCCTCGACGCGCTCGACGGCATCGCCGCCGGGCTCGGTTCGCTGGCCTCCGAGGACCGCGGGCTGTGAACGGCGGCCGCTCCCTGTGCGTCACCCCCCTCGACGACGAAGAGCGGTGCGGGCACCCGCCCGGTGATCACGGCCCCCGACGGGGCGTGCGGCTCCTGCCCCTGCACCGCCTGGGACCCCGAGTGGACCGTCGACGAGGAGGACGGGTGACCGGCATAACGCTCGCCCTGGCCGCGATCGGCGCCGTCCTGCTGGGCCGGGAGACACGGGCCCCGGTGACGCTCGCGCTGAACCTCGCCGCGCTCGTCGCCCTCGCCGGGGCGGTCTACTGCGCCGTGACCGGCGTGGACTCCCTCGCGTGACCGGGCCTGTCGGGCTCGGCGTCACCTCGAGCGGGGTCCGGGCCCGCGCCGACCAAGGGCACCGCGCGATCGCGTCGTCGGAGGCGTTCGACCGGGCGATCGAGCTCGCCCTGCGGGGCCGGGTCCACCTGTGGATCGCCGCCGCCGCGTACGTCGTGACCGCCGACGGGATCGACGCCAACCAGCACGATCCGGCCGGGCATCCGCTCCCCCTCGACCTCGAGAACCTGCTCAGCGTCGACCTCGGCTGCCTTGTCTGCGAGGAGCCCTACGATCCGCGCCTCGCCCGTCGCGCGTGCCCCGGCGAACCCAAGGAGACCCGATGACCCGCTGGCCCGTCCTCCCCCACCACCAGGAGATCCGCGCCACCCTCCGCCTCCTCAACCCGGGCGGCGGCGGCGCCGACCGCATCGCCGAAACCCTGGAGGCGAAAGGCGTGACCGGCCGCGTCGGCAACGCCGCGTCCTGCCCGGTCGCGGTGTTCCTCGGCGAGCAATACCCGGGCCTCCGGTTCCGCGTCGCCGACACCGGGTTCGTCGTCTGGGCGCGCGGCAAGGCCGGCACCCCGATCGGCCCGAAGCAGCGCTACGAGCGTGCCTACGCAGGGGCGCGACTCGCCATGTTCGTTCGCCGTTTCGACAACGGCCGTTACCCTCTGCTTGAGCGCCAGCCGTGACCGTGCACGAGCTCAAGTGCTGGCCCCCGTACTTCGGGGCGCTCGCCGACGGGTCGAAGACCTTCGAGGTGCGCCACAACGACCGCGGGTTCCAGGCCGGCGACAGCCTGCTGCTCCGCGAATGGGATCCCCGCGCCACCCCGTCGACGGCCTATACCGGCCGGGAGCTGCACTGTCAGGTTACCTACGTCCTGCAGGGTGGCGGGCCGTTCGTCGGCCTCAAAGCCGGCTATGCGGTCCTCGCCCTGCGGATCACCCACGCCCACGAGCCGGCCGGGCCGTGACCGCCTGCCCGACGTGCGGCGCGCACCACCTCCGGGGCGCCGACCGGGTCACCCTGCAGACCGTCCGCACCGGCCGCTACCACCGGCCGTGTTGCCCGCGGCGTGGCGCCGGCCCGCACTACGAGCTCCCCCGCGACCTCATCGACCCCGAGATCGACCACCCCTGCGGGGTGTGTCGGCCCGACGGCGTGCCCGCCGCCCGGTGAGCCGCAACGGCCGGGAGTGGCTGGTCGTGTTCTGCGCGGTCGCCTGCTGCGAGACCTTCGGGATGTCGGTCGCGTTCGCGCTGGCCGGCTGGTGGACCCCGGCCCTCGCGCTGCTCGCCGCCGCGAATCTCGCGTTCGTCGGTGCGCTGTTCGCCTTCCGCCGCGTCGGCGCTGCACCCCGCTGACCGCCCCGGCCGCGGGTAGCGTGCCGCGCATGGCCGTCCAAGCGTCCGGCGTCAACGCCGGCCTCGTCCAAGCGAGGGCGCTCTCACGCGAGCTCGGGGCGCCGGAGATGGTCATCGCGCCGGGCTGGCACGACCCCTACGAAGAGACCCCCGAGCTGCAGTTCCCCGCCAACCTCCGGGTCTATGACCGGATGCGCCGGCAGGACTCCCAGGTCCGGGCGATGCTCCGCGCGATCGCCCTCCCGATCCTGCAGACCCCGTGGCGCGTCCTGGGCGCGGGCTGCCGGCCGGAGGTCGTCAACTTCGTCACCGCGGAGCTCGGGCTGGTCGCTGATGAGCTCGGCCGGCGGCGCTCGCGTGACGGCGGCGTTTCGTTCGACCCGTTCCTACGGATGAGCCTGCTGCACCTCGTGTTCGGGTTCATGCCATTCAACAAGTGGGCGACGATCGCGCCGTTCGACACCGGCCTCGACCTCGGCATCGGCCCGCAGGTCGCGCACCTGGGCGGCCTGAGCCCGCGGATGCCCCGCTCGGTGCAGTTCATCGACGTCAACAGCGACGGGTCGCTGATCGGGATCCGGCAGTGGGCCGCGACCAACCTCGTGCGCGGCGCCTACCCCGGCTACGGCGGGCAAGGCAACGGCGGCTACTGGCCCAACGCCTCGGGTTTCATGGCGCCGGCCGGGGACGCCGGGCTCGTCCCGATCCCCGCCGAGGCGCTCGTGTATTTCGTGAATGAGCAGGAGGGCGCCGATTGGGCCGGCATGTCGGTCCTCCGCTCGGCGTACAAGCACTGGCTGATCAAGGACTTCCTGCTCCACGTCGACGCGAACGCCGCCGACCGCAACGGCACCGGCCTCCCGGTGATCACCTACCCGAGCGCGAAGGGTGAGGCCGGCCGGAACAAGGCCCTCGCGGTCGCGTCCGCGGTCCGCGCCGGCGACGAGGCCGGGGTCGCGTTGGAGGAGGGCTACACCCTCGCGCTGCTCGGCGTGCAGGGCGGCACGCATGACACGCTCGCGTCGATCGCCTACCACGACCAGGCCGCCGCCCGCGGAATGCTCGAGATGTTCCTCAACCTCGGCCACGACGGCGGCCTCGGCCACGGCTCGTTGGGGGAGACGTTCGTCGACTACTTCCTCCTGAGCCTGCGCGCGGTGCTCCGGTACAGCGAGGAGGTCATCACCGAGCAGATCGTGCGCGACCTCGTCCGCTGGAACTTCGGCCCGTCCGAGCCCTACCCGACCGTGGTCGCCGATGACCCGAGCGCGGAAGCCACCCCGACGGCCGCGGCGTTGGAGCAGCTCACCGCCGCCGGCCTGCTCGTCGCCGACCCGGGCGCGCGGGCGGAGATCCGCCGCCGCTACGGCCTGCCCGGTGAGGGCGACGAAGCCGTGTCGATCCCTTACCTCCTGCCCCGCGGTGTCACGGATCCGAGTGCGCCGGCGAACCCGACCGGCCTCGAGCCGACGATGCTCCCGACCGGGCCGTGGCTCCCCCCCCGCAATCCCGGCCGGCTGCCACCCCCGAACCCAGGCCCGCCGACGGGCGGGCCGCCCGCCCTGCCCCCCGGTGCGGGTGGCGGCGTGGACCGCCGCGGGCAGATGCTCAGCGCCGGTCAGCCCGTCGCCGTCGCGCTGGCCGGGGCCCTCGTGCCGGGCACGTTCCTGGAGGTCACGCCAGCCGGGCTGGCCGTCGCCGTGGCCGGGATCCGCGCCTACTTTCAGCCGGCGGAGGTCCGCTCCGCCATCCCCCGCCGCCTCGCAGCCGCGCCGCCGTCGGGGGAAGGGCTCGCGGAGCTCCTCGCCCGCACCCGCGTCCTATCCGAACGCTTGCTCGCCGCCGCGGCGCGTGCGGGTCATCCGGGCTGACCGGGTCGTGTCTGACTGGCGGCAGGCCGGCGCCGACATCGACCTCCAGCGGGTATCGCTCGATGTTGAGCGGGCCTGCGCGGTTGTCGTCGCCCGGCATTGCGCTGACCTCGCCGAGTTCAGCGAGCTCGCCGGCATGCTCGGCCTCGACCTCGAAGCGCAGCTCCCCGCGATGACCGGCGCGGCCTGGGCGCATGGCAGGAGGGCCGCGCGGGAATGCTGACCCTCGTGCACCCCGTGTCGCTGCACGATCCGCGGCTGCCCGACCTCGCGCTCGCCCTCGAGCTCACCGAGCTTGAGGCGGCGGTGCTCCTCGCCGAAGGCGTCACCGGCATCCCCCGGCGCACCCTTCTGCCGCATGAGACCGCCAGCCGGGTCGGCTTCGCCGAGATCGCCGTGCAGCTCGACGCGCTGACCGTGCAGCTCGCGACCATCGCGCTGGGCACACGTGCGCACACATTGGCGGGGCTCCTCACGCAACTTCGCGCAACTTCGCGCACAAACGCGCAAGTCGTGCAGGCGCTCGCGCAGCTCCAGATGACCGGGCCCGCGAGCCTGCCCGGGGTTACCGACGCGGTCCGGGAGGCCGCCGCGCGGATCGCGAACGGGCTCGAGCAGGCCGCCGCCCATTTCGGCGGGAACGTCGGCGCCGAAGCCCTCCGGCAAGGCGTCCCCCCGCCGCTGGTCCGCCGGGTCGCCCCCTCGCCGGCCACGATCGCCGCCGTGCGCGCGACCGCCGCCCGCGTCGCCACGGCCCCCGTGGTGCAGGTCCTGGGCGCGGCCGCCGCCACCGCCTCCAGCGCCCCGTCATCTGGCACGGTGGCGGCGTTGCTGGCCGCGATCGCGGCGGGCGCGGACGGCCTGTCCGACGCCGGGGTGACCGACCTCGCCCACCAAGGCGCGAACGAGGCGAACGGGATGGGCCGCGGCGACGGGCTGGGCGGTGTCGACGCCCCGTTCAGCGCCTACGCGAGCGAGCTGAACGACTCCAACACCTGCGGCCCCTGCGACGCCGTGGACGGCACCGACTACGACAACCTCGACGATGCGCTCGGCGACTACCCCGACGGGCAGTACGTGGGCTGCGAGGGCGGCGGCCGGTGCCGCGGCATGCTCGTGTACGTGTTCGACACGGAAGCCGAACCCGGCCTCGGCTGACCGCGCCGCCCGGGCGGGCGTGGCAGCATGGGCGCCGTGACCTACCCGGCCAGCCTGCCCCTCACCGGAGGGCTGTCCCTCGCGCCGACCGTCACCCTCCCCGACGTTGAGCTCGTCGCCACCGGGTCGCACGCCGCCGTGAGCGGGCCGTGCGAGCTGAACCGCGCGGACCTCGAGAGCATGCTCGCCGCGGCGCTGGACCCCGAGGTCGACGCCGCCCCGCTGCACCCCGGGCACTTCGACCCGCGGTTCCCGTTGGCGGACGGCGAGCCGGCGATGGGATGGGTCCGCGCGACCCGTATCGAGGACCGGCCGGACGGCACGTCGGTGCTGCGCGGGGACCTCACCGGCCTGCCCGCCAAGTTGGCGGCGATCATCCCGACGGCCTACGCGCGGCGGTCGATCGAGTTCGCGCCCAGGGTCACCCCGTCCGGGCGGGCCTACCGGGCGGCCGTGACCGGCACCGCGCTGCTCGGGGTCGCAATGCCCGCGGTGAAGGGCCTGGGCGACGTGCTCGCCCGCTACGGCGCCGCGCCTCCGGCGGAGCCGGTGCAGGCCGTGTTCGTGGCCGACACGCCCGGCTTCACGGCGCCGGTTCCGGCGTGGGGCGGCTGGGCGGTACATGATGGGCGCGTCCAAACGAGCGGGACGACGGAGGTTGGGATGCCCCGATTCGACGAGCAGCGGTTCCAGGGACTCCTGGCCGCCGAGCAGGCCCGCCACACTCAGCAGATGGGCGCGCTCCTCGCCGCGAGCGCCGTGCCCGACGCCCCGGCCGCCCCGATGGTGCCGTTCCCAGGGTTCCCCCCGCCGGCGGCGCCCCCCGTCCCCACCGCTGCAGGGCTGGCGCCAGCCGCGGTGCCCGGGTTCCCGACGCCGGCGGGCGGGCCGGCCCCCGCATGGCCTGCGGCTGCAGGTCCGGCTCCCGCATGGCCGCCCGCGCCCGCGCCCGCGCCCGCTGCTCCGGCGGGCTGGCCCCCGGCCGCCCCCCCCGCAGCGCCCGCGCAGCCCCCGGCGCCGGTGATGCCCCCGTTCCCGGCCGCGCCCGTCGTCGCCCTCCCGCCGGGCTACAGCTATGACGCGTACGGCCAGGTCGTGCCCGCCGCGCCGACGGCGGCACCCGCGGCGGCCCCTGCCCCGGCCGCCGCACCCCCCGGATGGCCCGCGGCTGCCCCCTCCGCGACCTACCCGCAGCCCCCCGCCCCAGCCGCCCCTCCCGCCGGCTGGCCGCCGCCGCCCGCACCCCCTGTCGTCGCCGGCGTCCCCGTCGCGATGCTCAGCGCCGGGCAGCTCGGCGAGCTCCAGGCCCGCGCGCAGCGCGGCGACCAGGCGATGGCCGCCCTCGAGGCGCAGGCCAAGGGCCACTACCTCACCGAAGCCGTCCGCACCGGCCGGATCGCGGTCGCGGAGCAGGCCGCGTGGTCCGCGCAGATGGACCGCGACATGCCCGGCACCGTGTCGCTGCTCGGCTCCCTCACCCCGTCGCGGGTGCCGACCGCACCCGCCGGCTCGAGCACGCTCGCCGCGTCGCCGGCGGGCACGCTCGGCGGTGTCCCCGAGCCTGTGTGGGACCAGTGGGAAGCCGAGACATTCGGCCTCACCCGCGCGCCCCAGGCCCCGCCCGGGATACCCGCCGCGTACGGCACGCCGCCCTTCGCCCCCGCCGGGGCGCCCGGCCTGATCCCCGCCCTGTAAGGAGCCCGCGACATGCCAGCACCCGGCCTGCAGTACCCGAATGACAGCGCGGCGCTGTTCGACGACGGCGACGAGATCACCTGCGAAGCCGCCGCGGTGATCTACGGCGCGCGGTTCGTGCGGATCGCGGGGAACGGCACCACCGACAAGCCGTATGTCGCCCTGTGCGGCGCCGGCCTGTCCGCGTTCGGTGTCAGCACCCGCGACGCCGACCCGACCGGCGCCACCATCATCGCCGCCCCGACCGACGTCGGCGTGTGGCACGCCCCCCACAAGATCGTTCAGGTCATGGCCGGCGCCGCGCTCACCGCGGGGCAGCTCGTCATGAGCGACGCGACCGGGCAGGCGATCCCCTACGTCGCCGGCACCGGCGTCGTCGCGGTGGGCACGGCGCTGCACGACGCGGCGAACGCGACGAAGGCTGACATCGACCGATCCCAGCGCACCTGACTGGCGCGCTGGGCCGCTTGAGACTGCTCGCCCCGACTACGGCAGGAGAGACCAATGCCGGACCTGTTCCCCCCGCTGGCACCCACGGTGTCGGGCATCCGGGTCAGCATGGACTGGTTCCTGCAGAACCCGGCCCGCGTCGAGCACGTCATCGCCGACCTCGCCGCGCAGCGGTTCATCGCCGACCGCATCCTGACCCCCGGCCCCACCGCCACCGGCGGCGCCGTGATCTACGACCAGGTCCTCGCGAACGAGCTCTACATGGGCCGCGACGTGCAGAGCATCGAGCCGGGCATGGAGTTCCCGGTGCTCAACCAGCTCGAGGCCGCACCGCTGGTCGCCCGCGTCACGAAGTGGGGCGGGGCAGCCCGCTACAGCTACGAGCAGATCCGCCGCGACCGCCGCGACGTCCTCGCGCGCGGCTTCACCCAGCTCTCGAACACGATCGTGAAGAAGGTCGACGGCAACGCGATCGCCGCGCTGCGCGCCGCCCCGATCCTCACCGGCGCGGCCGCGGGCTCGTGGGCGGCGACACCCGGCTCGATCGTGAAGGACATTCAGACCGGGATGACCGCCGTCGACAAACTCGACATGGGGTATCGGATCACCGACGCCCTGATCACCCCGACGACGCACCTGAAGATGATCACGAACGCCACGCTCCTGTCGCTGCTCCCCCGCGAAGGTGTGCGGCCGACGGTGCCGAACCCGATCGCCTCGGGTGAGCTGCAGAACGTGCTCGGGCTGACGTGGTACCCGACGAACCGGGTCACCGACGACGAGGTCATCCTCGTGTCGGGCCGGGTGGCCGGGTCGATCAGCGACGAGATCCCGTTCTACAGCCGGGTCATCGACGAGCCCGACCGGGAGAGCCGGCTCGTGCAGGCCGCGCGTCCGGTGTCGATCTACATCACCGACCCGAAGAGCTGCTACCGGATCACCGGCGTTACCTGAGCCGGCCCGTTTCCCTGGGGCCGGACCGGGCGAGGCACTTGCGACGAGAGGACACGACGGTGGGCGATCGGCTGGTCAAAGCGCAGGTCGCGCTCGACGCGTACGGCTGGACGACGATCGAGCCGAACCCGATGGTCCCCGGCGCGAAGATGGCCGTGCACAACCTCGGCTGGTACGGCGACATCATCGAAGTGTCGGAGGCCGAGCTCCACCGCGTGCCCGGCGCCCTCGTCCAGCCCGGGCAGATCCAGGCCGGCACCACCAGGGTCGTCGCCCCCACCGTCGTGACCGATCAGGAGCTCGCGGAGATGGACGCCGGGGAGCTCGTCGGCCACGTCGGGCAGAACCCCGGCGACGCCCGCCGCGTGTATGACCTCGAGACCGCCCGCCGCCGGCCCCGCGTATCGGTGATCCGCGGCATCGGGTTCGACCCCGACACCGGCGAGCAGCTCGGCCTCGACGAGACCGCCGGGGGCGTCGACGTCACCGGCGCCGTTTCGACCTGACCTGATGGACGCCCCCTGGGGGGCGACCCCGGACGGCGCCCGAACCCTCGTCCTGTCCGTCGCCGAAGGCACCCGCCCCGCCGGCGCGAGCGCGGTGCAACGCGTCAACGACACGCAGCTCGCCCGCTGGATCGACGAGGCCGCCGCCGAGATCGGCCTCGGGATCCGCGGCTACACCCGGCTCGGCGGCAACCCTGACGCGACACCCGCCGACCCCGGCCAGCCTGAGCTCCTCGAACAGATCGCCGTACGCGCCCGCTCCCTCGCCGAGCTCTACGCCGCCAGCCTGCTCGAGGACGTCACCCACCCCGAACGCGCCAAGGCCGGTGACACCCGCTACGCCGCCGTCCTCCTCAACCGCTACACCACCGGCCTCGCCGCCCTCACCAGTGATGTTCGCGCCGAGCTGACCGCGCTGGACCTGCAGGAGCCGGCCGCGGAGACCGACGTCGAAGCGCAGAACCTCGGCCCCGCCGTCGTCGCCTCAACGCCGTTCCTGCGCGACGCCAACAACCGGCGCATGGGATTCTGAGCGGCGCCTCGTGCCGTCGGTGTTCCGGTTCGAGCTCCTCGGCGAGCGGCAGATCGACCGCCGCCTCGGGCGGATCGAGCTCGCCACCGTCGACGCGACGCCGGCGTGGGAGATGCTCGCCGAGTCGTTCCTCGACACCGAACGCAAGCAGTTCGCCACCCAGGGCGGCCTGTCCGGCGGCTGGCGCCCGCTCTCGGATCGCTACGCGGCGTGGAAGGCGGCGCACTACCCGGGCAAGCCGATCCTGCAACGCACCGGCGACCTCGCCCGCTCACTCACGGAGGGCCCGCAGATCCGGGTCATCGAACCCCACCAGATGGTGCTGGGCACTGACGTCGACTACGCGCACTGGCACCAGCTCGGCACCGACCGGATGCCTCGCCGGCGGCCGGTCGACCTGCCCCGACCGACCCGGGTCGCGTGGGTGAAGGTTCTCCAAAGATGGTGCCTGACGGGCGCGTTGACGAGCTTCGACCGGCCGGTCGTCCCGTAGCCTGGGCGCGACCTCTCGTGGGGGGCGTGCTGCACAGCGGGCCCGAACGCGGATGGTCGGCAAGTTCGGCCCCGGCGCGTCGGCTCGACCCTGCGCGCCGGGGCCGTCCTACCCTCGAGTGTCGGGTGGCTCGCACCTCCGACACGACGCCCCCGGCCCGCCGCCCCCGCAGCCCGCCGGGGGCGCCCTACTGTGAAGGCATGCTCGGCCCGGAGACCGTCGCCCGCGCTCTCGCGGCGTTCCTCTCCGCGAACGTCGCCGCGCAGATCGACCTCCTCGCGGCCGGGCTCGGCGACCTCGCCGACGGCTCCGACGCGTCGGACACGAAAGCCCGGGCCTTGCTGGTCCCCCAGCTCGTGAGCTCGAGCCCGCCGCCGGCCGACACGGTCGAGGCCGACCTGTGGCCGTGGCTCGCCGTCGAAGCCCCCCGCGTGCTGGGCATCAAGTGGGTCGACGAACACGACCCGCCCACCCCCCCCGACGGCCTGGACGTGTTGGCGCGGGAGTTCGAGGTCCGCTACGCCGTGCGCGTGTACGGCTGGGTCCGCGCCGATGGGTGGGAGCTGACCCGCGCGGTGCAGCAACGCCTCGGCCTCGCCGTGCGGCAAGTGCTCCTATCGGGCTGCGCCCCGGCGCCCGGGCTGAACGTGGTGTATCAGGGGCCGTGGGGTGAGGACTACAGCCCGGTGGGCACCGACGAGACCCTGGGCGGCACCGTCGCGGTGTTCGCGTTCGACCTGCAGGTCGACGCGCTCGAGCGCCTCGGCCTACCCGAGATCGCGCCCGTCAGCCAGGTCACGGTCACGGTCGGACCGTTCGACACGCCGTGACCCGCACGCCCGCTGCCCGCCCCCCGGGCGGCCGGGGTGCCAGACTGCCCGGTGTGACGCGCGTCGTGGTGTGCAACCCGGGCCGGACGCCGGTCGCGCTGAATGCGGCCGGCGGGCAGCTCGGCGGCGGCGAGTACGGCGTGGCCGACAGCAAAGACCCGGTGGCCGCCAACCGCATCGCCGGCGGGTCGCTGGTCGTGATCGAGCGGAAGGTGCCCGACGACCATCCGGCCGCCGCGGCGTTCGCCGCGCTGCGCGGCAAGACCCCGGCCGTTGCTGATGAGCCCGAAGGGGAAGGCGAGAGCTGATGCCCGGTACCACGGTTACCGTCGCCGCGTCCTCCGGCCCGGCCGCGCTCGACGTCCCCGACGAGGCGTGCCTGTTCCTGGCCGGCCTGACCGAACGCGGCGACACCACCGCCCCCATCGAGCTCCGCTCGATGGCCGACTTCACCCGCCTGTGCGGCACCCCCCAGCCCTACTCGTGGGCCTATCACGCGATCCGAACCCACTTCGAGGACGGCGGCGCGTTCATCCGCCTCGGCCGCGCGGTCGGCGCCGGCGCCACGAAGGGCGCGTTCGCCCTCCACGACCGCGCCGCGTCACCGGGCCTGGTCACCCTGAACGTCACCGCCGCGAGTGAAGGCTCCTGGTCCTCCCAAGTCGGCCTCACCGTCGCCGACGGGCTCGTCGCCGGCACGTTCGACCTCACCGTCGCCCTCGCCGACGGATCCGTCGTGGAGATCTACCGCGGCCTCACCTCCCCCGCCGCCGCCGCTGCAGCCCTGACCGCCTCAGTGCTGGTCGACGCGACGGACGCCGCGAGCGTCACCGCCGCCCCGAACAACAACCCGAAGGTCGGCGTGTTCGCCCTGACCGCCGGCACCGACGACCGCGCCAGCCTGGCCGCCGCGGATCTCGTCGACGTCCTCGACGACCTGTTCCCCCCCGAGCTCGGCACCGGCATCGTCTCGATCCCCGGCTACGACAGCTCCACCGTCGGCGCGGGGGTGTTGGCGCACTGCCAGGCCAACTCGCGCATCGGCGTGCTCCACACCCCGATCGGCGCGTCGCAGGCCGCGGCGAAGGCCGCCGCCGCCGCGCTCGTCACAGCCGGGGCGCCCGGCTCGTTCCTGACGCTGGTGTGGCCGTGGGTCACCTACAGCGACAACGGGGTCAGCTACACCGTGCCCCCCGACGGCTTCTACGCCGCCGGCCGCACCTCCGCGATCCTCGCCGAAGGTGTGTGGCGCGCCGCCGCCGGCGCCCTGACCCGCTCGAAGTTCCTGACCGGCGTCGAGGCCGGCAACAGCGTCGGGTCGATCGACGGCGACGCGCTCGACGATGCGCACGTCACCGTGATCCGCGTGATCGCCGGACGCCCCGAGGTCTACGGCGCCCGCTCCCTGTCCACCGACGCCGCCGATTGGGATCTCCTCAAGTACCGGGACCTCGTCAACTTCGTCGCCGTGCAGCTCGGCGCGGCCGTGGAGGATCTGGAGTTCGGCACCGTCGACGGGCAGGGCCGCTACCTCGCCTCGTTGGCCGGCGCGATCCGCGGCGTGCTCGCGCCGATGGCCGGCGCCGGCGCGTTCTACCCCCGCGTCGACGCGGTGAGCCTCGCCGAGCTCGATCCCGGCTACGCGATCGACGTGTCCGCGACCGTGAACACCCCGACCCTGCTCGCGCAGGGGAAGGTCGCGGCGCTGGTCACGATCCGCCCCTCGCCGTCGGCGACCGGCATCAATATCCTGCTGACCAAGGCCGCGTTGACGGCCAGCCTGTGAGAGGTGACGTGCCGTGGTGAGCTCGCAGACCGGGACCACGATCTCGACCCAGCGTCAGTTCCTCGCGCAGGTCGAGGGCATCGACGGCTACTGGCGGCAGGTCACCGGGCAGAAGCGGGTCTCGGCGGTCACGAAGGAATGGGACGGCGGCGCCACCAGCCCGGAGACCCTGGGCGGGCCGCCGGAGTGGGACGCGATCACGTTGATCCGCCCCTACCGGGCCCGGCAGCACTTCGCCGCCCTGCAGCGCATGCTCGCCGGCGTCGGCCGCTCGCGGCTCGTCGTGCACATTCACGACGTCGACGAGAACGGCGTCGTGATCGCCGGGAACAGCCGCACCTTCCCCGACGCCCTGCTCACCTCGGTGATGCCCCCCGACGTCGACGCCGCGAGCGGCACCGGCGCCACCTGGAGCCTCGAGCTCACCCCCGGCGCCTCCACCTGAGCTGAGCCCGCTGGGCCCGCCACGGCCCGCACAGCCCCGCCGCGGGCCGTTCCTGTCGCAGCCGGGCGTTACCGTCCCGGCTTGTGGATCCATTCGACGGCCCCGTGCCCGATGAGGGGCCGGGCTACCGGCACCCCGAATGCCAGCACGCCGACTGCGGGCAGCCCGGACGCCGCGGACGCCCCCGCGCCGGGTGGCTCGCCGTGCACTGGCCCCCGGCCGTCGATCGCTGGTACTGCTCGGGTCGGTGCGCCTGCTACGGCATCGGCCTGTCCGAGCTCCGCGAGCCCGGGCTGGCCGTAGGCTGACCCGCGACGCCCGGGGTGACGGACCCTGGCCTGCCCGTGGAGGATTCCCCGTGCCCGATTTCGATGCTGACCTCACCGCCCCCCAAGACTCGCCGCCCGACCCGCCTGCGGGTGCGCTGCGCATGACGGCGTCCGGCGCCGACCCGTACGTCCCGATCGACGACGGCGGCGGCCCGACGATGCTCGAGGAGCTCACCGCGTCGCTGACCGCCGACGTCGAAACCCGCATGATCACGTTGGCGGTTCCGGGCCGTCCCGGGTTCGGTGTCCGCTACCGCGCGAACCTCTCCGACGCGGAGGTGCAGGCGTGCCGCAAGCAGGCCCGCCGCCCAGGCCGCGGCGGCGCCGGTGTCGCCGGGGCGCTCGGCCTGGACCCCGACAGCTTCGACGCGCTCGCGTTCGCCACCGCCGTCGTCGTCAAAGCGTGCGAGGGCATCCTGAGCCCGCGCGGGCAGGTCGTGGACGCGGCCGGCCTCCCCGTCCGGTTCAATCACGGCGAGCTCCTCGACATCTACAAGACCGCGTCGGCGGCGGCGTGCGCGCTCGCGTTCTACGGCCAAGACTCCGCGGTCATCGCCGCGAGCGACGCGGTGCTGCAAGCGTCCGGGTGGGCGCAGCCCGCCGACGAGCTCGACGACGACGACCTCGGGGTGCTCCGGCCGGACCCTCCCAGGCGCGGGTCGCCCGGATAGCGGCGCACCCGATCCTCCAGTCCGCGGCGCGGGTCGCGTGGTGGACCCGCGCCGATCTGATGGCCGTCCTCGGCTCGACACGCGCCGAGTACGAGCTGCGGCAGGCCGCCGCCCACGTCCTCCATGATGACCACCAGGAGGCCAACCGGCCCCGCTGAGGAGGCGGCTGCACGGTGAGCGTGCCCGGCGGCGTCGAGCCCCTTGTCCTCGTCGCCTCGCTGCGCGACGAGCTGACCGCCCCGATCGTCGCGCTCCGCTCCGAAATGACATCGCTCGGGGCGTCGATCGACCGGCTCGCCGCCGCCTCCACCCGCGCCGGCGGCGGGTTCGACCGGATGGGCGCCGGCGCGCGGCGCGCCACCGGGGAGGCGTCCCTGTTCGGCGCCACGAGCCGCAAGGTCGGCGCCGGCCTTTCCACCGGCCTCGCCGCCGGCCTGGGCGCCACGGTGACCGCGGCGAAGTGGGGTGGCGCCGCCGTCCTCGCCTTCGGCGTCGCCTCGGGGATCAGCGCGGTCCGGTTCCAAGACTCGATGGCCCGCGTGCAGGGCGCCGCCCGCCTGTCCGCGGGTGAGACGAAGGCCCTCGGGCAGGCGCTGCTCGCGACCGGCGGGCACTCCACGTTCAGCGCGAAGCAGATGGCCGAGGCGCTCGGGCCGGTCGCCGGTGTGATCGCGCACCTGTCCGGCGGCGTGCTCACCACGGGCAGCGCCGTGGAGTTCCTGCACTCCGCCGAGGTGCTCGCCGAAGCGACCGGCACGAAGCTCGGCGCCGCCACCGCCACCCTCGCCACGGTCATGCAGGCGTACGGGCTGCGCACCGAGGACGCCGCGAGCGCGACGAACATTCTGTTCAACGTCGCCCGGTCCACCGGCTCCTCGGTGGACGGCCTCGCGACCGTCCTGGCCCGGCTGCATTCGCGGCTCGGGATCGCCGCCCCGACACTGGCGCAGACCGGATCGCTGATGGTCGACCTCGCGCAGCACGGCATCGTCGGCTCGCGCGGGCTGATGGTCGTCAACGGCGCCATCTCCACTTTGCTCGGCACGTCGAAGCCCACCGCCGCCGCCGTGAAGGCCCTCGGGCTGCGGCTGTTCGACGCGCACGGCCGGTTCGTCGGGTTCGCCGCCGTCCTGCGGCAGCTCACCCCCCGCCTTGCGCAGATGAGCGACAAGCAGCGCCTCCTCGCGGAAACGATGCTGTTCGGCCGTGGGGCCGCCGAAGCCATGAACTCGGTGGTGCTCGCCGGGGCGCCCGGCCTCGCGGTCGCGACCCGGCAGGTCCTCGCCGCGAACGCGGCGCAGGCCGCCGCCACCGAGCACGCGAAGACGCTGCGCGGCTGGTATGAGAAGCTCAAGTCGCAGCTTGAGGATTGGGCCGTCTCGATGGGCCTGCGGATCATGCCGCTGCTCACTAAGGGCGTCGCGTGGCTCACCACGAACCTGCCCCGCCTGTGGAGCGAGTTCGCCCGGTCCGCGTTCGCCCACCGGCTCCTCGACGACCTCAACAAGGCCATCGGCATCGGCAAGCAGCTCTGGCGCGACTACGCCGGTGACCTCGGCATCGCCGCGCGCATCGCCGGCGGGGCGCTGCTCATCGCGTTGACCGCGGTCCTCGGCCCGCTCAAATGGCTGACCGACCACAAGGACGTCACCCTGTCCGTCCTGGCCGGGGTCGCGGCCGGGTTCGTCGCCTGGGGCATCGGCGCCGGCGCCGCCGCGATCGCCACGTTCAGCTTGTCCGGCGCGATCGACGCGCTCACCCTTGCGATCCTCGCGAACCCGATCGGGGCGATCGCCGTCGCGATCGGCACCCTCGTCGCCGCGGTCGTGCTGCTCCTGTGGCACTGGCGGACCGTGTGGCACGCCATCGAGTTCGTGGCGGTCGGCGCCTACAACTTCGTCCGCCGCCACCTCCTGCTCATCGGTGAGGTCCTCCTCGGCCCGGTCATGCCGCTGATCTACCTGGCCACCCACTGGCGGCAGGTTTGGGGCTTGATCAAGCGGGTCGTCGCCGACGTGTGGACGTTCATCCAGCCGATCATCGCGGCGATCGAACACGCGATCGGCAACGTCGCGCACGCGGTGGGGAACCTCGCCCACGCCGCGGGCAACGTGCTGCACGCGGTCGGCAACGTCGCCCACGCCGGCGGGAACGTCTGGCATTTCGTGACCGGCGGCGGCGACACCCCAACCCCCCGCGCCCGCGGCGGTGACCTCGGCCGCACGCTCGCGTTCCACAACGCGATCGCCGGCGCCGCGCCCGGCGTGAAGATCACCTCCGGCTACCGCACCTGGGGCCTTGGCAGCCCTGCCAGCGACCACGCGCGGGGCCGCGCGCTGGACCTCGTCGGGCCCGGGCTGGGCGCCTACGCGAACGCGGCCCGCGCCGCCGGGGCGTTCGCGGAGTTCCACGGCTCCGGCCCCTCCCGGCACCTGCACATGGCCGTCGGCGACACCCCAACCCCCCGCGCCGGCGGCGCCGGCATCGGGCTGGGCGGGGTGCGGATCGAGGTGACCTTGGCGCCGGGCGCGGTCGTCGTCCAAGGCAGCAACGCGACCCCCGGGGAGATCGAGGACGCGGTCGCCCGCGGCGTGCGCCGCGGCAGCCGTGAGGCCATCGAACGTGCCCGCGTGCCGGCCGGCCGGTTCGGGGCGCACTGATGGCCACCGTCCGGGTCCGCGTCCCGTCCGCCGCTCTCGCCCGGCCCGCGGCGCGGCGTAAGGCGTTGATCGTCAGCCCGATCGGTGAGGTCCTGCCGTTGCCGTTCGCGCCGGTGCAGGCCACCCTGGACGGCTTCGCGCAGCCCTGGACGCAGCTCGGCCGCACCGGCACATCGCCGCTGCTCCTGAGCTCGGGGCGGAGCTTGCCGACGTGGGCGGGGTCGATCCTGCTCGCCTACAGCGACTGGACGATGAGCGTGCAGCACCTCGTGGACCTCCTCGCGCATTGGGCGGCCGACGGCACCGCGGTGACCTTCCGGCACGGCGGCCCGGAACGCGGCCGGTGGCGCATCACCGGCTTGCAGTTCGCCGTCCAGATGCGCACCGCGAGCAACGACGTCGGCCGCGCGCTCGCGTCCCTCACCCTCACCCGCGCGTCGGACCTCCCCGCCCGCGTCGGGCCTGTCTCCGGCGGGCACGCACCGCCACCCGCCCCGGCGTCGGGCCGGGCGCCCGGCGGCTCCTCGAGCAACCCGCGGCCGACCCGGGCGGCGCCGCGCACCTACACCGTGCGCTCCGGCGACACCCTGTTCGGCATCGCGATCAAGGTCTACCGGGACGCCTCCCGCTGGCCGCAGATCGCGTCGGCGAACGGGATCCGTAACCCGGCCGCGCTGCGCGTCGGGCAGGTCCTGAAAATCCCGTGAGCGCCCTACCCGACCTCACCCCCGGCGGGCGCATCGGCCGGATCACCGTCCGCGGGAACACGCCCGCACCCTTGTCGGACGCGACCACGTCGGGCAGCCTCAGCCTGTCAATCAGCGAGGTGTCGACGCTCACCCTGACCGTGCTCGACCCCGACCTGACGATCCTGCGCTCCGGTGTGCTGCACGTCGGCGCGCCCCTGTCATATGCGGGGGTGCTCGCGTTCACCGTCGCGGTGATGGAGATCAACGCGAGCGGCCCCGGCGGTGTCCCGGCGCTGTCGATCGAAGCCAGGGATGCCGGCGCGCAGAAGGCCCGCGCCGAGAAGGGTGAGCTCGTCCGGGCGCATGTCAGCCCGTCGCAGTACGTCGCGGTCGGCGCGGCTGCCGTCGGGCTGCGCGTGGTCGCCGAACCCTCGCCGGTGCGGGCGTCGATCACGAGGGCGGGCCCGCAGCAAGGCCAGCCGGGTGAGAGCGAGTACGACGTGTGGCAGCGCCTCGCGACGGAGATCGGCTACATCTGTTTCGTCTCGGCCGGGGTCGTGTATTTCGCGCAGCCGACGTGGCTTATCGACCGGCAACCCAAGGTGCCGGTGGACTGGCGCGGGAACCCGGCCGTGCTCGGGCTGCCCGCCTGCCGCCGGTCGGCGGATGATCCGACGCAGCCGTGCACGATCACCGCCCCGGTCGCCGACAGCCTCGCGCTCGAGCTGATCCCCGGCGGCACCCTCAAGCTGCTGTCCGTGCCGACGTTCACCGCCGAATACCTCGTCACCCAACTCGACCTGCCGCTGGCCGACGCCGTGCCCGCCACGGTGACCGCGTGCACCCCCGTCGACCCCGCCCCGCAGCCCCCGCAAGCGGCGACGGCGGGGCCGGGCGGGCTGGACAGTCTCGGGTTCGGCGCGGGCCCCGGGTTCCCCCTGTCGCTGACCGCGCCGTCCGCGCTGCTGTTCGTCACCCAGGCGCTGACCCAGACCGGCCACGGCAGCGTCGGGGGATCGTTCGACGGGGCGGAGCTCGTCGCGTGGGCCGGCGCCCGCGTCGGTGTCGCCCTGTCTCGTTCCCCGGCCGGCCTGTACGGCGACTGCGCCGAGTTCGAAGGCTTGGTCGACGTCGGGCGGGCGCAGTCGATCCGCGGGGCCCTGCTGTTCAACCGCTCACCGGCCACCGCCGGGCCGCCGCACCTGCGGATCCCCGGGGTCGGCGACGACGCCGGGGGCGGCACGTTCGTGCCCGGGCAGGTCGCCATCAGCCTCGGGGATGGCCGGTGCATCGCCGCGGTCGGCGGCGCCTACCGGGTCGAGAGCTCGGGCGGCTGGTCGCGCGGCGGGCTGCTCCCCGAGCTGAGCTACAGCGCGAGCGGGGTGATCCGCGCGCAGGGGAAGACCCCGGAGGGCGGGCTCGCGGGCAAGCTGAATCGGCTCCCGTTCTGATGGCCGGCGTCGAACGCGCGCAGGTCGCCCGCGTCGGCCTCGACGGCTCGGTCTATGTCGTGGTCCCTCGTACGGCCCGCAGCCACGCGGTCGGCCCGGTTCTCATGCCACCTGGCATACCGGCCGCGCCCGGGGACCTGCTGCTCGTCGCCGCGCTCGGCTCCTCGATCGACGACCTCGCGATCCTCGCGAACCTCACCCAGCCCGGCGGGTTCACCGGCGCCGCGCGGCACCGCGCCGGGGTCACGTTCCACCCGGTCGGGCAGCTCCCGCTCTCGGTGCCCGACCAGGAGCAGGGCGCGGTCACCTGGCATTGGGACGCGGGCCGCGAAGAGATCGTGCTCGACGCGCCGGGCGTGTACGGGTGCACGCTCGCCGTCGTTTTCCAAGGCGCCCCGGCCGGCTCGACGATCACCCTCGACCTGTTCGCCGACACCGCCGGCAGCGCCCCCGGGCAAGTGTCGAACAGCTACGGCACCCCCGCCTCGCCGCCGGTGTCCGCCGGGCTGTCGTGCAGCCTGCCGCCGTGGCGGTACGCCGCCGGCGACGGGCTCGGCGCGTTCATGCCGCTGTTCGGCGACCCCGGCGGGCTGCTCGAGGTGATCTCCTGCGAGCTGAGCGTGTCCCGCCTCGGGTAGCGTCGCGGCTGGCAGGCCGCGGTTGCCGGGGTCAACGCCTTCGGTCGGCAATGATGGGCGGCGTGGACCTGCTCGCCGTGCCGTTCCGATTGACCCCGGCCGGCCGCATCGCGACCGTCCCGTCCGGGTCGGACGCCGAAGCCGCGCAGGCCATCGTCGTGCTCCTCGGCACGGTGCGCGGGGAACGGGAGCTCGTCCCCGACTTCGGCATGCCGACCCCCCTGTTCGCCGACGGCAGCGTCGACGCGGCGCTCCTCAACGCGCAGCTCGGCCTGTTCGGCCCCCCCGACGTCCACGTCGACGACGTCGAGCTCGGGCCGGCCGGGCAGGTCATGGACGTCACCGTCACATTCGCGTCCGGCGCGCAGGGCGTGCTGGCCGGATCGGAGGTCTGACCGTGCCGGTGCCCGACGTCAGCCAGTTCGTGGACCTCACCCTCGACGACCGCGACCCGCAGGCCCTGTTCGAGGCGTTCCTCGCCGACGCCACGTCCCGGTTCCCTGACTGGTCGCCGCGGGAAGGCGACACCGAGGTCGTGATCGCGCAGTCCTACGCCGTGGTCATCGCGGAGCTGATCGTCGCGGTCAACCGGCTGCCCGGGGCGCTGCTCGAAGCGCTGCTCGGAGGCCTGTTCGAGCTGCCCCGCGACAGCGGCGCCCCCCCCACCGGCACGATCACGTTCACCGCGAGCGACGCGGCCGGGCATCTCCTGCCGGCCGGTACCCGGCTGGGCTACCTGCAGGGCGACGGCACCCTGGCCACGTTCACCACCGACCTCGACGCGCTCATCCCCCCCGCCTCAACTACCGGGACGGCGGCGGTGACCGGCGACACGTTCGGCGCAACGCTCAACGGCCTCGCCGCGGGCACCCCGCTGCAGGTGCTCGACGCGGTCGCGTGGCTCGACGCCGTGGACCTCGAGGCGGTGCTCGCCGGCGGACGTGACCCCGAAACGTCGCAGAGCTACCTGACCCGCGGCGCGGAGCTCCTCGCCACCCTCACGACCACGCTGGTCCGCCCGTCGCAGTTCGTCGCCGCCGCCCTCGCGGTCCCCGGTGTCGGACGGGCATTCGGCATCGACCTCTACGACCCGGTGGGCCCCGACCCCGCCGCCATCGGAAACCTGAGCCTCGTGCTGACAGATTCCGCGGGTAACGCCGTCGGCGGCACCGTGCAGAGCGCCGTCACCGCCGCGCTGGCCCCCCGGCAGCAGGGCGGCCTCGCCGTGCACCTGCTGGACCCGACGCTGACCGTCGTCGACGTGACCTGCAGCGTGCACCGCGACAACACCCTGACCGACGCGACCGCCGCCGCGGCGGTGCAGGCCGCGCTGCGCGCCTACCTGTCTCCCGCGTCGTGGCCGTTCGCCGGTGAGGTGTACGTCAACGAGCTCATCTCGCAGATCCGCGCCGTGCCGGGCGTCGACCGCGTCAACTCGGTCACGGTCCCGGGCGGGGACCTGCCGCTGGCCGGCGCCGGGCCGCTCGCCTCGGCCGGGGTGCTCACCGTCGCGGTCACCTCCGGCTGATGAGCGCGCCCACGGTCACCCCCACCACCGAGCGGGTGTACGGGCTGCTCCCCGCCCTCTACCGCGACGGCGACGCCGCCACCGACCCGCCCCTACCCCCGAACCCCGGCCCGCGGCTCGGGGGTGCGCCCCTGTGGCTCGGGTCATGGGCCACCCTCGGCCTCCCCCCCCTGCCCTTCGGCCCGACCACCCCGGGGGTGCGCACCGCGAACGCGCAGGCATGGCCGCTGCTCCGCTACCTGAGCCTGCTGGGCGATCAGGCCGACACGCTCGCGGTGCTGTTCGACCGGCTGAACTACCTGCCCCCCGAAGAAGGCCCCGGCCGGCGCTCGAGCGATCTCGTCGACCCGGCCACCGCGGACCTCGGGTGGCTCCCGTGGCTGGGCCTGCTCGTCGGCGCCCGCGTGGATCCTGCCTGGCCCGAGAGCGTGCAGCGGGCCGCGGTCGCCGGCGCGGCCGCCGGCTGGGCCGCCGGCACGGCGGAGTCGATGGCCGTCGCCGCGCGGTCCGCGCTGACCGGCAGCAAGCACTGCGTGATCGTCCCGTTCTACGGCGGGAGCCCGTGGCTGATCGGGGTGCAGACCCTGTCCACGGAGACCCCCGACGACGCGGCGGTGCTGGCCGCGATCGTGGCGGCGGACGCGAAACCGGCCGGCTACCTCCTCGTGGTGTCCCATTACGCGGCGTCGTGGGACACGATCGAGGCGCACTACCCGACCTGGGATGCGCTGGAGGCGGCGGGCTCCTGGGACGTCATCGAGTCGACCCTCCCCTGATGAGAGGCCCTGCGCTATGACCGTGACGAACAGCCCGCGGCTGGGGATCCCCGACCCGTCGGCCGGCTCCGACCCCTTCACCCGCCCGCAGTACGAGCAGCTCGTCGCGCAATTGGAGGCGCTCGGCGCGATCGGGCAGTCGGGCACGTTCAGCGCCCGCCCCGCCGCCGGCCTCGCCCCACGGTTCTACGTCGCGACCGACACCCATCAGGTGTTCCTCGACGTGCCCGGGTCGGGCTGGCAGCTCATCGCCGTGTGGGGCGGCGCCACCCTCCCCGAGAGCTCGATCGCCGGGCTGACCGCCGACCTCGCCGCCCTGTACGCCGACAACGCCAACTCGCTGCACCGCACCGGCGTGGAGTCCAAGGCTGGGCAGCTCACCCTCTCGACCGGGCTGACCCTGCAAGGCTTCGCGTCCAACGTGCCCCGCCACGTCCAGGTCGGCACCCTGGAGAACGGCGGCGCGCAGGCCAACCGGCTCCTCGACGGCTCCGGCGCCGTCGCGTGGGCGCACAACCACGGCGCCGGCAACCCGATCCCCGCCACCGTGCTGCTCGGCGCGACGACCACGAACACGTGGGGGTCGTACTCGATCGTGGCGATCGACGCGGCGAACATCACCGCCAGGTTCTACGACCGGTCGGGCGCGGCGATGGGCGGGGCGACGGTCAACTTCTTCTGGCACTCCTGGAGCTGACCGTGCCCGCGGGCGGTGTCGCGGACCCGACGACCGGCGTGGCCGCGATCCTCGTCGGACTGGCGATGCTCGTCACCGCCGGCGTCGGCGCGGTCACCGCGCTACGCCACCGCCGCAACGGCCGCAACGGGCACGGGCCGCCCGACCCGGAGGACCGGCCCGCGCGCCTGCGGGAACGGCTGACCGCCGTCGAGGTCCGCGTCGATGACGTCGCCGGCGATCTCGCCGCGTTGCGTCCCAGGGCGGTGGCCCGCCGATGACCGAGCCGCTGGAGGTGTCGCGGCCCCGGTGGCTCGCCCTGATCGCCGCCGTCCTGACGATCGGCGCGGTCGTCCTGTGGCGGCTCCTGACCGGCGCCCCCGCAGGGACTCCGGGGCCGGTCGGCCCGGCCGGATCGGTCGGCCCGGCCGGTGCGCGGGTCGTGCTGACCGCGCCGGCCCCGCATGTCACCGTCGTGCCCCCGACGGTCATCGTCGAAGTGCCCCGCCCGTCGAGCGCCCCCGGCCCCACCACCACAGCCACCAGCACCGCCACGACCACGGCGACGGCGACCAGGCCGGGGCCGACCGTCACCTCAACCCGCACCTGCCTCCTCGTGATCTGCCCCGCCCCCGCGGCCGCGCAGGCCGAGCCGACACGCCGCGACACGCCCGAGGTGTGCCGGGCGTTGAGTAGCCTGCATCTCATGAGCTGGTCCTGTTCGGTGCCGCGTGGCGGGCAGCCCCCGGTCACCCTCGCCGACCTCCCGGTCGCGCTGTCCGACGCGCTCCTCGCCGCGAACACCGCCGCGCTGGACGCCGGGGACGGGTTCACCGCCGCCGACCTCGCCCAAGCCGACCGGCTCATCGCGCTCGCGGTGGAGCTCGCCGGCGATCTCGTCGCATCCGCGCAGGGCGCGGTGACCGTCCTCCTCCAAGGCCACGCCGGCGGGCCGGCCGACCTCGACATGATCGGCGTGCAGATCACCGGCCACCCACCCCAGACCGGCCACCACCCCGCCGCGCCGGTCACCCCGATCAAGAAGCCCAAGAAGGCGGCGTCGTGACGCGCGGCGTCGACTACTCGTGGGGCCGGCCGAACCCCGGCCACATCAAGGCCGCCGGATACTCGCTGGTCATCCGCTACCTCGGTGGCTCCCCGAGCAAGGACCTCACCGCGCAGGAGGCCGCGGGCCTGCGCGCCGCCGGCCTGGACATCGCGCTCGTGTGGGAGACCGCCGCGAACCGGGCCACCACCGGCGGCGCCGTCGGCGGGGAGAGCGACGCCCGCACCGCCGCCGCGCAGGCCCACGCCTGCGGCGCACCCCCCGGTGCCGCGATCTACTTCGCGGTCGATGAGGACACCCGCAACTTCGGCGCGATCGAGCTGTACCTCACCGGGGCGCACCGCGGCATCGGCGCCTACAGCGTCGGGGTGTACGGCTCGCACGACGTCGTCGAGGCGATGACCCGCGCCGGCCTGGCCGCGCACCGCTGGCAGACCGAGGCGTGGTCCCGCGGCCGCCTCTACCCCGGGGCGCACCTGTTCCAGCACGCCAACCCGGTCTACGTCGACGGGGTGCAGTGCGACGTCGACGACGTGCTGAACCCCGACTACGGCGGCTGGGCGCACCACGGCACCCCGCTGCCGCAGCCCCGCCCGCAGGTACACAACCCGCACCCCGCGCCGTCGCGGGTGCTCGCGTTCCCCCCCAGCCGGACCGGGCACCCGCCGGGGCATGTCGTGGTCGCGCGCGGGGTGGAAATGCAGGCCGGCTCCGACGTGATGTTCGTCCAGTGGGGCTGCGGCATGAGCAAATCGGCGAGCGACGGGCTGTTCGGTCATGACACCGACGGCGCGGTGCGCGTGTTCCAGGGCCACCACCACGACCGCAACGCCTCGCCGCTCGCGGTGGACGGGATCGTGGGGCCCTCCACGTTGTGGGCGCTCGAGCAGGTCCACCGATGAACGGCGGCGTCGACCCGGAGCTGGCCGTGCCGGCGCCGCTCACAAGGTCATTCGCGACCGGCGAGTTCTATGTCGCGCTCGCGCCCCTCGTCGTCACCGTCCTGGCCCTGTTCCACCTGCACACCGACCAGGGCACCGTCGTCGCGGTGATGGGCGGCCTCGCGTCGGCCGCGGCGGGCGCGTACGCGGTGATCCGGTCGTGGCTCAAAGCCCGGCACGCGGACGCGGTCGCCCACGCCGCGGTCAACGCCGCTCCGGTTACGCTGCAGATCGAGGGGCCGGACGTCGAGAAGATCGCGACCGCCGTCACCCACAAGCTCGCCGATCAGGCGAAGCGGGCCGCGGCCACCGCGAGCGGGCCGGCCGGCCGGTGACCCCCGCGGCGCGCGGGCACATGACGATCGAGCTCGTCGACCAAACCCGCCGCGTCCCACTCCCCGTCGGCGGCCTCGGGCACCTCGTCGGCTCCCTGCGGGCGCAGGCCGTGGAGCTCGCCGCCGCGTACGGCATCGCCGTCCCCGTCCTGCGCCACGTCGTGAGCCCGGTGGCCAGCGCCTACCTGCCGCCGCCGCACGTCGACCTCGTGCTGGTCGTCCTCGACTCGAGCGACGAGGCCGGGGCGCTCGGCTACCACTCCGAGATGGGCGGCGTGCCCTACGCGCGGGTGTTCACCGCCGACTGCCTGGAGGCCGGGGTGGCGGCGTCGAGCTGCCTGTCCCATGAGGTGTGCGAAGCGTTGGCGGATCCGTTCGTGAACCTGTGGGCCGCCGACGGCGACGGGGTCCTGCACGCCTACGAGATCTGCGACCCCGTCGAGAGCACCACCTACCTCGACGCGCACGGCGTCGCCCTTTCCAACTACGTCCTGCCCGGGTGGTTCGACCCGACCGTCCCGACCGGCGCCCCGGTCGACCGGCAGCGCGCGTTGGCGGTGCCGTTCCAGATCGGGGCGGGCGGCTACGCGGTCGTGTGGGATGGCAGCGGGGTGCGGCAGGTGTTCGGCGGTGAACCCGCCCCCATCGCCCTCGCGCCGGGGAAGATGAGCGAGCTCGGGCGCACCGCCCGCCGGCTGGCCGTCCGGCCGGGCTGATGGGCGCCAGCGCGCAGATGCGGCTCCTGGCCCGCGCCGGCCACGCCCCGCACCCCCTCGACCGCAGGCGTTACGGCGGGGCGATCGTGGCGCTCTACTATGCCGCGCCGGGTGCGTTCCTCCGGCCCGGGATCTACCTGTGGGCGCTGGGCCGGCACTGGCGGATCCTGCCCCTCCCCGCGCCCGCGTACGCGCGTCGCCGCGTCCGCCGGTGAAGGTCAGCTACACCTACCCGGCGACCGTCCTCGACGTGATCGACGGCGACACGCTGCACCTCGACCTCGAGCTCGGCCGGGCCCGACACCGCAACCACGACTACGGATTCCACCTCTACGCGGAAGGCTTCGCGCTCCGGCTGCACCTCACCGGACGCCTGCTCGGCCTGAACGCCGCCGAACACGGCACCCCCGGCGGTGACGCGGCGACCGCCAACCTCACAGCGCTCCTGCCCCCGGGTACCGCCTGCCAGGTGATCACCTCCCCGAGCTTGGTGGACAAGTACGGCGGCCGCTGGGACGTCCGGCTCCTGGTCGGCTCCCCGAGCTACGACCTGGGCGATTGGCTGGTCGCGCAGGGCTGGGCCGCCGCGTGGGACGGCACCGGGCCCAAGCCCGTCCCGCCGTGGCCGCGCGCCCAGGTGTGACATTCCGTGTGGTGATCCCACGCCGAATGTCACCCCCGGCCCTTCCGTCCTGACGGACCCATCGGGTACCCTGAGCGGGTACGCCCGGTGACGGTCGGGCGCCGAACGGGAGGTGCCCGGATGGCTGTTCGCGTGGAGCTGCGCGAGGGCGTGGAGTTCAAGGTTGAGGACGGCGTCGGGTTCATCGACGCGATCGAGACCACCCCCGGCAAGCGCAACGCGCGGGTCGTGATCCGCGCGAAGCACCTCCGGCAGCCCCTCGCGGGCTGGGCTGATGGCACCGACGCCGGGCTGGTCGCCGCGCTGCGCGCCGGCCTCGCGTCCAAGGCTGAGCTCCCCTACCGCATCGAGGTCGTCCGCGACCGCTCGTTCGACCCGGCGGTGCCGTTCGCCGAGGTGCCGAAGGAGAGCAAGTTCCGGCGGCTCGTCGCGTTCGGCCCCGACGCGGTCGCGGCCGATCCGTGGGCCACTGACGCCGGCGATCCGTTCGGCGAAACCCCGCCCGCCCCCCCTGTTGCCGATGGGGCGGGCGGGGTCCCCGAGCGGGCGCCCGAAGAACCCGGTATTGCGCCTCCACTTGAGGGGGTGCCGGAGCAGCCCGGCGCCCTGGAGAACGCGCTCGCGCAGCTCGCACGGGCGGCCCGCGAACACAACCCACCCCATGAGGTCCGCGCGCACGAGACGATCGCCGTGGACCTCGGCGCGAGCGCCGATCAGATCCGCGTCGCCCGCACGGGCGTCGACGTCCGCACCGTCCTCAACCGCCTGTGGACGTTGGCCCGCGACGGGGTGCCGCGCGACGCCGAGCCGGTCACCTCCGGCGTGGCGCTGGCCCGGCTGCTCGGCGCGGAAGAGGCCACCGTGAACGTCGCCCTCGCGCGGGGCAGCGAGGCGTTCGCCGCGAACGGCCCCCGCCCACCCCAGCCACCATCCGACCTGGCCCGCGGCGCCTTGGCGCGGGCGCAGGACCCCGACGGTGTCGCCGGCCGCGCGCCGGCCCCGTACAACGGTGACGGCCCCCGCCCCGGCGTGTCCCAGCGGTCCGGACTCGGCACCGCCGGCGCGTCCACCCCGCGCGGCCTGCAAGACCCGAAGCCCTGGCAACGCACCCACGACTCCGGCCCCCTCGCGGGCAGGCTGAACCTGTCGAGCTACGAGTTCGGGGAGGTCGCCGCGAGCGTCGTCCTCGCCCAACGCATCCTGATCCGCCGGGCCCGCGCCCTCGCGGAAGAGACCGACACCGCCGTCGCACCGCCGGACCGGGAGGAGACCGTCGCCCTGGCGAAGGCCCTCGTGCTCGCCGCGGACCGGGTGCAGGTCGCTGTCCGCGGCGGCGCCGTCGACCGGCAGGCCGGCCTCTACCGCCGGGCGACGTGGGCGGTCAAGGAAGCCGTCGACTGGTACCCCGTCCCCCCCGCCGACGCGGGCCCGGACGCGATGGCCGGCTGGCACGCCGCCGTCGTCGAGCAAGCCGTCGAAACGTTGACCGTCGCCCTCGAGCTCCTCGGTGAGACCGTCCCCCCGGCCGGTTCCGATGGCTGAGCTCGCGGCGTCGCTGTTCGGCGCGGTCCGCCCCCACCGGGGCGGGCTGCAGGCCCCGGTGCGCTGGCATCTCGCCCTCCCGCTCACCCCCGGCTGGGCGCGCTACACAATCTGCGGCGCCCACGTCACCGACGGCTGGGACACCACCGACACCGCCTGGGGCGACCTCCCCCCCGACGACCGTTGCCGGAAATGCGCGAAGGGATCGTGGCGTGCCTGAGCCGGTGCGGGCCTTGTCGGCGCACGAGATCCGCGCGGCCGCCCTCTACGAAGCGCAGGACGCGGTCCGCGGCGTCCCCCCCTATGACGATCTGAGCGTGAAGGACGCGCTGGCCGCCGCGGTCTACGAGATCGGGCAGCTCCACGAAGGTGCCCCCGATCCGCGCCGGGCGAATGACGTCACCGCCGAGGAGCTGGTGCCGCTGCTCCGCGCCAGCCACGGCGGCGACCAGCACACCTGGGCGTCGACGTGCCCGACCTGCGGACAGTCGTGCGGGCCGAGCCCGATGGTCGCCACGGTCTACACGTTCGTGATCTGCCGCTGCCCCGCCGCCTCGCATCCCCACCTCCGGGAGCGCCTGTGGCACGCGGCCTGTTTCGACCCGGCCCGGCAGGCCACCCTCGCCGATGGCTGAGCGGCTGTTCGAGGTGTTCGCGGCGCCGTCCGGGTCGGCGGTCGGCGATCGTGTCTACCGCTACAAGCTCACCCGCTGGTGGGCCGACGGGCCGCGCGCCACGTTCGTGATGCTCAACCCGTCGACCGCCGACGCCGAGACCGATGACCCGACGATCCGCCGGTGCATCGGCTTCGCCCGCGCGTGGGGGTGCGGCTCGCTGCAGGTCGTGAACCTGTTCGCGTTGCGCGCCACCCGCCCCGCCGAGCTGCTCGCGCACCCGGATCCGGTCGGCCCCGCCAATCCGGTGTGGCTCGCGGAGGCCCTCGGCCACCGCGACGGGACGCTGATCGCGGCGTGGGGCGCCCACAAGATCGCCGTGCGGCCGGCGATGGACGCCCACGGCCTGGCCGCCGCCGCGTGGCAGTGCCTCGGCACGACCCGCACGGGGGCGCCGAGGCACCCGCTGTATCTGCCCAGCTCGGCGCGGCTGCGCCCCTGGGATCCCTACCAGCCCGCACTCTTGGCCTGATGCCGGCGCCCTGCTCGGGTTCGACCCTGGCCGCGTGCCACCGGCGGGCGTGGGCCCGCCGGTGGTGTGGGTGTTGCGGCCGGTTCCTCGCGGCCGGGCAGGTCCTGTGCCCGCCCTTGGACGCGGCCGTGGCCGCGCTGCTCATCGAGTGGGACCCGGAGGTCGCCGAGCTCCTCGGCCTCATCCCCTCCGGGCGGCCCCGGTGAGCTGGTCGCCGGCCGGGCTCGCCTCGGTCCGCCCGGGCGCCCCTGGGCAGCCCTACCCGGACGCGTGGGGCCGCCGCTGGCACGCCCTACGCCCCGGGCAGCCCGTCACGTTCTGCGACCGCAATGCGCGCAGGTGGTCGCGCGGCGGGCCGTGGCTCGCCGTCCCCGGCCCGACGCGGTGCCGGACCTGCGCGCGGGCGATCGCCGCCGCCCTCCGCTGACCCCCGTATCGCCACTACCTGTCACCGGGCCGGTCGCGGACCGTCACCGGGCTTGACGGTGGCTCGGCTGGTATGCCGGCGTCGTCCACAGGCCCCACCCGCCCGGACATCGCCCTTGCCTGGCCCGTTGTCCACAGGGTTATCCACAGGGTGTGCACGGCGAAACGCGCAGGTCGCAGCCCAAATCGGGCCGGTTATCCACAATGTCCACAGCCCCGACGACGTAAAAGGTGAGTGGGTACCCACCCCAAAGGCCAAGCCGAACCCCCGAGCTCGCCGCCACAGATGCACCCCGCCCGCCTGGCCGCCCTCCCGGTTGCCAGCGCAGTTCGGTAGACCGGACTGCCACGGATCACCGGGACAGATGGCTGGCGCCTGTCGGCCCCGCACGGTACCCTCGCAGGGTGCGCGCCGTTGACGGGCGGCGCCGTGATTGTGGAGGTGCACGGTGACCGAACCCGCCGAGCTCGACCTGAGCGGCGTCCCCATCCGAACCCTGGCCGAACGGGTCTGCGAGGTCGAAGCCCACCTCGCGGTCCTCGCCGAGCTCGGGTCACGGCTACGCGCCGAGCTCGTCGAGCGGGCCGTCGGCACCTGGCGCGCGGACGGGGTCGCCCCCACCTACCGCATCCCCGGCCTCGGGACCGTGACCCTCGTGGTCCCCAAGACCAAGGTCGCCATCAGCGACCCCGAGGCGTTCGGGTCGTGGTGCGCGCAGCACCACCCCGCCGAGGTCCGCGCCCACATCACCCTGACCGACGTCCCGCCGGAGAACCTGGACCGGCTGCTGGAGGAGGTCCGGGCCTGGCAGCTCGACGACACGGGCCGCTCCCGGTTCACCCTCGCCGCCGCCGTGCAGGTCACCCCCGGTTTCCCCCCGACCGTGCTGGACGCCGCGCTCGTCCTCGGCGACGTCGCGGCCAACCCCGACGGCGTCCCCATCGACGGCGTCACCGTGCACCCCGGCCCCGACCCGTCCTCACTCGAGGGCCCGCAGCCCCGCACCGTGTCCGTCCGGCTCGAGGCGCAGGCGAAAGCCGACGCCGCCGCGCAGGCGTCGGCGCGGCTCCCCGCGATCCTGACCGGCGGCCTGGCCATCACCCCCGCCACGCCCCCCGAGCCCGCCAGCGGCCCGGCTGGCCCCCCGGACGGGCCCGCCGAGCACGAACACGAGCCGGCCGACGGCGCCCCGGACGAGGACGACCCGGACTGCGCCTGCACCCACCCCGCGAGCAAGCACCCCCACGGCTACTGCGAAGCCAAGATCCCCGGCGCCCGCACCCAGGACCCCGCCGTCGGCTGCCCCTGCAAGCAGCTCCGCCCGGTCGTGACCGCGTGGTGACCGTCCGCCTCGAGCTCGCCGACCGCGCCGAGATGCTCGCCGTCACCGCCGCCCTCGCCACCGCCGCCGAAGTCCAGCGCCGCGCCGCCGCATCACTGGCCGCGGAGCTCACCACAGGTGACGGCGACTACCGCGCCGCCGCGGTCCGCCTCGTCCGCGCACTCGCCGCGGCCGAACGCCTCGAGCAGATCGCCGCCCTCATCCCCGCCTCGATCGTCGCCGGCGTGCAGCCCGCCGACCCCACCGACCCGCCGCCCCCGGAGGTGCCCGTGCCCGACCCGACCGACCCGGCAGCCGACGACGTGTTTTTCGAGGCCGGCTCATGACCGGCGCGGTCCTCCCGGTCCTGCCCTTGCGGGAGCAGGCCGGGGCGCTCCTCGCGGTCATGCGTGACACCCGCACCCAGCAGGTCGCCGCCGACCTCATCGGCATGGCCCGCGCCCCCCTCGCCCGCCTCGAAGCCGGCGAAGCCAACCCCACCCTCGACCGCCTCGAACGCATCGCCGCCGACTACGGCTACGCGATCGAGCTCCGCGCCGTCCCCCTCCACCCCGACGGCCGCTCACCATGACCCGCCGGCAGAAGCGCGGGCCGTTGGGGCGGTGCCGCTGGTGCCACGACCCGATCCTGTGGCTCCCCAACCTCGCGTCAGGGCGCCTCGCCCCCATCAACGCCAGCCCCGAGCCGGGAGGGAACGTGCTCCTCATCGGACCGCCCGGCAACCGGCTCGGCTACCGCGTGTTGGGCGGCGACGAACGCGACGCCGCGGACCCCACCCACGCCGATTTGGACGCGCAGCCGTTGCTCCACGTCAACCATTGGGCGACCTGCCCGAGCGTGCGGGCCGCCCGCCGCCCACCACCACCGATCGGCTGCCCCACCCCCGGCACCCCGCCCGCACCGCCGGCGGACGTGCAGACCGCCCTGTTCTAGGAGCCCCGTTGCCTGACCCGAACCCGCGAGTCGATGGCGCCGCGGCGCCGCCGTGGCCGGTCATCCTCACCGACGCTGAACACGCGCTGGACGCCGCGCGGCTCGAGCTCGACGACACCATCGCCGCCGTCCAGACCCTGTTCGGCCTCCCCCTCGCCCGCGCGCTGGAGGACGTCATCGTCGGCCTCCACGAAGCCGGCCTCGACCTCCTCGCGCACGGCCGCCGGCTACACCGCGAGCTCGACGACGTGCGCGAGGCCCGCCGCCAGTTGATCGCCGAGCGCGACGCGCTCACCGCCCGCCCTGCGCCGCCGCTGCGCTACGCGTGCGGCGGCCTGATCTCCACCCCTGACGTCCGCGCGTGCGATGACGACTCGCCGGGGTGCGCGATGGTCTGCCGCCACGGCCACGTCCCCGGTGGGGTCCGGCACACCGGCAGCGACGAGGTTCTGCCCGCGCACCTCGCATCCGGCGACCGGATCGGCGAGCCCGAGATGCCCCAGCCCGTCCACACACACGAACCCTTCTGACAGGAGCCAGCCCGTGTCGATCCTGCTGTCCGGCTACCTCCCCGCCGTCGAACACCAAGGCGTCACCGCCCGCGAGCAAGCCCTGATCGCCGACGACGGCCTCACCCTCACAGTCGTCGGCGTCCTCGAGCAGATCTCGATCACCCACAGCCGCATCGACCCCGAGCAACCCCCGAGCCTCCAGCTCCGGTGGCGGCACATCGAACCCGTGGTCGGTAACGACGCGCAGACCGTCCTCACGATGCTGTCCCGGGTGCGCTCCGATCGGGTCGGCGCGCAGGAGCTGGAGGGCGTCGCGGAGGTCGCCGCCGCATCGGCCGGCCGCCGCGGCCGCCGTCACCTCGCGCCCGCCGGCGCCGAAATCCCGCGGTGAGCCTGGACGGCACCGTCGTCGCGGTGATCCTCGCCGGCCCGCCCGACGGCATGCCCACACCGGCGTGGGTCGGCCCGGAGCTCGGCTGCGCCGCCCTGTGTTCCGGCTATGACCCCACCGAGGTCATCGACCTCGTCAGCAGCACCGACGCCGACCCCGCCGACCTGCTCCTGTGGCAGCAGGACCAGCTCGCCGCGGCCCGAGCCGCGCACCCCGACGTGATCGCGCTCACCTACCTGATGCCCGTGGACCCCGAGGCGCGGGTCGCCGGGTGCGTGCAGCTCCACGCCCCCCTCGCGCCGCTGCCCCCGGACCCGGCGGTCGCCGGCGCGCTCGTCCAGACGTTGGCGGACCTGCTCATCACGCCCCTGGAGTTCACCGACCCGGCGGTCATCGCGCACGTCATCCTCGACCCGGCCCGGCTCCGACGCCTCCCCCGGCCCTGCGGCTGCGACGGCTGCACCGGCCGCCGGGAAGCTGGCATCGCCCACCTCGAACGCGGCGGCCTCCTACTCGTCGTGACCGCCGCGGAACGGGTCCACTGATGCGCTGGCGGTGCGGCCTGTGCCCGCCCGGCGTCGCCGACATCGACGGCGCGGCCGGCCTGATCGTGGAGCATCTCCGCTGGGCGCACGGCCTGACGGGGGAGATCGTCGCGACGCTCGCGCCCCTCCCCGCCGACGCCGACCCCCGCGCCGAGCCCCTCGTGCTGCGCGTCGGCCCACCCCCGCCGCCCTGGGATCCGATCGAACGGCTCCGCCACCGCCGCGTGGGCCCGCTGATGTCCGCCCCTTGGAGGGAAGCCGGGGGCGGGCCCGACCCGGGGCCGGCGGCCAGCACGCCCGACGCGGGACCGAATGCCCCCGCCGACAGCGCGCTCCCGCCGGCCCCGGCCCTGCCATGACCGGCCAACCGCTGACCTCCGAGGAAGCCGGCATCCCCCTGGAGAGCCTCGCCCGCGCCGTTGAATCGGCCGCCGCGCGCCGCGCCCTGCTCCGGCTCCGCGCCCGCGTCATCGATGAGATCACCGCCGCGGTCGAACGTTCCGGCGGCGACGCGCGCACCGCCCCCGGCCGCCGCGCCTCCTCGCTGCGCGAGGTGCTCCTGCTCCTCGAGCTCGAGGGCGCGCCCAACCCCGACCTGCCAGGCGAGGAGCTCGTCGGCTCCCTGCACGGCGACTGTCAGGACTGGATCGGGGTCGGCCTCTACATCGACGACGACGAACCGGCCCCCGTCCGGCTCCGCGTCGTGGACTGCTCCGACCGCACCGCCGACGCCTACCTGACCTCGGCCGAAACTGACCGGCTCATCGCCTTCCTCACCGAGGCCCGCGACCGCGCCACCCCGCCCGCATGACCGGCCCCCCGATCCCGCCGCCGAGCCCGTACGCGCACGCGATCGCCGGGCACGGCCTCGACGGCGCGATCCAGGTCGTCTGCCCCACCTGCGGGGACCTCGCGACCGTCCGCACCGAAGGCGAGTTCAACCGGCTCGCCGCCGCCCATCCCCGCGACATCGCCGAACGCGCCGCCGCCGCCAACAACCCGCAGCAGCCCGCCCTGCCGCTGGCCGGGGAAGGCGACTGATGGCGAAGTCGAAGCGTCCCTGCCCCACCCGCAAAATGCGGTACAAGAGCCGCATGCAAGCCACCCGCGCCATGACCGCCAGCCCCCTGCCCGTCGGCGCGGTCTACCGCTGCCCCGAATGCCGCGACTGGCACCTCACCAGCAAGATCGCCCGATGGTGAACCCGCCCCCGGCCGGGCGGGAGCCGTGGCGCCTCGCCATCCACGACGTCCTCCAAACCCACCTCCCCGAAGGCGAGGCGTGCGAGGGCGGCGTGCTCGTCGGCTGGGTCGTCGTCGCGGAGATCCTCGCCCCCGACGGCGAGATCTACCTCGCCTCGTGCCGCTCCGAACGCACCCCCCGCTGGACCGCCCGCGGCATGCTCCACAGCCTCCTCGAGGAGGACTGGCCCGCGCACGCCGTCCACGAACAAGCCGCCCGCGATGACTGACGCCCGGTGGCTGGACTGGCAGCCCGTCGACCAGGTCGCCCCCGCCGCGAGTAACGCCAAGCTCCACGACCTCCCCGGCATCAAGACCTCCGTCGACGCGCTCGGCTACCTCGAGCCCGTGATCGTCGACGAACGCACCGGCCGCCTCGTCGCCGGCCACGGCCGCCTCGCCACCCTCCAAGCGCTGCAATCGCGGGAGCTCGGCAAGAAAACCCGCAGCCGCCGCCGGCTCCCCGACGGCCTACGCGTCGACGGCGACGGGCGGTGGCTCGTCCCCGTCATCCGCGGCTGGGCCTCAGCCGACGACGCCCAAGCCCAGGCCGCGGGCATCGCCCTGAACCGCTACGTCGAACGCGGCGGCTGGGACACCGCCAGCCTCGTCGGCACCCTCCAGGCGCTCGAGGTCGACGGCCTCCTCGAGCTGACCGGGTTCACCGACCTCGACCTCGCCGCCCTGCTGACCGACCTCGACAAGCCGGCCACCCGACCGCCCACAGACCCGGCCCCCGCCGAGCCCGCCGAAACCAGCCCCGGGCAGGTCTGGACGCTCGGCCCCCACCGCCTGGCCGTCGGCGACGCCCGCGACCCCCTCCTACTCGACGCCCTGCTGGCCGGCGCCCGCCCCTCGCTGCTCCTCACCGATCCGCCCTACGGGCTCAACGTCATCGACGGCGCCGGCCTCAGCCTCGACGGCGACGCCGACCCCGCGACCGCGATCGAGCTGCTCCGCACCGTCCTGGGACACCTCGAGCAACGCCTCGCCCCCGGCGCCGGCTTCTACGTTTTCCACCCCTCCGGCGGCGCCACCGCCGAGCTCCCGTTCCTGACCGCCCTCAACACCCCGCCCTACCGCTACAGCCAAGGGCTCGTGTGGGTCAAGCCGTCGATCCAGCTCGGGCACGCCGACTACCACTGGGGCCACGAAACGATCGCCGCCGGCCTCCTCGCCCCCGCCGCTGACGGGCCGAGTGGCTCAGGCCACTCCCCCACCACGCCCCCCCCCGACAGCGGTCCTGACGTGGGGCAGCACATCGCCTACGGGCGCCGCGCCGGCCGCACCCGCCGGCGCGGCGGTGGCTGCGGCTGGTACGGCGGGAACGCGCAGTCCACCGTCCTGCGCTACGACCGCGACCCGGCCGTCCCCGGCCACCCCACCCCCAAGCCGGTGCCCCTCCTCGCGCAGCTCATCACCAACAGCGCCCGCCCTGACCAGCAGGTGCTCGACCCGTTCGCCGGCTCCGGCTCGCTGCTCGCCGCCTGCCACTCCACCCGCCGCACCGCGCTGCTGTGCGAGCTCGAACCGACCTACGCTGACCTGATCGTCGCCCGCGCCCGCTCCCTCGGCCTCCCCTGCCACCTTGAGCGGGCGCCGTGAACCGCATCGTGAGCGGCCTCCTCGTCGGCCTGGCGATCGCCTGCGCGGCGGTCCTGCTATCGGGTCTGGCCGTGGCGCTCGAGGTTGCAATGTGGCGGGCAGTGCTCGATGGACGTTGATCACATGCCCGCCCGCCGGTACCTCGAACGCGGCCAGCCCGTCACCCTGCTCATCCGCTGGGCCGGCCCCGGCCCGCGAAACGTCGCGATCCGCCGCGCCGACGGCACCATCGTCGTGCGCCCCTTCCGCGGGCTGCGCCGCCCATGACCGCCCCCCGCCGCCAGCAGGAAGCCGACCTGCGCGACGCGATCGCCCGGCTCCGCGCCGCGCTCGGCGACGCGGCCGCCCCGCTGGTCGACGGCCTCGAAGAGACCCTCGCCCGCGTCAGCCGCGCCACGGCTCACGCCCGACGCGAGGCCCGACTCGCCGCGCAGCGCGCTGCCCGGTGGCCGGGATGACCCCCCGGAAAGCAGAGATGCCCGACGGCCGTGTTCACAGAACACGCCCCAAAAAGAAGCCGAACCCCAAGCCGCTCACCGACCGGCAGCTCGCCGCCGTGCAGGCCACCTACGAGACCGAGGGCACCGCCGCCGCCGCCGCCCTCGCCAAGCGCACCCCGCAGGCGATCAACCGCTGGGCCCGCGACCGCTCCTGGGAAACCTCCGACGCCCGGAAGGCCCGCACCCTCGCGGCGCGTGAGCAGCTCGCGATGCAGACCGCCGAAGCCCAAGCGCAGCTCCTCCCGTTCACCGTGGACGTCGCGAACACCTGGGCCCGCCTCGAGCAGAAACTGGCGCGGCTGACCTGGGCCGCCGTGCAGGCCGCCGAAGCCGGCGACGTGCCAGCCGACCTCCTCGACTCGCTGCGCCGCGTGAAGGCGATCACCGACGAGCTGAAGATCGACCAGCTCGTCGGCGCCCGCACCCGCGGCCTCGGCGACGTCATCCGCGGCCGCGGCCTCGAAGAACGCGAGGGCCCCCGCGGCCAGTTGACCGTGCTGTTTGTCACCCCACCATCCGACGGGGTGCCACCGAAGATCGTGGAGCTGGACGATGACGGCCGGCCACGACTGGACCGATGACGAGCGCGCCCGCACCGGGCGCCTCCACAAGGCCGGGCTCATCGCCCGCTGGGCGCACGCCCGCGCCATGCCCCCCGCCCAACTCGCAGCCCTGAGCCCCCGGGCGCGCCGGGCGGCCGCGCGGCTCGCCCACGTCCGGCCGTGCTCCGAACAGACCTGGGCGCTGGCGGGGTCGCTGCTCGCTGCCCTGAGCGCGGACACCGACCGGGATGGCGGGCCGTGAGCGTCGCCGCCGCGTGGGAGGGCGTCCCGACCGGCAGCCTCCTACTCGACTACCCCACCGCCCCCCTCCCCGGGCTGCCCCCCGGCCCCAACCTGCGGCAGGCCCTCGCGCACCACCTCGCGCCGTGGTGCGACGAGGTCCTGTTCGGCGGGGCGCGCGGCGGCGGCAAAACCGATTGGCTCCTGGCCGAAGCGCTCCGCCGGCTGCATCAGGTCGACGGCATGCAAGCCGTCGTGTTCCGCCGCACCTACAAAGAGCTGATGGGCCCGAGCGGGATCGCGCAGCGGCTGTTCTCCCGGATCCCGCGGCACCGGGCCCGCTGGTCCGCGCAGGACAAGCGCTGGACGTTCATCAACGACTCCACCCTGAGCCTGTCGTACTTGGAGACGATCGAGGACGTCCGCGCGTGGCTCGGCCTCGAGCTCCAGCTCATGGTTTTCGATCAGGTCGAGCAGCTCGACCCCGACACCTACCGGATGGTCCGCACCAGCCTCCGCGCGTCGGGTGAGCTGGCCGGGCGGATGACCCGCGCCGGCTACCGCGCGTCCTCGATCGCCACCGCGAACCCCGGCGACGTCGGCCACGCCTGGGTCAAGCAGCGGTTCATCGACCCCTTCCCCGACGGGCAGGGAACCCTCTTTCGCGCCGCCCCCACCGAGGACGACCCCCGCCCGGGGATCCGCTGTTTCGTCAAGAGCCTTCTCGTGGACAACCCCGCCCTCGACCAGGGCGATCCCGGTTACCGGGCCATCCTCGAAGGGCTCCCGGCCGATGAGCGCGCCGCCCACCTTGAGGGCGACTGGAACGTGTTCAAGGGCGCCCGCTTCGCCGGTTTCCGCACCGGCCTCCACGTCGTCACCCCCGAGTCGATGCCGG
>Ga0137407_10000162_pt1 | contig 49472 bp, 47 predicted proteins | sample CZOMad2_2_16fung_FD_108410 | JGI IMG/M metagenome (GOLD analysis project Ga0137407, IMG submission 108410) | Vadose zone soil fungal communities from Angelo Coast Range Reserve, California, USA - CZOMad2_2_16fungal (Illumina Assembly) | ecosystem: Environmental > Terrestrial > Soil > Vadose... | reverse complement strand
CCCCTGCTAGGCAGAACCGAGGAAATCCTATGACTAACTCCTCTGTCTCATTCCAGGGGTTCACCCAACAAAATGACACGTGTGACACTTCCAAACTGTCTCAACGTGGGGGTTCACCTCACTTCGGGCGAGCCCATTGGGATCTCCTTGGGACACTCAACCCTAAAGTCTTTGTTTATTGGGATCACGGGGGGTAGGGGGTACCCCTACCGTCGAAAGCCCTGGTGGTTTTTGTAAAATCGAATGCCGAAGAACCCTACAAACCGTGTCCCACTTCTCGCCATCGTCGGACGGCCGAACGTCGGCAAGTCCACGCTGTTCAATCGCTTAATCGGATCGCGGCGCGCCATTGTCGGCGACGAGCCCGGCATCACCCGCGACCGCCTCTACGGCGAGACCACGTGGGAAGGCCGCAAGCTGCGCATCGTTGACACCGGCGGGATCATCCCCGATGACAAAGAATTTATTCCCGCAGAGATCTTCCGCCAGGCGCGAGTTGCTTTCGAAGAAGCAGCGGTCATCGCCATGGTGGTCGACGTGCGCACGGAGCTGGCCTCCACAGACATTGAACTGGCCCGGCTTTTACAGCGCCTGGGCAAACCGCTTTTCCTTGCCGTTAACAAGGTTGACAGCATAAAACAGGAAGCTGAGGCGGAGAACTTCCGTACTCTGGGTTTCAAGAACGTCTTTCCCATCTCCGCCGAACATGGCACCGGCACAGCGGAGTTGCTGGACGCGGTGCTGAAAGCTATCCCGGTGTCCGCCATGGAGACCGAGGACGCGGAAGCGGCCACCGAAAAAGACAAAGCGGAAGCAGAGGCCGAAGAAAACCGGGACGAAACGACGCGTAAGCCAAAAATCATACGCGAAACCCGAGTTGCCATCATCGGCCACCCCAACGTCGGCAAATCGACGTTGCTCAACATTCTCACCGGCACCTCCCGCGCCATCGTTTCACCCATTGCAGGCACCACGCGCGATGCCGTTGACGAACTGATCGAAAAAGACGGCAACAGCTATCGCTTCATTGACACCGCCGGCATCCGTCGTAAAGGCAAGACCAAGCTGATGGCGGAAAAAATGTCCGTGGTGATGGCGCGCAAACATCTGGAAGCCGCTGACGTCGCCCTGCTGGTGATTGACGCAGTGGAAGGCGTGAACGCGCTGGATGCCACCATCGGCGGTTACGCGCATGAGAGTGGACGGTCCGTCATACTGATCGTCAACAAGTGGGACCTGGTAGGGCCGGGACGGCAAGATGGCCGTCCGCCCGCCGACAAGGAACTCTACGAACAGCAGGCGCGCCGGGCGCTTAAGTTTCTAGAGTACGCACCCATGGTCTTTGTTTCCGCCTCTGGCGGGAAAAATATCGACAAGATCTTCCGCGCGCTTGAGATCGTTGCCGCCGAGCGGCAAAAGCGCATCAGCACTGGGCAGATGAACCGCTTCCTGGAAAACGTGGACTTTGATCGCGCCTCGGTGCCGCACCGGCAGAAGGTCAAAGTCTTTTACATGACCCAGGCGCAGTCTTCACCGCCGACTTTTATTCTGTTCACCGACAAAGCCGTGAAGCTGCATTTCTCCTACGAGCGCTTCCTGGAGAACCAGATTCGCAAAGCTTTTGGTTTTATCGGTACGCCCATCTGGATCAAAAACCGCGCACGCAGTAAAGTGGAGCTTCCGCCCAGGAAGAAAAAACGGCGTTAGACTCCTGGCGCCACGCCAACCACCTGCGGCGACACCGTCGGTGGCGTGGGTTGCGGCCAGAGCAGAGCTTCCAGCTTGGGATAGCGCCCGGCAAAGAAATAAAAAGCGTAAGCGGCGAAAAACACGCTGATCGGCGCGGTAAGGACCATAAACAGGCAAAAGAAAGCCGCCACGACCAACAGTGCCGTAATCACAAAAACGATGATCCCCGCGACTGCTCCGGCCGCTTTCATGGCCACCACTCCCAGGAAGATCAACAAACCGGCTGGAATCGCCAGCAAAAGAAGAAAGGCGAGCATGGCAAAGACAAAAACGACGGCGAATCCTATGCTTGCGCCAATAGCAAGCAATAGCTTCATTCCCAGATAGACCGCCCAGGCACCGGGTTCTGAGGAGATCACCCGCCACAGTTGGGACCATGCGTCGCTCAGGGGAAGGTCGTCCAGCGCCATCAGCGGCAGGATGAAGTCTTTTGCCAGCGTGGAGACAATGCTAAAGACAATGGTGGCAAGGATCACTCCGAGGGCAATTGTGCCGAGCACTTCAAAAAATGCCAAAAAGGGATTGTCGCCGCTCAACGCGCCACTCTTGTACGCGTGCCAGATTGGCATCCCAATAATCAGGACCATCGTTGCCAAATTGACCAACGCATAGGCAAACCAGAAACCGAAATAGCGGTTTGCCTGGGAAGCATAGCGGTTCCAGCCGCGCCCGATCACAGGCTGCCCGGAGACAACGACATCAAAGAGGATGAAGCGGAAACGGCAGAACAGATATAAGAAGACCAGAGAGATCACCGCTACAAGCGCCAAAACCACCACAATGATGTGAAGATAAGTGTGGAGAAAATTCGCCAGGTGGGCGGGATTCAAGGTACTGGAAATCTTGGCCCAAGGGTCGTTGGGAAACTGGTCATGGGGAAACTGAGGTATTCCCCCGCGGGAATTAAAGTTTCCGTTGGCCAGGACTATACCGCCGGCAAGCCATCCAATAAATCCAAGTTTTAGCCAAGTCTTCAAGCGGAAAGGGCGGAACAGCATCATCGTGGTCCGCTCGAAGGCGGAACCAATGGCATCAATGGGTGAGCGGTGGGGCATAAGAGTGTGTCAGCACAGCCGGGCCGGTTCCGGAAGCCGGCTGAAGCCATGATGCTAAGCTCTCCAGCGCCTTTTCACAAACAATTTTGTGGCGCTGTTTTTTGTCGCGAACCTTCCGCCGGGTGGCTTCATCCAATTGCGGCAGCAGGTCAAATGTGATGTTGGCCGGCTGAAAGCTCTTGGCTTCCGCATGGCAGATATAGCGGACCAGCGATCCCATGGCCGTCTCACGCGGCGGAGGCATGGCCGCAAATCCTTCCGCAATGCACGCAACGTTCATGCCTGCCAGCATTCCCATGGCAATGGATTCGGTATAGCCCTCCACGCCGGAGATCTGTCCAGCAAAAAAGATGCCGGGATGCTGTCTCATGTTCAGAGTTTCGGCCAGAAGTGATGGTGCATTGATATATGTGTTGCGGTGGATCTGCCCGTAGCGCAGGAATTTTGCCTTTTCCAGACCGGGGATGAGACGCAGCACGCGTGCCTGGTCGCCAAACTTAAGGTGGTTCTGGAAGCCGACCAGGTTGTAAGAATCGGCGCGCAGGTTTTCCTGCCGCAGTTGCACCACCGCATAAGGCCACTTGCCGGTGCGAGGATCGTCCAGGCCCACAGGTTTCATCGGCCCGAAGCGCAGAGTGTCCCGCCCGCGGCGCGCGATCTCCTCAATGGGCAGGCAGCCTTCAAAGTAGTTGAGGTTTTCCCAGTCATGCTCCTCCACAGATTGCGCCGCAACCAGCGCATCACAGAAGCGGTCATAGTCTTCTTTGGTGAGCGGGCAGTTGATGTAGTCCGCGGTGCCTTTGCCGTAGCGCGCGGCCATGTAGACCTTTTCCATGTCAATGGAGTCGGCTTCCACGATCGGGCTGATGGAATCATAAAAAAACAGGTGGTCGCTGCCGGAGAGACGCGCGATTTCTTGCGAGAGCGCATCCGACGTCAACGGCCCCGTAGCGACAACGGTGAGGCCATCGGCTTCATCAATGCGTGCAATTTCCTGGCGGACAACTTTGATCTTAGGTTCCGCCGAAATCGCTTCGGTGACTTTGGCCGCAAAAACTTCGCGGTCCACGGCCAGCGCATGACCGGCGGGAACGCTGGTTTCCTGGGCGATGCGGACCAGCAGTGAGCCTGTCCGGCGCATCTCTTCTTTCAGCAGCCAGGGCGCAGTGTTCTCGCTCTCCGACTTGAGCGAGTTCGAGCAGACTAACTCAGCGAACTTGTCCGTCTGATGGGCCGGAGTGGATTTCAGCGGACGCATCTCAAACAACTCAACGTCCACGCCGCGCCGGGCGCATTGCCAAGCGGCTTCACATCCGGCCAGACCCGCGCCGATGATTCTAATTTTCACTTTGCGACCTTCTTCTCAACTTCGGCCAGCCGCGAGAGCGCCGGCTCCATCAGGCGCATGGTCTCCCATTCATCCATAATGGTGGCGTCAAGAGTGGCATAGAACTTTAGCGCCGGTTCGTTCCATTCCAATACCTGCCAGCGCATACCGTAGCAATTCTCTTCCACCGCGATTTGCGCCAGCTTTTGCAACAGGGTCTTGCCGATGCCTTTGCCGCGCATCTCCGGCAGGACGAAAAGGTCTTCCAGGTAGATCCCCGGTTTCCCCAGCCAGGTGGAGTAGTTGAAGAAGAAGAAAGCAAAACCGGCGGGCACGCTGTCCCATTCGGCAATCAGGCAGCGGTATTTCGGCTCCGACCCGAACCCGTCGCGACGCAGGTCTTCTTCTGTCGCAATTACCGCGTTGGGCTCGCGTTCATATTCGGCGAGCTTGTGGATGAAGTCCAGGATCAGTGGGACGTCGGCGATGGTGGCGTTGCGGATGGATAGCATACTGTTCTGAATCCCGAAGCGTAGCGAGGGAGCGCTATTCCGACGTGCTCTTTAATAATGTAACAGTTGCTGGTAGCGTCGGAGGTAGGAGACAACTTTGTTCTCTAGGTTCTTAGTAGTGATAGGGGTCCCTCACTTCGTTCGGGATGTATTCAAAGAATTATCCGTTCATCCCCCACCCGCCGCGTCACGCGCTGCTGATCAAGATACTCAAGCAGCGGAATCGCGTATTTCCGGGTGACTCCAATCAGGTCTTTGAAGGTTGCCACGTCGATCTTGGGCGTCTTGGCTTTTTGCGTCGCCATTACTTGCCGCAGACCCTGCAAGGCGCTCTGGTGAAATACCAGATCGTCCGCCAGCTTTACCAGCACGCGATCACGCATCAAAAGAGTGACCAGCTTCTGCGCGCGCGCTTTGTCCACGGGAAGTTTATCCAGCACTTCTTTCATCAGCGGAACTTTCAGGCCGGCATCGGCAAAGGCCCTTTCAATCTGCTCTTTGGCTTTGGCTTCGTCGTCTTTCAGTTCCACGCCACGTCCGGCAAGACGGACCTGCTCGCCGATGACTTCGGCCTTCTTGTCACGCGCCAGTTGCGCCAGCACGGCTTCCATCACGGTCTGGTGCAGCCCGAGTTTTTCCCGCAGCTCTTCTTTGCTGATACCAGCCACCAGCGGATTGGCTTTGTGGAAAGCGTCAAGCGCGGCAATGATGTTTTCGCGCGCCTTTAGAAATGCTTGGCTGGACACCAGGAATTCGCCCGCTTGCGTGATCTGTTTTTGCTGCACCAGCGCCGCGACGATCGGTTGCAGCACGGACTGTTTCAACCCGGTCTCACGCACGGCGGCGGAGAGCGCCAGGCCTTCGTGTCCGCGACGGCTGATCCGGGCCAACAGAGTTTCCTGGCGGGTGCCTTCGGCGAGCGTTTTGAGGAAGGCCAACAGCGCATCTTTTTTAAGACGCGGCATAGGAAATGCGTCCAACACAACCGCGCCGCCAATCGTAATCACCGGCGAGAACTGACGCAGGATGGCGCGGTCTCCCGGCAGCAAGAGCATCGGGTCGGCGGTCCGCAGTTGGGCGAACCCTGTCCCGCCGGGCTTCAGCTCCGTGGCGCCGCGCAAAGTGATCTCAGCAATAGTTTCTGAAGTAAAAGCGTGAAAGTGCACGCGCGCGCGGTTCTTCAGCGGCTTGGCATCGTGCAAAAGCGATATCTGGACTTCAATCCTCTGGGTAGGCTCCAGCAAACCCGGCGCAGCCAGCGCCATGCCCCGGGCCAGGTCTTCCATCTGGACGCCAGCCAGATTCAGCGCGGTCCGCTGCCCGGCGATAGCCTGGTCGGTCATGCTTCCATGCACCTGCACCCCACGCACGCGCGCCCGGTGGCGTTGGGGAAAGATTTCAACCTCTTCTTCCTTCTTGATTTTGCCGGCGATCAGCGTGCCGGTGACAACCGTGCCAAACCCTTTCATGGTGAAGACGCGGTCGATGGGCAGACGGAAGAGGGCTTCCGTATCGCGCGCGGGAACTTCCGCGGTAAGGCGGACGATCTCCCGCTTCAGTTCGTCCAGGCCGGTTCCCTTGAGCGCGCTGACGGCCACAACCGGCGAGCGGCTGACATCGAGAAACGCCCCGCGCACAAAATCTTCAATCTCCATCCGGACCACGCTCAGGGTGTCCTCGTCCACAAGATCGGCTTTGGTGATCACGGTGATGCCGCGCGGGATCGAGAGCAGCCGGCAAATTTCAAAGTGCTCGCGGGTCTGTGGTTTGATGGATTCATCAGCGGCGATTACCAGCAGCACCAGGTCCATGCCGCCGACGCCGGCCAGCATGTTGCGCACAAACCGTTCGTGTCCGGGAACATCAATGAACCCCAAGCGCAGTTTTTCTCCGCTGGGGGCAGCCAGTTCCAGGTGCGCAAAGCCCAGATCAATAGTGATGCCACGCCGCTTTTCCTCTTCCAGGCGGTCGGCATCAATGCCGGTCAGGGCCTTGACCAACGCTGTTTTGCCGTGGTCGATATGCCCGGCCGTGCCGATGATGATGGATTTCATCTCTGTAAGATGCTCTAGTTCAATAGTTTATTAAATTTTACTAATGTACAGGGGCTTAGGCATAGTGCGCTGTAACAGGTTAGATACTTGACGTCTCCTTCCAACTACAAAGCTCTTGGCCAGTAGGATTAGCAAGGCTTATGATAGCGGCCAATAAAGCCTTTTATGCCATCTATCGAATACAGCCTCTTTCGCGCTAAATTCACTCCGTCAAAGCAGCCACCTCTTTTTCCATCTTCTCTAACAACAGAACAGATCTTCGTGCAGGCCTTAGAAGAAAAGCCTTCCGCTGAACCTCGAGAGGGGCATCATTGGCACATCGGCAATATTCAATTGTTCACGCAAAGAACAGGATACTTTGCGTGTGGCCGAACAACAAAGTCAACCATAGAGAAATTCGACGAGACATTGAAGAATTTTCTCGAAGAAGAGCTTGAAACAAGCCCGTACACTCACTGTGTTTTTGATGCTCAAATAGGGATACTCGGAATTGCACGTAAGACTAGCCTTGCACCAACCATAAAAGGAATTGCGGCTCGAATTCAACAATTGTTGTCTCAAACGAAAGTTGTTGCAAGCAGCTACACATCGGTAGAAATAGCGCCCATTCCAGACCCAGAAGATTTTCTTCGGGCATTGGATTCTGCTTATTTAGTGTCTCGGTTTGCCGCGACATTTCACGGGCCGAATCCTTTTGACGCTGATGAAGCGTTTCAGAAGCCATTGTCCGTTTATCTTCGTTCTGCGAATGGAAAAAGTGGGAGAGCACAGATTCAAGGTGATGATTTGAATCGTGAAGTACTCAAAGCGGTAACGCGCAGTACCGCAGCAACAGGGAACGAAGCTACAGCTCGCGTCAGAAAGAAAAAATCAGGAAAGGCAACTACCATGCATCTGCGCGGCGACCCGGTCAAGGGCCAATATGATGAAGACGATAAGCCTGAAGATGTCCTCGCTGATTTGGTGAAAATTTATGAGCGGGTAAGAGAAAAATGAAACAGGTAGCCATCGGCTCGGTAGCGCAGCTTCTAGAAGATCTTAACAATCTTCCAAATCACTACATCTATCGGGGGCATGCAAATGCAGAATGGCGGCTTGAATCGTCGCTTGAGCGAGTCATCGGGACGGGATGGTCCGAGGAATCAGCAAGGAAGTTTGAGGAACGTTCCTTAGATGTTTTCAAGTCAAAGTTTCACTTGTATGACAATGAAAATATCCCACCCGACTCAAAGCTGGCATGGCTTTCGATTATGCAACATTATGGGGTCCCAACGCGGCTTCTGGACTTTACAGAGAGTCCATATGTTGCGCTGTACTTCGCTCTTGAAGCTTACGACCCGCAGGCGCAGAAAGATTTCGCTGTATTTGCCGTCGACCACAAGGCGGTTATGCAAACGTCTATCGACTACATATCTCAGAAAGATGCGGGATTTCGTGAAACTCGGGAATCTGTGCACACGCGACAAGACAAGATATTTGAGGATATCGTGGATCGATTTGCATACGACATAGCATGGATTACTGAGCCAAAGCAGCTCAATGCGAGGCTGGACCGTCAAGCAGGATCTTTCTTGGTTTCTGGTAATCGTGGTCGCCGAATTGAGGAAATATTAGATTTGCCAATATACAGCGCGTCTGGAATGACTAAGTATAGGATACCGAGTGATCTCTATACCGGAGTTTTCGCTTTACTGCGCAAGATGAATGTCACAAGTAAGAGCCTATATGGTGACCTTGGCGGTCTCGCACGTTCCATCAAAATGGAGCTGCAAGCATATTCTGTTTAGCGATTACCCCGGTAACCGCCCCGAGCGACTTCCCTGCCAAAGTCTGAGAGCCGAACTGCTAGCATTCGGTATATTCGTGTTTTTGAGGTGAATATGAAGAAGTATTTTCTGGCTGCGTTGCTGTCTGCTCTTCTGGCATGCGTTGCACTGGTTGCTCAAGTACAGAGCGGCTGGAAGGAATATGTTTACGCGGAAGATGGTTTTGCCGTCAGCGCTCCCGCGCAACCCACGTTTGAGTCCACACCCGCGGAAACCGGACTGGGATCGGTGGATGCGCACAACTACGCCGTAGACCTGGGAAATGACAACAAAGTGGGCATCAGCGCCACCGACCTCAAAATGGGCCAGGGTCTGGATCCCAAGCTGATCCTTGAGGCTGTGAAGATGGGCCTTGCGCAATCCTTGCAGGGCAAGGTCGTTTCTGAAAAGGAAGTCTCTTTGGGCTCCGCATCGGGCGTGGAGATTGAATTAGTAACGGACGCCAACCGTATGCGCATCCGTTATTTCTTTATCGACGGTAAGCTTTTTGCGCTCATGTCCACAGCTCCGCTGGCAAAATCGATTGCCCCGGAGACGGCCAGGATCTTTGATTCCTTCCGGCTGGTTGGCGGCAAGGGCAAATAATCGCGTGGTGCGATAAAAATTCTTTATAGCGACGGGCCACAGAGTTTTTCGCGCGCGGGAAAGAACGTGCGAAAATAGAGCTAGCCCCTTTATGTCCACCACGCATTCTTCGGCCATCACACCCGCAGTCATTCAAGAGCACGGCATCACGCCGGAAGAGTATGAGCGCATCAAGTCTGCGCTGGGCCGCGAGCCTTCACTGACGGAGCTAGGCATCTTCAGTGTGATGTGGAGCGAGCATTGTTCGTATAAATCGTCACGCGTACATTTGAAGCGCCTGCCGACGCGCAGCAAGCTCGTAGTACAGGGGCCGGGCGAAAACGCCGGCATCATTGACATTGGTGACGGCTGGGCCTGCGCTTTTAAGATCGAGTCGCACAATCATCCATCGTTCATTGAGCCTTTTCAGGGCGCGGCCACCGGCGTGGGCGGCATTCTGCGTGACATCTTTACCATGGGCGCGCGTCCACTGGCGGTGATGGATTCACTGCGCTTCGGGCCTATCGCACCGGGCCAGGGCACCGATCAGAATACGGTGCATCGCAATCATTCTGTTCTGGAAGGCGTGGTCAGCGGGATTGCGTCTTACGGCAACTGTTTTGGCGTGCCCAACCTGGGCGGCGAGACAAAGTTTGAGGCGTGTTATTCGCAGAATCCTCTGGTCAACGCGTTTGCGCTGGGCCTGGTGCGGCGCGACCAGATCTTTTACGCCAAGGCCGCGGGGGAAGGCAATCCGGTCATCTATGTTGGCTCGAAGACCGGGCGTGACGGCATACACGGCGCAACCATGGCGAGCGAAGAGTTCAGCGAAGGGTCGGAGCAGAAGCGTCCCAACGTCCAGGTGGGCGATCCATTTCTGGAAAAGCTGCTGCTGGAAGCTTGCGTGGAAGCCATGCATACCGGCGCGGTTGTCGGCATACAAGACATGGGCGCGGCGGGCCTGACCTGTTCCACGTGCGAGATGGGCGCGCGCGGCGGCGTGGGTATTGAGATTGAGTTGGACCTTGTCCCGCAGCGTGAGACAGGCATGAACGCCTACGAGATCATGCTGAGCGAGTCACAGGAACGCATGCTGCTGGTAGCGGAGAGCGGCCGCGAACAGGAAGTTTTGCGCGTCTTTGAGAAGTGGGGGTTGGATGGCGTCATCGTCGGACGTGTAACCAACAATGGCCGGCTGCGCGTGCTGGAGCATGGACAACTGGTGGCCGATATTCCCAACACTGCGCTTACCGATGATGCGCCGCTGTATCACCGTCCACTGGAACCGTGGAACGCACCAGTGTCCCGCAGCAAGCCGGAAAATGTCCGCTGGACCGCCGGTGATCTCACGGCGAACCTCAAGCGCCTGCTGGCTGCGCCGAACCTCTGCTCCAAGCGCTGGATCTTTGAACAATACGATTCCATGGTGCAATCCAACACCGTGGAAGGGCCGGGCGCGGATGGTGGTCTGATGCGAATCAAGGGTTCTAAGCGCGCACTGGCTATGGCGCTTGACGGCAATGGCCGCTGGAGTTGGCTCGATCCAAAACTAGGTGCGATGCACGCCGTGGCGGAGGCGTCGCGCAATGTGTCTTGTACCGGCGCGACACCCGTAGCAGCGACGAATTGCTTGAACTTTGGCAATCCGGAAAAGCCGCAGATCATGTGGCAGTTTTCTCAGGTCATCGACGGTTTGGCCGAGGCATGCATTGCTCTGGAGACGCCGATCACCGGCGGCAACGTCAGTCTGTATAACGAGACTCTGGGTGAAGGCATCTATCCCACGCCGGTTGTAGGCGTGGTGGGAATTTTGGAAAACGTGGAAGACGCCATGACCTTCCACTTCCGCCAGCCGGAGCGGGACGTCTTTCTGCTGAGCTCTTCCGCAGCGACCGACATGAGCAAGCTGGAAGCTGAGTTTGGATCTTCAGAATATGCCAAAGAGATACTGGGCCATGTCTGGGGCTGCCCGCCGGCGCTCAACCTGAAGCAGGAATTGGCGTTGCAGAAGTGTTTGCGCGAACTGGTTAGCAACCATGACATTGAATCTGCCCATGACTGCTCTGAAGGCGGTTTGGCCGTGGCTCTGGCAGAGTCGGCGTTTCCCTCTGGCGTGGGAGCGGAGATCGACCTTGCTTCCAACGGAGCCGGCGCTGAGGCAGTTCTCTTCGGCGAAGCGGCCACGCGCGTGGTCATAAGTTGCGACCCAAAAAAGGCCGAGAGCATCAAAAGTACAGGCGCAAAATGGGGCGTACAGGCGGGCCGCATCGGACGCACTGTCCCTGAAAAACTGGTGATACGCATCGACGGCAGGCAGGCTGTCTCGGCATCCGTGTCTGAACTGCGGCAAGTATGGGACACAGCATTGGTCAGTGCGTTGCACGCGGAAGCCCCGGAACATCTGGTGCCGGAAGTTTTGCAGAAAAGTTAGGGCTTGCCATGACAACAAAGATCAATCTTGATGAGAAGTTTGGTATGTTCAGCGAGCACTGGAGACCCAAAGTGATTGCTGCTTTGAACGGCCAAGAGATCAAGATTGTAAAAGTACAAGGGGAGTTCCTCTGGCATCATCATGACAACGAGGACGAATTTTTTATGGTGTGGAAGGGGAGATTCCGGGTTGAGTTTCGCGACCGAGTTGTTGACATGGGCCCGGGAGAGTGTGTTGTGGTGCCTCGGGGAGTGGAGCATCGCACATGCGCGAATGAGGAAGCAGAGGTCTTGTTCTTTGAGCCATCCGGCGTCTTGAATACCGGTAACGTAACGGACGCAATTTTTACGGCACCGAGCGGCGTCTCGATCTAAGGATGACAAGGACTTTAAGTTTGTGGATTAAACCAGGAATTTTTTTGAGGTAAAGAGAACAAATGGCTTTCGACAAATTCAAGGACGAATGCGGCGTTGTGGCAGTCCACAACCACAAAGAAGCCTCCACCATGGCCTACCTTGGGTTGCACCAGTTGCAGCACCGTGGGCAGGAGTCGGCCGGCGTTGTGTCGTCGAACGGAGAGCGGCTCTTCGTCCATAAAGCTATGGGAGAGGTCGCTGAGATTTTTACCGAAGACGTTTTAAGCAGGCTGCCCGGCGGTCTGGCAATCGGCCACACGCGTTATTCCACGGCCGGAGATTCCGCCGTGCTCAATGCGCAACCCATCATGGTGGATTGCAACAAGGGGATGATCGCGCTGGCGCACAACGGCAACCTGGTGAATGCCAATGAAATTCGCCATCGTCTGGAAATGCAGGGCTCGATTTTCCAGACCAACAGTGACACGGAAGTTATTGTTCACCTGATTGCGCAATCCAAAGAGCAGACACTGCCTGAAGCCGTTTGCGACGCGTTGCGCCGCATTGAAGGCGCATTTTCACTGGTGATGATGACGCGCGACCGGGTCTTTGCCATTCGCGATCCCCGCGGCTTCCGTCCGCTTTCCATGGGACGCATCCAGAACGGCGGCGGCCCTGAACGCGATACGGTGGTCTTTGCCTCGGAAAGCTGCGCGTTTGATCTGATCGGCGCGGTTTACGAGCGCGATGTGAAGCCGGGAGAGATGATCGTGGTCGGTCCGGAAGGCGTTTCCTCGCGTTTCTTTGCCGCAGAGATGCGCCACTCCGCCTGCATCTTTGAGCACGTCTATTTTTCCCGCCCGGATAGCGTGGTGTTTGGCCGCTCCGTGCAGGTCAGCCGTGAAGCCATGGGCCGCCAGCTGGCCAAGGAATCGCCGGTAAGCGCGGACCTGGTGGTGCCGGTTCCTGACTCGGGCGTGGCGGCGGCACTGGGATATTCGTCGGAGTCCGGCCTGCCTTTCCGTTTTGGCCTGATCCGCAACCACTACATTGGGCGGACGTTCATTGAGCCGGAGCAGCGCGTGCGCGACTTCGGCGTAAAGCTCAAACTCAATCCCATCCGCAGCCTGCTGGCCGGCAAACGCGTGATCCTGGTGGACGATTCGATTGTGCGCGGCACCACCAGCCGCAAGATCGTCCGCATGGTGCGCGACGCCGGGGCCACGGAGGTGCACGTGCGCATCTCCTGCCCGCCTACGGTTTCCCCTTGTTATTACGGCGTGGATACGCCGGAGAAGAGCCAGTTGATTGCGTCCAACAAATCGCTGGAGGAGATCCGCGAATACATTGGCGCTGACTCCTTGGCCTATCTGTCCATCAAAGGCCTGCGCGAAGCCTGCGCCGAAGGTGAGAAGACGACATATTGCACTTCCTGCTATACCGGGATCTATCCCACAGAGTTCATCCCCGTGGACCAGATCCAACCGATGGCAGCGGCAAAGAAGCCGTAACTGGGACGCATGTGGTTACGCGCCTACGGAAGAATGCGGCGCAGCTTTCATCGGACCATTGGACAAATTGGATCATTGTGCAGCGCTAGATGGTGACGTGCTCACCACCTTCAAATAAACCAGACAGCCTTTGTCCAGTTTCACATCGCGTTGGTTCGACCGCAGTTCGGTGACGCTCTCAGATTTGCGCGAAGATGTGGCCAGTTGCAGACCAGCCAGGCCCGATGCCCTCGCGTCCTGGAAAGAAGGGTTCCCGTGGTATTGCGACCAAATCGGCTCCTTGATGGGTTCCGTATTGGGCCCGACTTTGCCATCTGTCACCACGGGACCGGCTGCGCGTGACATGGTTTCGTTCATCGAAGGGAACGGCGCCTCGCTCGGATGAGTAAGTATTTGTTGCGGCGGCAGCACGCGCACAACGATGACATTTACAGGCACCTCGCTGCCGTCCTTGAGAATTGCTTTATCAAAAATAACTGTCACCTTGGATTGCGGGTTGTCTTTGGTGCGGCCCTGCGCTTCCACCACGTGGCCTAAGAGCTTGGCGTGATCGGGTAGCAAGGTCTTATCGTCAATCCAGGTGTCGGTGACGACTTTGGTGCTCACCAGATCGCCTGCTTTGGCCTTGTTCGCGTCAAGCGATTTTGTCAATTCCACCATGACAATCGGTGAGATGCCGACCTGGTGTGTGGCTGACTCGGGAGTTTTCGCGGAATCAGGTTGTGCAGGCGTGCTCTGGGCCGCAGTCGTTAGACTCGCCAGACCGACAAAGAATATTGCTATAAGACAGTTCTTCATTGGGCGATCCTCTTAGCTTTAGGTACAACAATCGCCATACTGCAATAGTCAGGGAAGGGCTGTCAATGGTTCCATGTTTCCAAACCATTCGCCCCAATCTGGTACGATTTCCAGTATGCCGACTGTTGAAACCATTTATTACTCCAACATGGACTCTCCGATAGGCAAGCTGCTGGTCGCCGCCTCCGACCAAGGGCTGCGCTATGTGTATTTTGAAAAAGGCAGCAGCGCGCTTCCCCAGAAGAAAAGCGAAGTGTGGATTGAGTCAGCGGAAACGGTGCGCCCGTATGAAGAGCAGCTCCGCGCCTACTTCCGCGGTGAACTGCGCGACTTTACCTGCAAGCTTGATCTGGTGGGTACAGAATTCCAGAAACAATGCTGGAATGCCTTGCTGCGTATTCCATACGGTGGAACCTGCTCTTACGCTGAGATTGCGCGACAAATAGGCCGGCCTAAAGCTTCCCGCGCCGTGGGCCAGGCCAACCATGACAATCCGATTCCCATCATCATTCCCTGCCACAGGGTCCTGGGCGCAAACGGCACGCTGACCGGCTACGGTGGCGGTCTGGGGACGAAAGAAAAGTTGCTCCGGCTGGAGGGAGCTTCATTCCGGCTGCCACGTTCAGAAACACAACCTGTGGGCGAACCAAACAGCGCGCAGTCCGCACAGGTAAGATTCGAGTACTGAGCTTCTATCGGCAATGGATCAGTCTGGCAAAATCGTGTGGTACCGGCACTCTTGCCATGCGCCCTCGCCGGTGTTTCTTCTGCGGAATCATTGCAGCCGGGTTCCCGGCATGGCCTCTAATTTCGCTTTGATCATTTTGTAAAACGACCATAGGTTATCGTTTTCGCCTTCGGTCAGCCGGCGATGGATTTTCATGGAAGGAAACAGTTTGCTGCCGGCCACGTTCAAGGTCAACGTCGCAAACTGTTTCCCCGGATAGGTCTCAATGCTCCATTCCCCGCCGTAGCGGCGACGCACGACTTCACCAAAATAGCTGCCCCACATCTTGCAGACTTCCGCCAGGTCTTCCGTTGAAGGCTGGCCCGCGGGCATGTCCGAAGCGAGTTGGGCCAGGATCGACTCCACTTCCATCAATGAGTTTTCCGAGTAGTCGAGTTTGGCTTTGAACTCGCGGGCCAGGGCCACGGCTTTCTCCGCGTACGTGCCGGCCATGGCGGTGATTGAGTCGTGCGTTTCCATGGGCACAAGTGTAACAAGAGAGAATGGGCGCGGCTCTGAATGGGTAAGACGTGTTATGCAGCGGCAGCTGTAAACAGGCCCGGTGCAAACAACTGCCACTAATTTTTGCTAAACTTCTGTTTTAGCAAGCACCCATTGCCTTAAGAAGACCCCTCTGCAAAAGATTTTTTGCCGCGGCTATTTACATTCACTTTTCTTTCGCCTATTCTAGGGTACGCTATGGAACACACAATCAGCCCCTTGGGGAAGAACGGTGGGGTTTGAGGGCCGCATGGGAGCCTTTGCCGGTGAGAATCTATAAGCCACAGCCGGGGGCGGCTGTGCTACACGAGCATGGCAGAGCGCCGAGCTGATTGAAACGCCAGAGCTAATTTAAGACGAGAGCTTAAAAAAAGAAAGACCGCATGGAGAGAACAAAATAATGGCTGACGAAAAAAGCGAGAAAAGCAAAGCAATTGATCTGGCGCTGGCGAATATTGAAAAACAGTTTGGTAAAGGCTCCATTATGCGGCTGGGGAACAAGGAAGCTATTGTTCCCATCGCGGTGATCTCCACCGGCTCCATCTCCTTTGATCTGGCCCTGGGCGTGGGCGGCTTTCCCCGCGGGCGTGTAGTAGAGATCTTCGGGCCGGAATCGAGCGGCAAGACCACCATCGCGTTGCAGGTAGTAGCTGAAGCGCAGAAGGCCGGTGGCATGGCCGCCTTTATCGACGCCGAACACGCGCTCGATCCCCTCTACGCCAAGAAGCTCGGCGTGGACGTGGACAACCTCCTGGTCTCCCAGCCCGACTACGGTGAGCAAGCCATTGAGATTGCCGAAGCGCTGGTACACTCAAATGCCATTGATGTGCTGGTGGTGGATTCGGTCGCGGCCCTGGTGCCTAAGGCCGAGTTGGACGGCGAAATGGGGGACAGCCACATGGGCCTTCAGGCGCGGCTGATGTCCAAGGCCATGCGCAAGCTGACCGGCATTATCTCCAAGTCACGCACCTGCATTATCTTCATCAACCAGATCCGGGAGAAGATCGGCGTAATGTTCGGCAACCCGGAAACCACCACCGGCGGCCGCGCACTCAAGTTTTATTCTTCCGTTCGCGTGGACATTCGTCGCATCGGCGCACTCAAAGACGGGGACGTGGTGATTGGCAACAGGACCAAGGTCAAGATCGTCAAAAACAAGACCGCCGCTCCCTTCCGCGAAGCCGAGTTTGACATCATTTACGGCGAAGGTATCTCCCGCGAAGGGGACATGCTGGACCTGGGCGTGGATCGCAACCTGGTGGAAAAATCCGGCACCTGGTTCAGCTATAAAGGTGAGCGCATCGGCCAGGGCCGCGAAAACGCCAAGCAATTCATGAAAGACAATAAAGACGTCATGGCCAGACTGGAGACCGAGCTGCGCAAAGAGCTGGGACTGAAAGCTCTGGCGCCGGAACCGCCTGCGCCCAGTCCAGAGCAGAAGCAGACAGCTGTGGCGCATGCCAAAGGAGCGGTGGGTAAGCGGTAAGCAAAGTTGTCATCCCCGATCCTGGGCCGTTGAAGAGGAGAAATCGGCTCCTGTATTGGCAGTTTCCTCGCAAGACTGGAAGCGCGAGCCGTTCTTTCTGTTGAATTGAGCTTGCTGTCTATGGCCATACGACCAAAAGCTGTGTTGATACGCCTGTTGTACATCCCGGTCGTGCTCTATCTCAGCTTGGCCATCTACGCGTTCTTCTTTTCTGACGGCGCGATCTTCCAGCCGCATCCTTCTTCTTACAAAGACACCGCGGAGATCCTTAAGCTTACAAGCGCCAACGGCAAGAAAATTTCCGCGCTCTATCTTCCTAATCTCTCGGCAAAATTCACGCTCCTGGTCAGCCACGGCAATGCTGAAGATCTGGGCGATGATCGAGACTGGCTGGAAGCGCTGCGCCGGTCTGGCTTCAGCGTGTTTGCCTATGACTATCAGGGCTACGGCACCAGCGAAGGCCAGCCGAGCGAGCAAGGACTCTACGAGGATGAGAATGCTGCTTACGACTATCTGGTGGCCAGCCTGAAAACCGCGCCCCAGCGCATCGTCATTTTTGGACGCTCCGTTGGCTCCGGCCCAGCGGTCCACCTTGCGGCCAGAAGGCCAGCCGCCGGGCTGATTCTACAGAGTGCTTTCGTCTCAGCGTTCCGCGTGCTCACGCGTGTTCCCATCTTGCCCTTTGATAAATTTCCCAATCACAAGGACATTCCCCGCGTGCATTGCCCGGTGCTGATCATGCACGGCACGGCGGACCGCGTGATTGACCTCTGGCATGGCCAGAAACTTTTCGATCTGGCCAACCAGCCCAAGCAGTCTTTCTGGGTCAAGGGAGCGGGCCACAATGATCTGGATTTTGTAGCCGGAGCAGAGTACATCAAGGTCGTGCAAAAATTCGCGGCGTTGCTCGACAACGGTCTAAAGCCTGGGCCTTAAGCAAAAGGCTGCTGAGGTATTCCAAGGTATGCCACTTTTGTCGCGCTTTGTCGCTTGCCTGGCAAAGTTAATGCCACGACAATGACAGCGATAAATAAATAATAATGCGGAGGAAGTTGTGATGCGCGCGCATGAAGTATCTGCCCAGGTCATCGTATTACAGGCCGGCAATATTGCTTTTATAGACAGAGAGACTAAAATTGCACTACCTAAACAATGGAGCTGACTATGTCATTGTGTATAAGGATGCGCGCACTTCTTACATTCGCTTTGCTGGTAGTTTTCTCAAGCATCACCTACTCGCAGTCCGGGCAAAGCAGTGCACCACAAGCCGCCCCACAGCCAACCCCCCCGGTCTTGCGCACCACCACGCGGCTGGTCATATTGGATGTGGTAACCACCGATGACAAAGGCAATCCTGTGTCCGGCCTGAAAACCGAAGACTTCACGGTAACCGAGAACGGCGAGGAGCAGACCATCGCCGACTTCAGCTTTCACCAGGCGGGCACAATTTCTCAAACCGCCAATCAGCTCCCGGCCAACACCATCTCCAACGCCCCGCAATACAGTGGAAACAGTTCCCTGAACATAATTTTGCTGGACGCTATCAACACTGATTTTTCCAACCATGCTTACGCCCAGGACATGCTGATTAAATACCTGGACGGCAATCCCAAGATCCAGCCCACCGCGGTCTATGCCCTGGAACACAACTTGATCTTGCTGCACGATTTCACCACGGACACCAAGGCGTTGCGCGATGCTCTGGCGCATTACAAGGGAATGATCGTACATCACATGGAAACGGTAGAGGCAGCAGCCTCGCCTTTTACCCAGCATGGGACCTTCCGGAATGTCCCCCAAGGCCGCTCAGCCGCGTTTCAAGGGATGAGGTTTCTGTCCCAGGCCCTGGCGGGTTATCGCGGCCGCAAGAACCTCATCTGGATCTCAGAAGGATTTCCTTTGAGTTTGTACCCTGATACCAGCTCTGGAGACGAAGGGCCGGTGGTTATGATCGAGGACTATTCACCCATCGTTGAGAAGATTGCCGATGACCTGATGGCGGCGCAAGTCGCGCTCTATCCCGTCAGCGCCGCGGGCGTTTCCAAGAATGACAATTTTTCCTCCATGACCGCCATGTCCAGCATGGCGCAGCGGACCGGGGGCAAGACTTTCTTTAACCGGAATGACATTGATACCGGCGTCCGCACCAGCATGGATGATGGCTCTACCTATTACACTCTGGCGTATTACCCTAAGAACAAAAACTGGGACAATAAATTCCGCCACGTCAAAGTAAAGCTCAACCAGCCGGGAGTGAAGCTGCAATATAGAGACGGCTACTATGCTGATAATCCAAACATGCGCTACGGCACAGCTACCATGGGCAATGAATTTAGTCAGGCCCTGGACATTAAGTCCCCGTCGTTGATGGCAGTCGCTTTTCAGGCGGCGGTGGTGCTGCCTTCCGCGCAAACCCAAAACCGCACGGTAGTGAACGTAGGCATTAATCCGCATACTCTGGCTTTTCAAAGAGGCAGTGACGATCTGGAGCATGCGCATGTAAGCTGCGTGGTCTGGGCATACCCGCCGAAAGGCGACCCCATCCGCGCGGAAGGGACGTATGACGCTGCGCTCAAAGCGGACGAATATCAGCAAATGATGAAGAGTTATTTTCCCTGCCGTCGCGCGCTTGACCTAAAACCGGGACACTATACACTGCGGATCGGCGTACTGGATGGCACTACCAACTTAATTGGCACCACCAACGCACAAGTTACCGTGCCTTAGCAAACTAATGCATGGGCGTTTCGACATTCTGTTTGAAACCGCGCGTTTCAACTGCTCTGAAGTTAAGGCTCATTTTATTAATGACTGCTGCTTCGGTGAGGATCTGGCCGCATGGCTGAAGGACCGCCTCAAAGCGAAGGGCATGCAGACGAAGGAACCCTATCAGGAGGATTGGGGATGGGAGTTGTCTGTCACTGACTCGGCCCGGTCGTATTACGTCGGAGTCGGGGGCAATGCCACTGAAAGTGCGGCCAGCAAGAACCACGGGGAATGGCGCATCATGATTTCAAAGCGCCGCTCACTCTGGGAAATGTTGATCGGGAAAAACAAGATGTCTGCCAATGATCCGATCACTTTCTCCCTCTTGGGGATTCTCAAGGCGGAACCGGAATTTTCCAACATTCACGAGGAGTAGCTACACTCCTTTTTCTCTGTGCTTCAACGCCAATAAACTCCTGCAACGCGGTTTCCGCTGCGGCATTCCACGGCACGCCCCTCCTGCCGCGCTTTGTCGCTTGCCGGACAAAGTTCACACCGTGACAATGCGGATGTACACTGAGGAGGCTTCCGTGATTAAGACCACCGCCCTGGTGCTTCTGACGATGAGGCTCCTGCGCTCCAACCGCAGAACGGCCATAGCGGTAGCATTCTCCCATGTGCTGGTACGCGGGCGCGTTCTGGCCAGTCGCGTAGTCAGCAACGGGAAGCTTCAGGTTCCAGCCCTGCTTGTCGTCTTTCGCGCCGTGCTTGGCCCGGCTATGATTCTGATCAGCTTGCGATGGAAGAGCGGTATCCCGTTGGTGGTTTGCATCGCGATGGCTTTGTTCTCTGATGTCTTTGACGGCATCCTTGCCCGCCAGTGGGGCGTGGCCACGGAATCGCTGCGCCGTTGGGACACCCGTGCTGATACCTCCTTCTACATCTGCGTTCTCGCCGTAATTCTGCTCCGCTATCCGGCCGCCATGGAGCGGCGCTGGGCGCTGATCGGCGGTCTGATCATCGCGGAGGTGCTGCAACATGTTTTTGCTGCGATCAAATATGGACGCCATGCCAGCTATCACTCCATTCTGTCAAAGATATGGGGCCTGATGATGGCGGCAGTCATGATCGCGCTCTTGGGTTTCGGCCTGGACAACTGGTCCCTGGATCTTGTGCTTGGATGGGGAATTCTATGTAACGTGCAAGGGTTGGTCATGACGCTTTTGCTGCCTACCTGGCAGCATGATGTGCTCACGTTGTTTCATGCCGTGCGCTTGCGGAAAAAGATCAATCGTCAGCCGGTAGATCGGCTCGAAATAAAGTGGGTCGACGGCGAACGGTTCATCTGAAACATTGCAAAGATGGCGTACGTGTGCTCGTGTCATTCCGAAACCCGAAGCGCAGCGGAGTGGGTGAGGGATCTGCTCCCGCTGCCGTAAAGGCCACGAGCGGAGCTTATAATTCCTATTCCGCCGACTCCAGCACGCTGGCCAGCTCTTCCCATTCGGCCAGCGCTTGCTCAAGCTCTGATCTTGAGCGGTTCAGCAACTCCGTTTGGCGTTGTGTTTCTTCCACGCTCACAAATCCTTGCAGCGCGGTTTCTGCCGTGGCAATGGCCGCCTCCAGCCGCGCAATTTCTTCTTCCAGTTCCTGGCATCGGTCTTTCATCTGTTTGAGCTTGATGGGATTCAGGCGCTTCTGCTTGCCGTCGGGCTCAGATTGCGCTGGTTGATTTGTCTGAATGCCCAATTGATTTGCCGAAGCCGCTCGCGTGTCAGTCGAACGCGTCTGGAGAGAAGCATCCGATGCAGCTTCTGCTTTACCTTCTTTGCGCCAGAGGTAATCTTCATAGTTGCCGGGGAAGACCTCAGCCTGGCCTCCGCCGATCTCAATGACGCGCGTAGCCAGCTTGTCAATGAAATACCGGTCATGGGAGACAAAGACCACGGTGCCGGTAAACTTTTGCAGTGAATCAAGCAGAACGTCTTTGGCGCGCAGGTCAAGATGGTTGGTGGGCTCATCCAGCAGCAAGAAGTTGGAAGGATGCAGCAGCATGCGCGCCAGCGCATATCGATTGCGCTCCCCGCCAGAAAGCACGCCGATGGTCTTGAACACGTCATCTTCAGAAAAGAGAAAGCATCCCAGCAGGCTCCGCAACTCCGTCTGGGTGGAGCGTGGTGCAGCCACATACAGGTCGTCCAACATGCGCGCCTGCGTGTCCAGCGCCTTGTACTGGTCCTGGGCAAAGTAATCAACGTCAACGTTGTGGCCCAGGCGCAACTCGCCGGCGCTGGGAGTTTCGAATCCGGCCAGCAATTTGATCAGTGTTGATTTGCCCGCGCCGTTCACGCCCACCAAAGCAATGCGGTCGCCGCGCTCGATCACAAAATTCACTTTGGAAAATACATGCTTGGGGCCATAACTTTTGGCCAGGTCTTTGACTTCGGCTACCTGGCGCCCGCTGGGCCGAGGCTGCGGAAAGGTGAAGTGGATGGTCTTCTCATCGGGTGGAACTTCAATCTTTACCATCCGTTCCAGTTCTTTGATGCGGCTCTGCACCTGCTTGGCCTTGGTGGCCTGCGCACGGAAGCGGTTGATAAAAGTTTCCAGCTGCTCTACTTTTTCCTGCTGGTTACGATAAGCCGCTTCAAGCTGGTTGCGACGCTCTGTTTTCTGCACCAGATATTTCTCGTAATTGCCGGAATAGAAAAAGACCTGCTTGTTCCATATCTCCGCGGTCTTTTTTACCGTAACGTCAAGAAAGTATCGGTCATGCGAAATCAGCACGTAAGCATGAGGATAGTTCGCCAGATACTGCTCCAGCCAATTGCGCGTCTCAAGATCAAGATGGTTGGTGGGTTCGTCCAGGAGCAACAGGTTGGGTTTTTCCAGCAGCAGCTTGGCCAGCGCCAGGCGCATCTGCCAGCCGCCGGAAAATTCTTCCGTCCGGCGCTCCCAGTCTTCTTTCTTGAAGCCTAGTCCATTCAGCACCGTGCCAACTTCGGCTTCAATGGTGTAACCATCGCGGGATTGTATCTCCGCTTCCGTCCGCTGGTAACGCTCGGCAATCTGCGCGTACTCCGCGCTGGAGTGGTCGACTTCCGCCATCCGGTGCGCCAGCTCTTCCATCTCGCGCTGCATCTGGTGCACGTGGCTGAAGACGGAGAGGCATTCGGCAAACACCGTCTTGCCGGAAAGAGAAAGACCGTCTTGGGGAAGATAACCGCATTGGATTCCCCGCTGCCGGGTGATCGCGCCGTAGTCAAGCGACTCCGTTCCCGCCAGGACCTTCAGCAGCGTGGTCTTACCGGTGCCGTTCGCGCCGACCAAGCCGACGCGGTCATGCGGCGTGATCAGCCAGTCAAGATCCTGAAAAAGTACTTTCGGGCCGAAACGTTTTCCGGCAGCTGAGAGTTGGATCATCGCTACTATCTAACCACAGAGGGCACGGAGAACACAGAGGTAGACGAAGAACGCAGCCGGGGGCGGCTGCGCTCCATATTATTCTGTGCGGCATTATTTGCGGTCGCGCGGTCCCAATTGCACAATCACACTCAATACAAATTAAATGCCACCTCCATATTCATTTCCACAGACACGGGCTTGCCATCATGCATGGCGGGATTAAAGGTCCATGTCTTGACTCTAGTTACTCCTGATTCATCCAGGCCGAGCCCCAGCGGCCTCACTACTCCTACTTTCCTGACCTTTCCGGCTTGGTCCACAACCAGCCAGAGCACAAGGGTTCCCTGGAATTTTTCATAGCGGGCAGCCTCTGTAAATTCTGGCTCGGGACTAAATATGACTTTCGGCGCTTTAACATCAACATCCGTGGCATTCGGACCGAACTGATATATCTTGCCCAACGGAGGCTGGCTCTCCTGGCTGGGGGATGGCGGAGGGGTATTGCGTTGAGCAAGCGAATTGCTGCGCTTGGCGGACCCTTCGGCATTGAATTGCATTTCCTTGCCCTGTTTGAGGTCGTAGTCATCGAGGTGTGCGTCAAGGTAGGTACGCCAGAATTCCGGCACCGAATCCAGCAGATCGTCTTTATTCAACGCAAACACATTTCCCAGAAGAGCCTGCGCCTGGTCGACGGTAGCAGGCGGCTGATCGGTTTTGATCTCAACATTCACGGATGGCTTGACCGGTGGAGCCAGCACTGGATTTTTGGGGCGTGTGAATTCAAACGGAGCCAGCCCGTTTGCCGCGCTTCGAACACAAAGCCGCGTGCCTTGCAGACGGATTTGCTTCTTGCCCAGCTCGATCTTCTGGATCCGGACTGCGCCGTACACCGTCCAGTCGCCTTCCTGCCCCTGGTCCAGCGATTTTCCCTGTGCGTCATAGCGCAGAGATTCATTTCCCATGGGATGGCGAAGAATCACAACCTTGCCCTCGAACTGGGCATTGAGTGCGTCTTCCAAATCGTGGTCGGAAGCTGCGGCCATAGGTGGGACGGAGAGCGCGCAGAGAGTAATAAAGAGCAATGAAAACCTATTCATCTTTCGTCCTTTCGAGCAAGAGTGTACTTTGGCTGCTGCCGGGGACCAAAGCAGAAAACATAGATTCTTTGTGTTTTTGCAGGCCCCTCGTTTCAGACTCCCTATAAAAGAACGAGTTCGCGCCAAAACTTGCACGGTTCCGTGCCCGGCGGAAAAAGAAAACATGGTGGCTGCGAACGGTGTGTCCTTATTTGCGTTTGCGTAAGTGGAGCAAGAGCAGAGTGCATTCCGGCAAAAATAGAGGTAAAATAGGGATGAAACAGGAATAAAACACGGTAGCTGCTCGACGCCATTGTTGTTTAGCGCTTTGGTGCCAGTGAGCAAGATGGAACTGGTACAGCGTTGACATTCATCCGCTTGGTTGGGTATTCTTAACACTTCACTGCTCTGCGGTAGCCCGCCTTGTGTCTTCCCCTTCGGAAGTTAGTAAGCGGTCATCGAGCGGTTTTTTCATAGTGCTTTTATTCTCAGGAGTTTGGAAATATGGTTACCCGTTTTCCAGGCGGGCATGAAATTGCGCGCAAATGGTATTTGGTGGATGCCTCCGGGCAAACACTTGGACGTCTGGCTTCGCGTGTGGCCAGCATCCTGGCTGGCAAAGAAAGCGCCAGCTACGCACCCTTTATAGACGTGGGCGATCATGTGATCGTGATCAACGCCGAAAAGATTCGCGTGACCGGCGTGAAGTCCGAACAGAAGATGTATCGCCATTACACCGGCTTTCCCGGCGGTCTGCGTGAAGAGTCGTTCCGCAAGCTGTTTGACCGCAGGCCGGACCGCGTTGTCCAGGAAGCGATTCTGGGCATGCTGCCCAAGAACAAGCTGGGCCGGGCCATGGGCAAAAAACTGAAAGTTTACAAAGGCGACAAGCATGAGCAACAGGCACAGAAGCCGGAACCGCTTGTCCTGGCAGGCCGCAAGCAGGCCTGAAACAGAACACATTTAGACATTGGGAGTGGGTAAATAACAGATGGCTGATCAAGTTCAGTATTACGGCACCGGACGCCGCAAGTCGAGTGTGGCCCGGGTTTTTCTGCGTCCAGGGACCGGCAAATTTACGGTGAACGGGCGCGAGTTGGACAAGTATCTTCTGACGGCCGCGCAGCGGGTGGAAGTCCGCCAGCCGCTGGTCACCAGTGAGACCACCGGCACCTTTGATATCCATGCCACCGTGTGCGGTGGCGGCATCAACGGCCAGTCCGGGGCGCTCCGCATGGGCATTGCCCGCGCGCTGCTGGAGTTTAATGTTGAACTACGCAAAAAGCTGAAAGCGGAAGGCTTTCTTTCCCGCGATGCCCGCGGCAAAGAGCGCAAGAAGTACGGGCAGAAGGGCGCCCGCAAGCGCTTCCAGTTCAGCAAGAGATAAGCTGTTCAGCAGGACGGCCTTTGCCGTCCTGTGTTTTTGTTGCAAGTTTTGCGTTTCGCTCCTCCTGTCTGGGGTCCCGAAGGCGGAAGCGAGCGGTTGATTCACCGGGACCAAAATCTTCCCTCCCGCTTCGCCGGGAGCGGATGGGGAATCAATCCCGAGCGGGCACGATGGCCGCGGAGGATGCAATTCAATAAGGAGGTAGTTTGGCTAACATCACCATGAAAGAGCTGCTCGAAGCGGGCGTCCACTTCGGGCACCAGACCAAGCGCTGGAACCCTAAGATGAAGGAATACATCTTCGGGGAGCGCAACGGGATTTACATCATCGATTTGCAAAAGACGCTCAAGATGTTCAAGGACGCGAGCAAATTTGTGCAGGATTCCGCCGGAGAAGGCAGGACCGTCCTTTTTGTCGGCACCAAGAGGCAAGCGCAGGATGCCATCGCGGAAGAAGCCGGACGCTGCGGCATGTTCTATGTGAACAACCGCTGGCTGGGCGGACTGCTGACCAACTGGGTCACCGTGCAGAAATCCGTAAAGCGGCTCAAAGATCTTGACGAAATGGCCACCGACGGCCGCTACGAGCTGCTGCCAAAAAAAGAAGTCATCAAGCTGGAGCGCGAGCGCAAGCACCTGCAAGCCAACCTTGCCGGCATTAAGTCGATGAACCGCTTGCCGGACATCGTGTTTGTGATTGACTCCAACAAGGAAGCCATTGCGGTGAAGGAAGCCCGCAAACTCGGCATCCCCGTGGTAGCAGTGGTCGATACCAACTGCGACCCGACTGAGGTCGACTGGGTGATCCCCGGCAATGACGACGCTCTTCGCGCCATTCGCCTGTTCGCTTCCAAGGTCGCCGATTCGATTGCTGAAGGCGTTCAGGCTGCCACCGACAAGCAGACCGCTGACATTGCCGGCGCTGCCGCTGCCGGTGAAGCCCAAGCGGCCGCTGCCGCAGCTGCTGCCGCCAAGACTTCTCCCACCTCCGCCGACCTGGCCGAGGAAGAAGAGCTGAACATGGAAGAAGTTCTAGGTGGAAAAGTCCGCAAAGCTCCTGAATCTGAAACCGCGGTGCCAGAAACTGTTCCGGAAGCGGACGTGGCGGCGAAAACTTAGTAGTTTCGCGTCGCTGCGCTCCAAGACCGCTTCATTGCTGGTTTAGACTGAGATGGTTTCTTGAGAGTGTCATTCCGAGCGGAGCGAGGAATCTGCTCCGCTGTTTTTATGGCCCTCAAGACGGGCAGCAGGAGCTGATCCCTCACCCACTCCCCTTCGGCTAGCTCAGGGTTCGGGGTTCGGGATGACACGGCAACAAGGGCTGCTGCCTTCCTCTCCGCGCTTCATGGAGAGAGTTCAACACTGACCCGCTGAAAATGCGCTTCACGGCAAACTTGTCTTTCGAGAAAACTTTTAAGGGAAATTGATCTGATGAAAACGGAAGGTTCCATGACTACTTCGGCAGCTCCTGACGACAGCAAGAAGCCAAACATTTCCGCGGAGCAGGTGAAAAAGCTCCGCGAGCGCACCGGCGCGCCCATGATGGACTGCAAGAAAGCACTTCAAGCCAGCAACGGGAGTGAAGATGACGCTGAAGTGTGGTTGCGCAAGCAGGGTATGTCCACGGCGGCCAAGAAGGCCTCGCGCATTGCCAGCGAAGGCTCCGTCGCCAGCTACATCCATGCCGGCGGCAAGATCGGCGTGCTGGTGGAGATCAACTGTGAGAGTGACTTCGTCGCCCGCACGGATGATTTCAAAGACCTGATCAAGGACGTCGCCATGCACATTGCGGCTTCCGATCCCAAGTTCATCCGCAAGGAAGACGTTACGCCAGAGGCTTACGAAAAAGAGAAAGAGATCTTCCGCGCTCAGGCAGCGGCAACCGGCAAGCCGGCCAACGTGGTGGAAAAGATCGTGGAAGGCAAGATGTCAAAGTTCTACGAAGAAGTTTGCCTGCTCGATCAGCCCTTCGTGAAAGAGCCCGGCATCTCGATCCAGCAGTTGATCGCCAGCAAGATCGGCAAACTGGGGGAGAACATCTTCGTGCGCCGCTTCGCCCGCTTCAAGGTGGGTGATGTGGGTGAAACGATTGCCATCACCAAGCCACAAGAACAAAAACCCGAGTAGTCTTTAGGGTTCGCTTTTTTCGGGCGGCGCCTTTGCGCCGCCTTTTGTTTTGCCGCTCAGAGATGTTTCTGATCTGCCATCTTGGCGCAGTGTCACTGAAAGCCTTCCCGAAACGCGGATGGGCGCGAAAAGAAAATGGAGGTAGAGACGTGGCATTGCCACGTCTTACTGCTGGCGCTATCGAGGGTGTCCGCGCGACGCAATTTCTTTACATTGCTATCCATACGATTGCGGACGCCTTCGTGAAAACAAATATTCTCGAGGGATTAATCGTGAGATGTGGCAAATGCCCACGTCTCTACGTCCAGGTCTTCGGTAGTCCCAAAGCACCTTGACAGTTAGAGAATATCTTCCCGCCCCGGCTCACCAATTCCCTTGACGTTCGTCTCTAGGTATAGATAATCTAGGCATTGGTTTTCTATGGCTAAAAATGAAATGCTTCCCGGCACTTTGGGCATGTTGATTTTGCGTGTGCTTCAGCCTGGCCCCGTCCATGGCTACGCGATTGCCCAGCGCATCCACCAGCTCTCCAACGAGCTGCTCCAGGTAGAAGAAGGTTCGCTGTACCCGGCGCTCCAGCGCATGCTCTTGAAGGGCTGGGTCAAGGCGGAGTGGGGCGTTTCCGAGACAAATCGCAAGGTGCGTTTTTACCAGCTGACCGCGCTGGGGCGCAAGCAATTGCAATCCGAGATCAGCGACTTTGACCGAGTATTACAAGGCATACAGGCCGTAATGTCCAAGGCATGAGGAGAACCTATGCGGGAATTTTTTCGCCGAATCTACTACCTGCTGAACCGCAGACAAATGGAGCGCGAGCTTCAGAATGACATTGAAGCCCATCGCGAGATGATGTCGCGGGAAAACCGTAAAGACTTCGGCAACGCGTTGCTGGTGCGCGAGCGCTCGCGCGAGGCTTGGGGCTGGAGCTGGCTGGACCGTTTTCTTCAGGACGTTCGTTACGGTTCGCGCATGTTGCGGAAGAACCCCGGCTTCACCGTGGTGGCCATGGCGGCCTTGGCGCTGGGCATCGGCGCGAACACAGCGCTGTTCAGCGTGGTCTATAGCGTGCTTCTGAAGCCGCTTCCCTACGCGCAAGGCGACAAGCTAGTGGTGTTGCGGCAGGAGTTCTCCAAGACCAGCCAGAACACCGTCGGGTTCTCCGTGAAGGAGATCCAGGACTATCGCGAGCAGACAAAAAGCATAGCGCAGCTTGAGGAATATCACGGGATGGGTTTCATCCTTCTGGATGGCAAGGAGCCCACGGAGGTGCGCACTGCCGTGGTGTCAGCGCATTTCTTTGAACTACTGGGCATCAAAGCCTATTTGGGACGGTTCTTCACCGAAGCTGACGACACCGCCGGCGCCGACGCCGTGCTGGTCTTGAGTTACGACTATTGGAAGCAACGTTATGGCGGCGATCCAAGCGTTGTTGGCCGCCATTTCCGCATGAATGACAAAGTCCACACCGTCATCGGCGTAATGCCACCGGTCCCGCAGTATCCTCGGGAAAGCGATGTCTACATGCCCACCGTGGCATGCCCGTTCCGCTCTTCAAAGGCGATGATTGCCGATCGCAATAGCCGCATGATGCGCGTCTTCGCACGGCTGAAGCCGGAGGCAAACCTACAGTCCGGCATGATGGACATGCAGCTAATCGCTTCTCGGCTGCACGAATCGTATCCGGCCAACTACCCAACCACCACGGGCTTCACCGCCACCATGGACGATCTGCAAACGCAGCTCACGAATGATGTGCGTCCCCGGCTGCTTGTGTTGCTGGGCGTTGCCGCTCTGGTACTGCTGATTGCCTGCGCCAACGTGGCCAACCTGGCGCTGGCCCGCATGATGCGCCGGGAACAGGAACTGGCCGTGCGCGCCGCCGTAGGCGCAAGCCGCGGCCGGCTGGTGCGGCAGTTGCTTACGGAAAGCATGATGTTGAGTCTGGCCGGTGGCGCCCTGGGGCTTTGGCTCGCATCGGGCTGCCTTGACCTGCTGGTAACTTTTGTCGGCCGCTTTACCACGCGCGCTGCTGAAGTAAGCATCAGCACCCCGGTGCTTTTGTTTACCGTGGTGGTCTCAATCCTGACGGGGCTGATCTTCGGATCAATACCAGCATTTTCTCAGCGAATCGATCTAGTGAACACACTCAAGGAAGCCGGCGGCGCCTCCAGCGCAAAGAGCACCCGCAACCGGATGCGCAATCTTCTGGTGATGGGCCAGGTAGCGCTGAGCTTCGTGTTGTTGATTGCGGCCGGGCTCATGATCCGCAGCTTCATCAAGCTGCAACAAGTGGATGGCGGCTACAACGGAGAAAATGTCCTGACGGCCAACGTGCCGCTGAACTTCAGCAGGTACAACGATGACAAATCCAGAAAGACGTTCTTTGCTCGCTTGATGCAGAAGCTGGAAAGCTCGCCTGGAATACAGGCAGTGGCTGTGAACAGCGGCGCCCCGCTTGCGCCGGGAATGCCGTCCAGTCAGTCGTTCACGATTGAAGGCCACCCCATCACAGAGAAGGACTCCAAGCCAGAAACAAATGTTGAAGTCGCAAGCCCAGGTGCTTTCCACCTGCTGGGTGTGCCGCTGATCAGCGGACGGTTCTTCACCCCACAGGACAAAGCAGACACACCGCTGGTGGCAATCATTAGCCGCGAACTCGCGCGCCACTACTTCCCCAACGAGAGTCCTCTGGAAAAACGCATCACTCCGGACGACGGCCAGCACTGGTTCAAAATCGTAGGCGTGGTCGGGGACGTGAAGCAGTTCGGTCTGGACCAGGACCCCGTAGATACGGTTTACGTGCCGTTTGACGTTTCTCCCCAAATGGGCACAATCCTGCTGAAGACGGCGGGCGATCCATTACACTACGCCAAGCAACTGCGTGACGCGGTTTACTCCGTGGATCCGGAACAGCCCATCACGGACGTAAAAACGCTCGACCAGTTGCGCGGAGATACCTTGGCTGCAACGCGGCTGACCAGCTTACTGCTGGCAATGCTCGCCGCTCTGGCCCTGGTGATTGCCGCCACCGGGCTGAGTGGTGTAACCGCGCTGCTGGTAAGTCAGCGCACACGGGAAATTGGAATCCGTCTGGCGCTGGGCGCTCAGCGAGGGCAAGTGCTCCGCATGGTGCTCACGCAAGGCATGCATGTAATCATGGTCGGCCTGGCGGTAGGGATCGGAGGCGCGCTGCTCTTTTCCCGCCTCATGCAGGCCCTGCTCTTCCAGACGCCGGTCACCGATCCGGCCACTTTTGCCGGCGTGGCCCTGGTGTTTGTAGTCGTGGCCTTGATCGCAAGTTACATTCCGGCGCGGCGCGTTATCCGCGTGGACCCGCTGATTGCTCTTCGGACCGAGTGACCGCCCGCGCAAAATAGAATTCTTGAGGAGATGAACGATGAAGAAAACTACTCTCATTCTAATTTTCTTTGCTTGTCTGCTGGGCCTGGCCGCATGGAGTGACCGCAACGCGGCTGCAAGCTCGAACGCGTCCAACCAGCCTGCCTATACCCCTGATGGGAAACTTATGGTCCCTGCCAACTATCGTGACTGGATTTTTCTCACGTCGGGCTTCGGCATGAATTACTCCACCGGGCCGGGAAACAATCCGATGTTCACCAACGTTTACGTGGCTCCGGAGGCCTATCAGGGCTTCAAGACCAGCGGCAAATGGCCGGACAAGAGCATGTTTATCGTGGAGATTTACTCTCCGGCCAGCCACGGCTCCATCAACAAGGCCGGACATTACCAGGACTCCTACATGGGGCTTGATGTGGAAGTCAAAGATGCTTCCCGCCCCCATGAATGGAGTTATTACAATTTTGATCCGGGCGTGACCTCCGCTGAGGTTATGCCGGGCGGCGGCTGCAACAAATGCCACAATGATAATGCCGCCGTCGAGCATACCTTTGTGCAGTTCTATCCCACGCTCCTGGATTTTGCTACGGACAAAGGCCTGATCAAACCCACGGTAAATATCCCGTTGAACGAGTCGCGTTTCTTAAAGCTCGTGAGCAACTCGGGTTGGAACGCAGCCGAACAAGCCTATGAGGCTGACCGGCAGAAGAACCCTGACTCCGATCTGCTGAACGAACACGTGTTGAACATGATGGGCTTCCAGCTCCAGGGTGACAAGAAGCAAGCTGAAGCCATCTCCGTGTTCAAGCTGGTGACCAAGAAATATCCCAACTCCATCAATGCCTATGACAATCTGGCCGACGCCTATGCCGAAGCCAAACAGGCTGATCTGGCCATCACCGCCTCCAAACAGGAGATGGCGCTGGCCCAGGGCGATTCCACTCTCACAGCGGAACGCAAAAAATATTTCACCGATCTGGCGCAGAAACGGATCGAAGCCATGAGCAAGCATTGAGCCGAGGGAATAGCAAAATAGCAATTAGCTCAGCAAAAGCCAGCCAGGGTCGGCTTTAGCTGGGCTGATTGCCATTGGCTAATTGCTAACTGCTGTTCCAATTGCTGAATGCTGGCACGGCAAGAGGCCGCGCTTCCCGGCTGCTATACTTAATAGAATGCCTCTTGCCTTCAAACGTATCCTGCTGAAACTCTCCGGCGAAGCTTTGGCCGGGGACAAGGGTTTTGGCGTTGAAACCAGCCGTATTCACGCGATTGCCGCGGAGATCAGAGAAGTCCAGGAGTTGGGCGTGGAGATGGCGCTGGTGGTTGGAGGCGGCAACTTCTTCCGTGGCGTGGCCGAACAGGCGCGCGACATGGACCGCGTCTCCGCCGACCACATGGGCATGCTGGCCACCGTAATCAACTCACTGGCTTTGCAGGACGCGCTGGAAAAACAGGGCGTACATACCCGCGTGATGACGGCCATCGAGATGAACCAGGTGGCCGAGCCTTTTATCCGCCGGCGCGCACTGCGTCACATGGAAAAAGGCCGCGTGGTCATCTTTGCCGGTGGCACCGGCAACCCGTACTTCTCCACGGACACCGCGGCGTCACTCCGCGCCATGGAGATCAAAGCCGACGTCATCATGAAGGCCACCAAGGTCAACGGCATCTATGATGCGGACCCAAAGATCGTTAGTACAGCTACCATGATTGAAACCATTACCTACCTCGACGTGCTCAAGCGCGGCCTGCGCGTCATGGACGCAACCGCCATCTCGCTCTGCCAGGAAAACAGCTTGCCTATCGTGATCTTCAACTTGAATGTTCACGGAAATATCAAGCGCGTGGTGACCGGGGAGAGGGTGGGATCGCTGGTCTCCGCGTAAGTTCATGGGGTTGGAGGCTGCCAGGGTTGTTGGCAGGCTTCGCAGATCACGGAACTTGCTTCGTTGAAGAAACGGCAGCTAGCGCAGTTCCACCTGCCGTCCGGCTTAGGCCGGCTTGCTCCAACGACGAAACGAACGTAGCCGCCTACCAGGGCAATCCATATCCATGCGGCCAGCATGAGCGGGTAGGAGTATTCTCCGCTGCGCAAGATAAACGCGCCGCCATACTCAATCAATACCCAACCCGCGGCCGCCACGGACCCCATCACGATGGGAGAAGCCCCTCTCCCGCGGGCCAAAGTAGCAATGGCTCCAACCGCTACAAAGACGCCAAAGATTTCAAAAAGCCCAAACATGTTGCGCTCCTTCTTGCGGACAAACCAAGCCCATGCAAGTTCAAAGTAATCTCGAAATTACTTTCAGAAATATCCCCAGCAACAACAGGCAGAAGCCGCCGATCAATAGACGCATCATCAAGACCCTGCCCTGCGCTTTGGCAAACAGAGAAAGGGCCAGAGCGACAAACCACATCAAGAGGGCGAATTTCAGGATCATTTTTCAGGAATCGCTATTTCAGGATTGTTATTTAGAACCACGGCGCGGATTATACGCCGCTTGGGTCGGCAAAATCGTGTGGCACGGCGCCCTCGCGCGGTGTTCTTTCCCGCGCACAGCCGGGGGCGGCTGCGCCACATGTGCATCGCAAGTGAAACTGCTTATTCCTGTCCGCTTTGCAGGGCCCAGGTTTTGCCGACGTCCGAACTGGCCCAGGTCTGGTTGTCCGAGGTTTTTACCTGGACGTTCAAGCCATTGGCCACAATGCCGACGATGGTGCCAGACGCGGAGTCGCCGAGCTTAATGTTCTCCCACATGGCGCCGCCATCGCGCGAATGCAGCAGCGCGGCACGGCTGCCGCCGGCCCAAACATCAGCGCCGTGTGCGGTGACAAAGGAGAACTCAAAGGACGCGTCGGGCCGGGGATAAGCGTCCTGCCATTGGTTCTGATCAAGAGACTTGAACAATTTGCCGTCCGCCACTCTCCAGTGCAGTTGCGCAGCCGCGCTCTCCCGCAACCGGGCGCTGGCAGGCGCCGCGGCTGCCGCTGCCCTCCGGGTGAAGGCTTCCGATCTGTCCAGGTCTCCTGACGTTGATTTCTCCGAAGCGGCTGCAAGCGGAGTTGGCTGGCTCTTTGCCAGCGACGGATCGAATTTGCCTTGTACTTCCATAGCGCTGAAAGCCAAAGCACCCGGTGCAATCGCGGGCGAGGAGGGAGCGGGTTTGGTAAGGTGTCTCGAATCGACAATCTTGCACAAAATGCATCCCAGGTGCTCCACCGGCGTAAGCGGATTCAAGATGTGGAGGAATTTAGATTTCTGTTTAGCGTTAGCAGGAATGCCGGAGAAATTGGCAATCTGCGCCGGAGGGGCGGCCGCCAGCCCAAGCAGAGAATTCCCCGGTTGCGGAGACGGGGCCGGAGGAAAATTGTCATATCTGTAGCTGGCGCCATTGTTGCTGAAGCTGCCGTTGGTACTGAAGCTTGTGCTGGTGTTCGCATCGTTGGCGGCAAACAGATCGTTGTTTACGTAGTCTTGTTTTCCTGACGCCCCGGCGATGAAGACCGCCGTGCTGGCTGCGTCGGCCAGTTGCGTACCGGCTATTTCTTTCTTGTTCGAAAGCCCCGCAGTCGAAAACGTGAGGCTCCTCGGCTGGGGTGTGTCTTTGACGGCGAACCGGCCCAAACTAGTTATTCTGGCCTCTGTAATAGGCGCTGAAGGCGTAACAGTATTGGAAGTCAATCCGCCCACTGCCGCTGACTTATCCGACGCACCTTGCCCCGGCGAACTTTGCCCCGACGAACTTTGCCCCGGCCCGGAAACAGCAGGCTGCTCCGGTGCGGGAGCTACTTTTGCTTCTTGCGCAGCTCGCGTAGTTTCTGATTGCGCGCCTTGGGGCGGCGTAACCTGGTTTTGGCGCGGAAGCTCAACCACCAAAGCTGCGGCAACAGCCACGGCTGCCGCGGAGGCTGCCCAACGGAAGCCAGGTGTCCAGAACCGCCTCCAGTTTGAAACTGGAAGTGCTGTCTGGCCCTGGGCCGCGAGTTCCGGCAACTGCGGCAGGCTGAGGGTTACCACCTCCCGGCACAAGGTGCACACGGAAAGGTGCGTCACCACGCTGTTGCGCTCGGCGGAGGGTAACAGCTGCTCCACGAACGCAGTGAGCGTATCAGCATCGGGGTGAAGCATGGAATCGGGGGACGCAGCTTCCCCATCTCCGGGGCCCCTTCCGAGCCTTTGGCGCAACAAATTGGATACATCAGGCATGACTAATCCGAACCCTTGTCTTGTTGGAACGCGGCAGAACGATTTTCTTGCAGTTTTCTGCTCACATCCACCTGTAAATATCTTACATCCACTTCCAGGGCCTCTTCCGCCTGCCCGCGGTTCATTCCCCGGGAGACCAATCCGGCCATAATCTGCTTTTTCAGGCCTTTGAGAAGCTTTTCCAGCCTGCGGCTGATGGTCGACTCATGCACCCCCACCACCCGGCCAATCTCCGTCAGCGTACGGTTGTCCAGGTAGTAGGCCGCCAGAACCAGCCGGTCTTCGCTGGCAAGCTGGCCCAAGGCTTCATCCAAGGCCGCCCCTAAACGGCCATCCGCCGGCCCAACCGGAGCAGGATCGGCTGCGGAGAACTGTACCCCTTCTTCAGCCTGTTCATCAAGACTTACCAGACGCTTTTGTTTGCGGTACCGGTTTACGAACTCCTGTGCCAAAACGGTGCGCAGCCAGCCTTCCAGCGAACCCCTGCCCATGTAAAAATTGAGCCGCGAAACGCGTCTGCCTTCCCGCTCCGATGTGCCATAGAGATCGGCATACAGCGAATCCGCAAGATCGCGGGCGCTGGAATCTTCTTTGGTGATGGCGCGGGCAATATCGTAAAGCTTCTCGCGGAAGCGTATAAGAAACGCCTGCCACGCTGGATCATGTCCGGCAGCGCAGGCCCGCGCCAGCGCCAGCTCTTCCAGTTTCAGATCCCGCCAGAATTGCAGCTTCTGTTCTTGCGGCGCTTCAGGAATGTACTTACACGCCACTTGCTCCAGGACTGCGCGGAAACACTCCAGGGTCAGGCCATAGCGTTCGCCACCGCTTTTCTCAAAAAGAGCGCGAATCGCTGGTATTCCGGTATCAGCCGTCCTGGGCCCAGAACTCATGGTTCGGATAGTATCAATTTTAACCGCAAGAATGCTGCCTTTTTCCATTCTTAGTATGAAAACACAGGGCTGGGGGAAAAAGGGAGTGTTGTATGAAAATGTTGTTCAAGGCAGTTTTAGTCACGTTCGTAGGCGCGCTGATGCTGGTGGCATTGGCCAAGCCAGGTGCGGCGGGAAGCCCAGTGGGAGGTATGGCGCCCACCGGCAATGATTACAAGATCTTAGCGCCTATTTCCCAGGGTGATTTGACCATCTATCCGGTCGTTTCCACTAAAGTTCACGATACCAGTGATTTTCTAACCCTGGATGAAGGCATCCGCTCCGGCGAGGTCGTAGTCACCGAAGTAGGAAATATCCATGGCATGGTTCGCCGCAACCCGCCGGTGCAGAGGACGTACAGCAACGGTGAGGTCAACCGGCTGGTCCTGGTCAACAACTCCAAACATCCGCTGATCCTTCTGGCCGGTGAGGTAGTCACCGGTGGAAAACAAGACCGCGTCGTAGCCAAGGACCGGATCGTGCCCGCGGAAAGCGATCCCGTAGACCTGGGCGTCTTCTGCGTGGAGCACGGACGCTGGGTGGAAAGCTCAACGAAATTCGATACCCATGCATCCGTGATGCTGCAACCAAGCGTACGTAAGAATGCAATGGCCGACAAAAGCCAGCAGCAAGTCTGGGACGGAGTCAGCAAAGCCAAAACCAACATGGAGGCCAACCTCCGCGCCGCAGCACCTACAGCCGGCAGTAGCGGCAGCGTTGGCCAAGAATACTCCTATTACGTGCGCGAACTGGGAGAAACAAGCTCTTACGCCAAGGCCCGCGAAAATAAAGTCATGCAGAAGCAAGTGGAAGCAATCACTGAGCCCATGCAGAAATCTTACGAAAGCGTGATCAAGCAGCTGCGGAACCAAAACGCGGTTGGCGTCGTAGTAGCAGTGAAGGGACGCATCGTCTGGGCCGATATGTTTGCCAGCGGCACGCTTTTGGGGAAGTATTGGCCCAAGCTGCTGGAGTCTTACGCGACGGAAGCGCTCACTGTGCCCGGCGCGCGCGCTGAAGCCAGCGCCAAAGAAGCGCAGGAATTTCTGGACAACTGGCAATCCAATCACGAAGTGGTGGACAGCGAGCCAGGTTTGTATCGCCAGCGGGAACTCACGGGAAACAGATTCAAGGCCTTTGAGCTGACTTCTCTTTTGCCCAAGCAAAGTTTTGATGTTCACCTGAGCAAGATGGCGGAGTAGGATTAAAAGCTTTTGCAACGCATCCGCTAAGTTTCGTTAGGAAAGATCAAGAAAAGAATTCTCTTACCGAGGTTCAGGGTCCATGTTGTCTAAAATTACTTTCGTCCTGTTACCTATGTGCGCTGTACTTTAATTTTTTATGCAACAAAGCCGATGAAATATGTGTCTAATGGTGTAGCAAAGGTATAAGGGTCGGAGGTGACCTATGGGAGAGAAGTTCTCAGTAGCTGAAGTGGCAGCGCTTCGGAATGAGCTCCTCCAGGGAGGGCTTGATTCATTCCAAACGGCGGAGCTTCTAAAGATGTTTCTTGCCGGACGTGGTTACGGCGTTTCTCCAGAATCAGCCCTGGACGCCGCGGGCCGCATCGAAGGTACGGGTTGTAATGTTGAATCTCTGCACAAAGAACTTGAGAGTTTGGCTTTAGTGATGTAACCGCATTGCTTGAAGACCAAGGAAGCCGGGCAAACCAGCCCGGCTTTTTTTATTTGCGCGCTCAGCAATCAGCAGTCAGCTTTCAGCCAAATCAAGCCCGCCATTCGATTTCTCATGCTCGTCGTTCCGCGTCAACTTTTTTGATAAGTCCGGCGAGCATTCGCTTTACCTCAACCACACTCACCTGAACTCGATGATGGTTTTTTTCATCCAGAAAATGCAAGTCTCTCGAAAGCAGAAAATGGTATTCCAACTCACTGGCGGAGCCCATTGCTATTTGGAGAAATCGTTGGAACTCGGCATTTCCCCCTCTCCCACATCCTTCAGCAATGTTTGCGGCAATGGAAGAACCCGCCCGCCTGATCTGAGACACCATGCCAAAGATTTCCTGCTTGGGAAAACCCGCGGTCACTGCGTAGCAATCAAGGGCAAGCTGATGGGCTTTCTCCCAAACTTTCAGATCACGAAAATCCTTCATCGTGGTGTTCTCCTAAAAATCAAGCGCAAGTCTACTCAAACGTTATGCGCCCAATATTATGAGCTATCAGCTGGGTTTGGCTGACCGCTGATTGCCGAGTGCCGTCTGCTTATTCGTAATGCAGCGCTTCCACCGGATCAAGCTGCGCGGCGCGCGTAGCCGGGACGGTGCCGAAAATCACTCCCACCAGCGATGCCACGGTAATGGCAATGATGGCGGAAAGCCCAGAGATGGGAATGCGATATTCGGTGAAGAACCGAATGGAAAATGGCACAGCTAATCCAAGAATCGTGCCGACGATTCCTCCGCCCAGTGAGATCAGAACAGCCTCCGTCAGGAATTGAAGCCGTATCTCCCGCCGCGTAGCGCCGATGGCTTTTCTGATGCCGATTTCGCGGATGCGTGTGCGCACGCTGGCCAGCATGATATTCATGATGCCCACGCCGCTCACTACCAGCACCAGCAGCGCGATGGCCAGCAGCATCAGCGTCAGCCCGTTTGCGATTCTCGCCGTCACCTGGAGCAGTTGCGCCAGGTTGTCCACGTGGTATACCGATTCCGGACGGTGCCGGGATTGAATCACCTGCCGGATCTGTTCGGTTGCCTGGGGAACTTCACCGGCCTCTGAAACAGAGAAGAAAATCTGTTTTACCCGATTGTTCACCTGGTTGGCTTCGCTGAAGTCACTCTGGGCCACGGTGTACGGAATCAGAATGGTGTCGTCGGCAATTTCAGATTGTCCAAAGGTCTCCGCGCGCTCGCGGAAAGTTCCGATAATCGTAAAGGGCAGGCCTTTGATCTTGATGCTCTTGTCTTTGGCGACGTCCTGTCCGCCATATACTCTTTGCGCGAATTTTTGGCTCACCACCGCGGCTTTCTCGCGGGACATTGAATCCAGATCATCAAAAAACCGCCCGGCCAGGATCTCCAGATTGCGCACCGTAGCATACTGCGGGTCTACGCCCAGGACCAGAATGTCGCGCTCTTTCCCGTCGCCAACGGCAATGCGATCATGCGACTCCCACATGGGCGAGGCCGCATGGATTCCCGGGACCAACTCCCGCACCGCTTTCATGTCGTCCACCGTAAGATCGTCGCGGGCGCCGGTGGTGACCGTGGCGTTTCCTCCGCCTTCCCAGTAGGCCACAACCATGTTGGCGCCGATGGACTGGATCTGGTTCAGCGCATACTGCTTTCCCGCCAGGCCAATGGTCACGACCCAGATCAGCACGGCCGTGCCAATCACCATGCCTACCGCGGTGAGAATAAAGCGCATCTTGCTGCTGCGGAACGAATCAATGGCAATGCTCACAATCTCACTGAAGAGCATGGTGTTGCGTGCTGTCTCCACCAAAGGCCGCCCGGTCATAGTGATATTGTACGTTCTGATCGCAAGCGTTGCTTCCTGAAACTGCGCGAGGGCCATGTACACGGAGGAGTCTGCCCCGTCCGCGTGGAGCAGAAGTACTGCCCGTAATTCCTGTAAACTTTCTTCAGCAGAATAACCGGATTGGCAGGGAAAACAGTGTCTGAAACCGTACTGCAAACCGTATCGCTGCGCCGGACCTTTGGCCCGCTGGTGGCGGTTGACAACTTGGACCTGAAGGTCGAGAAGCAGCAGTTCTATGGATTCCTCGGCCCGAATGGCGCGGGAAAGTCCACCACCATCAAGATGCTCACGGGTCTTCTGAAGCCCAGCGGCGGACAGGTGTACATCCTGGGCCTTGACCTGGCAAAAAACAGCGTTGAGATCAAGCGGCGCATCGGCGTGGTGCCGGAAGGGCTGGCTTTATTTGAGCGGCTTACCGGTGCTCAGCTGCTCAATTTTGTCGGCCGCATGTATGGCCTGGACCGCGCCAAAGCCGCGGAGCGCAGCGCTGAACTGCTGGAATTCATGGACCTGAAAGACTCCGCCGACAAACTGGTGGCGGATTACTCGCACGGCATGAAGAAGAAGACCGCGCTCGCGGCCGCGGTAATCCACGGTCCAGAAGTTTTGTTTCTCGACGAGCCCTTTGAAGGCGTTGATGCCATCGCGGCCACAACGTTGAAGCGCCTGCTGCAACGGTTTATCGCCCACGGCGGCACGGTGTTCCTGACTTCGCACGTGTTGGAAGTCGTGGAGCGGCTTTGTACCCACATCGGAATTATTCAGAACGGACGAATGGTGGCTTCCGGATCGCTGGAGGAACTGCGCACCGGCGTCAAGATCGCGGGACATGACGGGTCTCCGCTCACGCTGGAGGAAATTTTTCTCCAGGTCGTCGGCGGCGCCAAGCAGGACGCGGAGGTGCTCTCCTGGCTCTAGCCGACGCAAACAATCATTTCGCGCTGTTGCTGATACTAAGATGGCGGCTGTTTGTGAACTCTCTCCGCAAGTCCAACCGGCGTACTGAGTTTGGAATGCAGGTGGTGTCGTTTGTGCTGGGCGCGCTCCTTGTTTTTGGCATCTGCGGCGCGTTCTTCGCCGGGACTTTGGCCCTGCTGAAGTCAGAGCAGCCTGAATTCCTGGACCTGCTCTTGTGGGCCATCTTTTTGGTCTGGCAGTTTGCTCCGGTGCTTTTTGAAGGATATTCCCCGGGTCTGAATTTCCGCGAAGTTGCCCGCTATCCTGTTTCCTTCCGCACATATTTTTTGCTCAACGCCGTTTATGGCGCTTCCGATCCCGCGGCTTTAGCGTGTTTGCTGTGGCTCCTCAGCATGTGGGTCGGCATTCTGATCGCCCAGCCCGCGTGGGCCCTCATCGCGGTACCGGCCTTCCTGCTTTTTGCGCTGTTCAATTTGTTCTGCAACCGCATCATCATTGGGCTCTTTGACCGCTTCCAAAGCACGCGGAAGGGCCGGGAGCGCATGGTGGCCGTGATGCTGGTGGTGATGTTGCTGCCGCAGCTTTTGCAGCTTGCCACCGCCAACTGGACCAACTTTAAGCTCCTCAAGATACCGGGCTGGGTTTTGGACGTAATCACCCCGATTCGGCGGATGGCCCCTCCGGGAGTGGTTGCCCGCGCACTGTTGCTCGACGGCGGCGAGAAGCTGGTTCCACTGCTCCTGTTGGGCTTCTACAGTCTTGTGGTTTGGTGGCTGCTGCGTCGCCAGTTGCGGGCCGTGTATGAAGGTGAAATCTATGCCGAAGGCTACACCGTCAAGCGCGAATTGAAAGTCCAGCCCGGTTGGCGGCTGCCCGGCGTGGACGAAGTGATTTCCGCGATCGTGGAAAAAGAGCTGCATTACATCCGGCAGAACGCCCGCATGATTGTGCAATTCGTCTACCCGATGATTCTGTTTTTGTTCCTGTCTTTCAGCAGAGCGGGCAAAAACTTTTTCTTTTCCCGCAGCTCCGCCGGCTTGCTGGCAAGCATGGCTGGCTTCCTGCTGCTCTCTTTACCCAATCTGGCTTACAACATTTTCGGCATGGACGGAGAAGCTTTTGGACGGTGGCTGCTCTCTCCGTTGCCGCTGCGCAAAGTGCTCCTGGGCAAGAACCTCACCCACGGAGGCATTCTGAGCGCCTTTTACCTGATTGCGGCAGCGATTGTTATTTCGGTTTCACAAATCAGCTGGCTGCCCGCCGTCACCGTAACGGCCGCGTTCTTCGCCGTGCTTGTAATTCAGCTTGGGGCCGGAAATCTTTGTTCTGTCTATTGGCCCAAGCGGATTGAACTCACGCGAATGAATTCCAGGATGGCATCTTCCGCTGCGGGACTGGCGTCTTTGCTGGTGGTGTTGCCGGTGGGCGCAATCAGCGGCGCAGTCGGTTTCGCCGCTTGGTACTGGAAGCTTCCCTGGTTACCGCCGGTCGCCAGCTTGGTTGGGCTTGCCTTAGCGTTTGTGCTGTATCCGTATCTCCTCAATCGGGCCGTCAATTACAGCTATGATCACCTGGAAGAAATAGCAGCATCCCTTGGGGCTTAACCTTCCACGCATCTTGAACGCATCATAGTCTTGGGGTTTCAAAGTGGCACAAGCACCAAAGCGCCTTCCATAAGGAAAAATTTACCAATTTCTGCTTTCAGACTGACGGGCAAGGTCCTACGTTTTCAATTACATACTTGGTGGAACCAAACTTGCAACCAACTACAGGCAACGCCATTGTCGACTTCCAGCCAAGGCCTGGAAGCGCGAGGTTCAAGTGGCCCAGAACGACGCCAACAAGAAGAAAAGTCCGTATGTCTTCCAGAGCGGCGATATTGCCGTGGTTTCTGGCTTATATAGGACCGACTATTGCAACTGCGATGCCCCTCCCGAACTACGCATTGCGAAAGGAAATCGCTTCCCCGCATGCCCACAATGTGGCGAGACAGCAAACTTTCTACTAGAAAGAGAATTCGATACGCTTCATTAAGACCCCAGACTCCCAATAGACCCGTTTGCAGCAGCTTGTTTTGTATCTCCGCGGATGACGCTGGCTCACAGAGTGCCGCAGAGAACGCCGTAACCTTACTTCTTCATCTTCAATAACTTGCCCCTCCTGTTTTTCGGCAAGTTTTCCAGCCAGTACTTGAGTGACGCGCACTCCTGGATCACGGCCTCCAGCTTAGGGACAGTTGCCTTCAACTCTTCGTCTTCTACAATCCCATCCGCCATCGTGTTGGCGATACTCTCCAGCGCAACCCCCACGTCCTTAATAAGGTTGGAAATCGCTTTGAACTCTTCTTCGGAAGTTGGCTTGGGATCTGGGATCTTGAATGCTACACGCCCGGCCTGGCTCTCCAGCAGATCAAGCGGTTCATAGTTGCCGAGCAGAGTGCAGATCCGCGGCAGCAGGTAACCGGGAAGGTGGCGCTCCCCGCGGAGCCAATACATCAGGGAGCGATAATTCGTGCCCAGTTGCTGGGCCAGCAGCCGGACATCATATTCGGCTTTGGTCTCCACAACTTGGCTCAGGACGGCATGCAGGGTTTTGGCGGGCACAGGCTATTCCATGGATTAGATTTTGTCAGTTCAAAAACAGCGTCATTTTGAACAGTGAAAGTGCTCATTGTAGCTGAATTGCTTTCTTAACCTAGAGCGGCTTTAATGGAAGGTCGAGCGTGATTCCGGCGTCTGAGGAATGGCGTCTATTTGATACATTTATATAGTCTTTGCGGCTGACTAGGACCTTGGGGGAGGTACTGGCGATGAATTTGACAAAAGCTCTGATTCAGAAGTACTTTTCAAAGCCAGACCATCGCATATTTTCCAGGCTGGTATTCTTCCAGGTGGTGTCCTTACAGAACGACCAGGGCGTCATCGGCAACCAGGTTGCCGGGGTGGAGGTCGCATGACCAAGAAGTGGTACAACTATTTTGTCTCGGTAGATGATCCCAATAACCCGGGACAGGGCGACCCGTCGGCCCAGCAAGGCAACTCAGCGGGCGGTGGTTCGTCGACGCGCGGCGGCATGAGCGCGGCCCAGACCGTAGCGGAGATCGCATCCAACGTCACCACCGAGCCCAAGTTTTCCGCTCCGGTTTCCAACGCCAATTCTTTTGATGAAATCTATCAAGCCGCAGAGATCCCTCCGGCCCCGCAAGGCTATTCCATCATGAAGATCGCGGACATGCTCCAGAGCGAGCACATACGCACCTTGCCTGGGGACGTAAAGCGTTCCACCGTGCTGGTGGCCCTGGACGCGGCCGGCGTAGACATTAAAGATGTGATTCAAGATGCTGTCCGCCGTGACAAAGCGCTGGACGGATACGAGCGGGTGCAGGAGCGGGCCGTCGCCGAGCTGGAGACCCGCAAGACCCAGGAGAACGCACAGATCCAGGCTGAGATTGATAAAGTGGTGGCCGATCAGAAAGCCAAGATTCAAGCCAACACGGAAGAAGTCACCCGTGAAAAAGAGCGCTTCTACGGCTGGCGTCTGAAGAAGCAGCAGGAAGAAAAGAAGATATCCGATGCAGTTGCGCCTTTTGTTTCCGAGAACCCCATTACAACCGGCGGCAGCATCGCGCCAGTAGCACCTAAACCCGGCCCAAAGTCGTAAGGAAAAAGGAGCTTTTATGTGGCAACGTCTCACCAGGATGATTCGCTCGTTCGTCGGTTTTTTTATTTCTGTGGCTGAGGACCCGGAACTTATTCTCCAGCAGAACATCCGCGACATGAATGACCAGGTGCCGCGCATGAATGAGAGCATCGCCATGGTCAAGGCCAACTCCACGCTGCTGGAGCGTGAAGAAGCCAAGTACACCGCGGACGTCGCCAACCTGACGGCGAAGGTCAAGGCCGCCATTCAGGCCAACCGTGACGACATTGCCGCCAGCTTCGCCACGCAACTGCAACAGACCAAGAGCGCCCTGGCGCGCACGCAAGGTCAACTTGTCACCGCGCGCGCCGCGTTTGAGAAGGCCATGGCGGTCAAGCAGGCCTTCATGCAGGAAAAGGACCGCAAGACGCAGGAAGCCATGAGCGCCATTGCCGACTATCGCCGCGCGCAGTGGCAGAAGAAGGTTGCCGACGTGATGGAGCAGTTCAACGTCGCCGGCATCAGCCAGACGCACGACGAGATGGTCCGCAAAATCGAAGAACAGACCGCTGTCAACGAAGCGCGCATGGATATGGCCATGAGCAACGTAGACCAGCAGAAGATGAAGATCGAAGACGATGCGCAGAAGATCCAGGCCGGCGAACTGGTCAAGCAGTTCAAGATTGAAATGGGACTGTCATCGCCCGCGCAGCCGTCCGCTACGGCAACGGGCACGGAAAAAACCATTGGCGGGAAAGAACCACAGCGCACGAATTGAACATAATGGAAGAGTAAGCCCAGTAGTGGTGCGGTTTTATTTACGAAGCCCATGGGGCATAGTGCGGCAAGCTGCAATAAATAAACATGGAGCGCAGCCGCCCTCGGCTGCGTCTGTGCCACACAGGTGTAGTTAAACTGCACAACTACCGTGAACATCGGCGGTTGGAAGCGGAAGCAACATATCTAAGGAGAGCACACGATGGCTGTAAAGATTGAAAAAGGCGGAGTGATTCTTATCTTCCTGATTGGGCTGGCCCTGGTTGGCTATAGCCTCGTACACTATGGCGTCATTGACCCCAGTAAGTGGAGTGGAAGCAAGGGTTCCTCAAGCGGCGAAAAGGTGGATACCTCCAAACCGCTTCCGCCACTGGCCACCACCAGCAGCGACGATAGCGCCGAGGTCCGTGTGCGCATCAACGTCTGGGTGGGCTGCGCCGGCGGACTTGTGGCCAACGGTGGCCTGGAAACGGCCCCGGATTCCATCTTCGCCAACAAAGGGTTAAAAGTCTCCTTCAAGATCATTGACGACTGGACGGAAGGAGCCTCGGCGCTGGCCACCAACAACGTTGACGTGATGCTCACCACGCTCGACGTCTACGCCAAAGACTACGGCCAGTTTCAGGAGAAAGGCTTTGGCTCACACGCCTTCCTCATGGTGGATTGGTCACGCGGAGCTGATGGCGTAATCGGCAAGCAGGGCATCAACAGCATTGAAGATCTGGCGGGGAAGAGCATTGCGTTCGCGCCGTATACTCCGTCGCATTTCCTTTTGTGGAATGGCCTCAAAGCTTCCGGGCTGACCACCGAACAGCGCAATGAGATTTTCAAGAACGCGGTTCACACCAAAGACGGCATTGAGCCAGCGGTATTATTCGCGCAAGATAAAGTCGACGCCGCCGTGGCCTGGGACCCGGACATGAGTGACGCCGTCGGCAAGCGTGCCGGAGCGAAAAAGATTTATGACACCCGCGTCGCCAACCGCCTTATCGCTGACGTTCTGGTGGTAAGTGATCGCTTTGCCGCCAAGCATCCGCAAACACTGATGAAGTTCGCCCAAGGATGGCTGGAAGGCGTGGAGTTCATCAACAAGCAGCCGGCGCGTGCCTACAACCTGATCGGGACGGTGAAGGACTTCAACATTCCCTCTGACCTGGCCAAGACCATGCTCGGCGGCGTAAAGCTGGCCGACTACGCCGACAACACCTCTTTCTTCGGCACCGCTGGCTCAAACTCTGACTACGCCAACGTCTTCGGCATGGCGCAGGACATGTACCGCGAACTGCGGATGATCAAGCACAGCAGCAATGCGGAAGACAGTCTGGATCGGCGCTATGTGCAGCAGCTTAGTGGCAACTTCTCTTCGGCCTCAACCGAGCAGCCTATCGAATATCATGCTCCGTCCAAAGGCGCGGTCCCGCTGGCCACGCAGCACAAGTCCATCTACTTTGATGCCAACTCCGCCAAAATGAGCCTTGATTCGCGCGCCGTAGTGGATGAAATCGGCGGCCAGATGCGCGCCTATGAAAACACCGTGGTGGATATTGACGGCAACACAGACTCCACCGGCTCTCGCCCGTACAACATACAGCTTTCTCATCAGCGCGCGGACGCGGTAAAGCAATACCTGATGGAAAAATACGGCTTCCCGGGTTCGCGTCTGAGGACTTCAGGCAGCGGTCCGGACAAGCCGATTGACTCCAACGCCACACCGGAAGGGCGCGAGAAAAATCGCCGCACGGACATCAAACTGTACGCCAACCCGGGTCAATAGAGAGAGCTAAATCATGGCTGAGCTTTTTGCCATACGCAAAGAGACTTCACGAAGCACGAAGATCACTCTCGCTGTTGTCAGCTGGGGTGGGCTGATACTGATCTGGTCTCTCATCACGCATTGGGGGCTGATCAGCAGTTACGTTTTTCCCACGCCCATGGAAGTGGTGCGCGCGTTCCCGCCGCTTTTTGCGGATCGAGGCTTGCTCGCGAACGTATGGGCCAGCTGGCTGCGCATTGGCCAGGCCTTTCTGTGGTGCGCTGTGATTGCGGTCCCGCTCGGCCTGCTCATGGCCAGCTTCCGCTGGTTCAATGATGTGATTGAGCCCGTGGCCGCGCCCATGCGCTCCATGCCGATCACGGCCTTTCTGCCCGCGTTCATCGGCCTGTTCGGCATTGATGAAACCATGAAGGTGGCCTTCCTCTGGTTCGGTATGTTCTTTTACCTGCTGGCGGTGGTCGTGGAAGAGGTGAATCGCGTTGATACTTCTCTTCTGGAAACCGCGTACACGCTGGGGGCGAAAAAATACCAGGTGCTGTGGCTGATGTTTCGCGCCTCGTTTCCCGGAGTTTTTTCCTCCTTCCGCATCCTGTATGACATTGGCTGGACCTACGTAATCCTGGTTGAGATCGTCAACCGGAAGAAAGGTGTTGGCGCTATGGTGCAGTCGGCCTACGAACTTCACCAGCCGGAACTGGTCTATGCCGGCATTATCGCCATCGGCGTAGCGGCCTTCCTCTTCCGCTTCAGCCTCACTCTTCTGGAGAAGGTGCTCTTCCCCTGGCGGCGGCCGCAGTCCAGCTCGCAAGGGGCCACAGGCGTTGCCAGCATGCGCAAAAAGGCGGTTAGCAGTGGAAGCTAAAAAGTCTAAGATCACCGTGCGCAATGTCTCCCGCAGTTTTTTTTCGCCGCAGGGCGAGAAGATCAACGCGATCAAAGACGTGAACCTCGACGTGGAAGACGCCTTCTCTGCCGCCGGGCGCGACATCGGCGAATTCCGCGTACTGCTAGGACCGTCAGGCTGCGGCAAGTCCACGCTGCTGCGCATGATCGCCGGCCTCGACAAACCAGACTCAGGAGAGATCCTGGTCAACAACCAGCAGGTACACGGTCCCAGCAAAGATCGCGGTATGGTGTTCCAGAAATACACGTCACTCCCATGGCTAACTGTGGCGGACAACGTAGCGTACGGCATGAAAATCAATGGCGTGCCGGACGCGCAACGCAAAGAAACCGTGGATCGTCTGCTCAAGTCCGTGGGGCTTGCGGAATTTGCTAATGTCTACCCGGAAACGCTTTCCGGAGGCATGCAGCAGCGTGTGGCGATTGCCCGCACCCTGGCGCTGCGCCCTTCGGTGATCCTGATGGACGAGCCTTTCGGCGCCCTGGACGCCCAGACCCGCAGTGATATGCAGCAGCTTTTGCTGCAAATCTGGGAAGAGACCGCGTGTACAATTCTCTTTGTCACCCATGACGTGGAAGAGGCGGTCTATCTGGCGGACAGGATCTTCATTATGAGTTCGCATCCCGGGACCATTGTGGAAGACGTGCATGTGCCGTTTGACCGCCCGCGCGACCTGGCGTTGAAGGAGACAAGCCAGTTTCATGAATTGCAGCATTACGTCCTGGGTAGTTTGCGCCGCGCTCCCGGCGCCGGCGGTAATGTGAGGGTGAGCGTCTGATGGGTCTCAGTGGCAATCTTCCGGATGCGCCAGGGCCAACCACGTCCGGAAAAGAACCCAACTATTTTAGAGAGGCATTCCACATCCAGTACAACTTGATTGCGCTGGCCGGAGCAGCCGCTTTCTCTCTGCTGACTTTCACGGCTCTGCCCGCGCTGCTGGCCGGCGGTCTGGAATTAATGTACTTGGCGGTTGTTCCGCAGAACTGGCGCTTCCAACGTTTGGTGCGCTCCTGGAAATTTGCCGAAGAACAAAAGCAGCACGAAGTCAAACTGAGTGACATGCTCCGCAGCCTCCCGCCGGACATGCAAGGCCGGTACATCAAGCTGGCTGAGGTCTGCGGTTCCATCCGCAACAACTTTGCTCAACTTTCTTCCGCGTCGCAGATGTTCGTCCAGCAAATGGATACGCGTCTGGAAGGCCTGCTCCACGGCTACGTGCGCCTGCTGACTGCGGCGGTCCAGCAGCGCCAGTACGTGAAGAGCACCGACCCTGAATTCATCAAGAAGGAAATCGCCAACTTGCAGCAGGAATTGGACCATGACCCGCCGCGTGTCCAGGACATCAACAAGAAGCGCATTGAAATCCTGACCAAGCGGCTGGAAAAATACCAGAAGATCTGCGAAAACCGCCAGGTTGTAGACGCGCAGTGCTCCGCGGTGGAAGACGTGCTCCAGTTGGTGCGCGATCAATCCGTCACCATGCGCGACCCGCAGCAGGTAAGCGACCAACTATCAAACCTGGTGCATGACGTGGAACAGACCGAGCAGACCGTGCAGCAGGTGGAATCGATTTTCAGCGGGCTTACTCCGGACATGGAAGGAGTCATGCAGGATGCGGGCTCGGATTCTTCCAGCATGAGTTCGCCACAGCGTACAAGGATTGGGAATTGAAAAGAGGGTGGAGCAGGCCTTTAGGCCTGCGGCAAGGAGAAAGAACTCCGGCTTTAGCCGCTGAGGTACCTCAGGGCTGAAGCCCAGAAGAGTAGGCAGCCGCCACGCAGGGCTAAAGCCCTGCTCCACCCACTCCTATTAAGATCTCGCAGAAAAGCAGGCATCATGCCCTCATCTTCACCCAGCACCGATAAAT
>Ga0137407_10000161_pt1 | contig 49614 bp, 46 predicted proteins | sample CZOMad2_2_16fung_FD_108410 | JGI IMG/M metagenome (GOLD analysis project Ga0137407, IMG submission 108410) | Vadose zone soil fungal communities from Angelo Coast Range Reserve, California, USA - CZOMad2_2_16fungal (Illumina Assembly) | ecosystem: Environmental > Terrestrial > Soil > Vadose... | reverse complement strand
GGGAGATTGGCGGTGGACGAGCCACTCGCCAACCGGGTCAGGTCCGGAAGGAAGCAGCCCTAACGAGGTCCGGATCGGGTCGCTCGTCAGTCTCCTACCTGTTTTTTCGAGCGAATCGCGCAATTGGCGGTGATCTTCTGCGTCTGATTGAGCTCGTGTTATTCCGCAAAGCCGGCTTCGAGAGATAATCAATTGCGGATTGATCGATGACCGACGCTGGCGCTCCCTCGACCCCTCACGATTCCGATAGCCCCCACCAGGGCGGCTTCGATCTCGGCGGCGCGGGCGAGGCCGGCAAGCCCTATCGGGTGCTGGCGCGGAAATACCGCCCCTCCAGTTTCGACGATCTGATCGGCCAGGACGCGATGGTGCGCACCGTCTCCAATGCGTTCGAAACCGGCCGGATTCCGCAAGCTTGGATCCTGACCGGCGTGCGCGGCGTCGGAAAGACCACCACGGCACGGATTCTCGCCCGCGCGCTGAATTATGAATTGCCCGATGGTTCGGTGAAGGGGCCGACCATCCACATGCCGGTTCCGGGCGTGCATTGCCAGGCCATCATGGAGAGCCGGCATATGGACGTCCTGGAAATGGACGCCGCTTCGCATACCGGCGTCGATGACGTGCGCCAGATCAATGACAGCGTGCGCTACGCGCCAGCGAGCGCGCGCTACAAGGTCTACATCATCGACGAAGTCCACATGCTTTCGACGGCGGCGTTCAACGCTTTCCTGAAGACGCTGGAGGAGCCGCCGGAGCACGCCAAATTCGTGTTCGCCACCACCGAGATCCGCAAAGTGCCGGTCACGGTGCTATCGCGCTGCCAGCGCTTTGACTTGCGCCGCGTTGAAGCCGATGTGCTGATGGCGCATCTTGCCAGTATCGCGGCCAAAGAGGGCGTCGAAGTCGAGCCGGAGGCGCTCGGCATCATCGCGCGCGCGGCCGAAGGCTCGGTACGCGATTCACTTTCGCTGTTCGATCAGGCGATCGCCCACGCCGCTGGTCCCGTGCGTGCCGATGCCGTGCGGCAGATGCTCGGGCTTGCCGATCGCACGCGCGTGATCGATCTCTTCGAGCATCTCGTCCGCGGCGACATCGAGGCCGCCTTCAGGGAATTTCGCGAGCAGTATGACACCGGCGCCGATCCGGTGGTGGTGCTCTCGGATCTTGCCGAATTCGTCAATTTCGTCACCCGCGTCAAGATCGTGCCGGCGACCGCCGACAATGTCGCGTTCGGCGAAACCGAGCGTCTGCGCGCGCGGGATTTTGCTGCAAAAATCTCGATGCGCGTGTTGTCGCGGATGTTTCAGATGCTGCTCAAGGGCATCACGGAAGTACAAACTGCCACGCGCCCCGCGGCGGCGGCAGAAATGGTGCTGGTGCGCATCGCCTATGTCGCCGATATGCCGACGCCCGATGAAGCAATCCGGATGATCGAGCAGAATGGCGGGGCCGCGCCTGAATTTGCAGGCAATGCGGCGCCGCGCGCCGCGCCGGCCGCGCCGGTTTCCTCGCTGCCATCATCGCCGGCGCGGACAATCGCCGCGCCACGCTCCAATGCCGAGGCCTCAGTGCGGCCGCAGATGACCGCGCCGTCGCCCGAGGCGCAGTCCGCGCCGGCGCGCCGGATCGCAAGCTTTCCCGAACTGGTGGCGCTCGCCGCCGAAAAGCGCGATTTGCTGACCAAAGCCGCGCTGGAGGCCGATGTCCGGCTGGTCCGCATCGAGGACGGACGGCTCGAACTCGCGCTGGAGCGCAGCGCCGCACGAACGCTGATCAACGATCTCTCCCGCAAGCTGGAGCAATGGACCGGACGGCGCTGGACCGTGATCGTCTCCAACGAAGCCGGGCAGCCGACATTGCGCGCGCAAAACGAAGTGGTACGGAACCAGCGCGAGCGCGCCGCCGAAACCGATCCGCGGGTGCAGGAGGTGCTGGCGCGATTTCCAGGTGCCAAGGTGATCGAGGTGCGCAAGCTTGCCCCCGAGCCGCCGGAATCCCATGCTAGCGGTGAAGACCTCGCAGAGAGCTCCGACGGCGACGACCAGTAACAAGAGGAACGGTTGATGGCTGATTTTCTCGGCATGATGAAGCAGGCGGCGCAGCTGCAATCGAAGATGCAGGCCATGCAGGATGAACTCGGCCAGGTTGAGGTGGAGGGCATTTCCGGCGGTGGGGCAGTCAGCGTGCGCATGACCGGGAAGATGGAAGTCAAGGCCGTCAAGATCGATCCGTCCCTGATGAAGGCAGATGAGCGCGAAATCCTCGAGGACCTGCTGGTGACCGCGCTTAACGACGCCAAGCGCAAGGCGGAGGCCGCGATGCAGGAGAAAATGCAAGCCTTCACCGGCGGATTGGGCCTGCCGCCCGGATTGGGTCTCGGCTGACCCATGGCCACTGCGGTCGCCGGTCCCGAAATCGAGCGCCTGATCCAGCTCCTGGCGCGGCTGCCGGGGCTTGGCCCGCGCTCGGCGCGGCGCGCGGCGCTGCATCTGATCAAGAAGCGCGAAGCCCTGATGACCCCGCTCTCGGCGGCGCTGCAGGTGGCGATCGACAAGATCCAGGTCTGCAACACCTGCGGCAATATCGACACCCAAAATCCCTGCACGGTGTGCACCGACCCGCGCCGCGATCAATCGATCATCGTGGTGGTGGCCGACGTCGCCGACCTCTGGGCGCTGGAGCGGGCGCATGCGACCAATGGTCTCTACCACGTGCTGGGCGCGACGCTGTCGCCGCTCGATGGCGTCGGCCCGCAGGACCTGACCATCGACGCGCTGGTTGCGCGCGCGCATGCGCCGCAGGTTACGGAAATTATCCTGGCGCTGAATGCCACGGTCGATGGCCAGACCACCGCGCACTACATCACCGACCTGTTGCAGGAGGCGGGCGTCAAGGTGACGCGGCTCGCCCACGGCGTGCCGGTCGGCGGCGAACTCGATTACCTCGACGAGGGAACGCTGTCCGCGGCGATGCGGCAGCGTACCTTGTTCTAGCACTCACATACGGAAACCATCGAAATGACGAAACGACGATTCGGCATACATTTGGCTTTGGGCGCAGTGATTGCGGCGGCATTGGCCATGCCCGCCGTTCGTGCACAGCAGGCCCTGGCGCAGCAGGCCGAGCCGGCGCCGAAAGCGGGCAAGTTGATCAATGCCGGCGATGTGCTGTCGGGACAGCTCAACGCGTTGAAAGTCCATGGCGGCAAGAGGGGTAAGCGTGTCGCCACCTATCAGCTCACCAGCGAGCCGCGCCGTCTGCCGCCGCCGAACGGCCTTTGCAATCTGGAGACGGGCCCGGAAACATTTCAGCTCATCACCAGCAGCGACGCGCAGGCCGTGCAGCTGAAAAACTTCATCGGCAAGGAAATTTCTGTGAAGGTCGATGAAGTCGCCTGCGCGCAGGCCGCCGGGCAGATGAGCGAAGCGGTGGTCACCAAATGGAGCGTGGTGACGAAGCATTGAATGCGCCTTTTATAAAGTCGTCATGGCCGGGCTTGTCCCGGCCATCCACGTCTTCTCCTTCCGCGGGTGCAAGGACGTGGATGCCCGGGACATAGGCGAGCGGAAGCGACGCCGTCCTTCGGACGGCTATGCCCGGGCATGACGGGGATAGTAGCGAACTACGCCCTCGCCCCCTCCAGCCCCGCAAAATGCCCGCGCCGTTGCAGCCACGCCAGCAGGATCAGGCTTGGGATTGCGACCACGACGCAGATCGCGAAGAACAGCGGCCATCCAACAGCTTTCGCTACATAGCCTGCGCCTGACGATAAATAAGTGCGTCCCACGGCGGCGAGCGCCGTGAGCAGCGCGTATTGGGTCGCGGTGTGCAGCGGATTCTGGCACAACGCCGACAGATACGCGACGAAGATCACGGTGCCGATGGCGCTGGTGAAATTCTCCGCCGTGATCGCAAACGCGAGCGCCCATTGATTGACGCCGACCAGCGCCAGCCAGGAGAACGACAGGTTGGCGATCGCCTGCAATACTCCGCCGATCCACAGGCTCGCGGCCAGTGAATAACGCCGCGCGACAAATCCGCCGGCGAACCCGCCGATCAAGGTTGCGGCAAGCCCAACGCCCTTGACGATGGCGGCATAGTCGTTGCGGGAAAAGCCGAGGTCGATCACGAACGGCGCGGTCATGGTGCCGGAAAATGCGTCGGTGAATTTGAACAGCACCACGAAGGCAAGCGCCGCGAGCGCATCTTTTCGAATGAGAAATTCCGAAAACGCCCCGGCCGCGGCGTGGGTCACGCGTGCAAATGCGCTCTCCCCGCTGGTCGCGGCTTCGGCGCCGGCTGATTGCTCGGGCTCGGTGGCGGCGAGTGCCGTGAAGGTGCCGACCAGCACCAACGCTGCCATGGTCACATAGCCCCACATCCAGGCGGATGAGCGCGCAATGCCGGTGCCCTCGAAGGCGCTGACCAGAAACAGCGCGCCGGCGGTCGAGACCAGCATGCCGATACGATAGGCCGCGACATAGGATGCCATGCCCGCGGCCTGCTCACTCTCCGGCAGGCTCTCGACGCGAAACGCATCGACCACGATGTCCTGCGTCGCCGACATCGCCGCCACCAGCAGCGCGCCGAGCGCCACGAATAGCGGCGAACGCGCCGGGTCGGTGAGCGCGAGCAGCAGGATCGCTGCGATCAGCAGCAATTGCGAGCACACCAGCCAGCCGCGCCGGCGGCCGAAGGCGCGCGTGAAGAACGGCACCTGCAGCGCGTCGGTCAGCGGCGCCCAGAGGAATTTCAGCGTGTAGGGCGTTCCCACAAGTGCAAACAGCCCGATGGTGCCGAGATCGACTCCGGATTCGCGCATCCACACCAATAGCGTCGATCCCGACAACGCCAGCGGCAGGCCGGAGGAAAAGCCGAGCAGCAGGACGATCAGCACCCGCCGCTGCAGATACACCGCAAGGCTATCGCGCCAGGAAGCGCGCGGGGTGGCAGGATTTACGGGCGAGGCCGGAGGTGGCGGTGCGGTCATGAGGGGGTGTTAGCAGATTCGGCTGCAACAAATGATACGATACGCTGATCGTCCGACTTCCCGATTGCTCGGTGTCATCGTCCGCGAAGGCGGACGATCCAGTATTCCAGAGACGGCTAATGGGAGCACGAAGCTATTACGTCTACATACTCGCCAATCGCATCGGCGGTACACTTTACATTGGAGTGACCGGTGACCTGGTTCGTCGCGTGTACGAGCTTCGCCAGAAGCAGGTCGAAAGCTTTACAAAGAAATACGGAGTCGATCGGTTGGTCTATTTCGAGCAGTTCCATGATGCCGAAAACGCGATCAAGCGGGAAAAACGATTAAAGAGGTGGAATCGAGCCTGGAAAATTCGGTTGATCGAGGAGCACAATCCCAGTTGGGATGATTTGTATTTAAGCATAGCCGGCGCATAACTACCTCACGAACGCCAAATATCGAGTACGCCGCGTCTTGCGAGATTAGCCGAACGCCGCGGAGTACTGGATCGTCCGCCTTCGCGGACGATGACACCGGAGTGGTCAAGCCGGGCGATGACAGATGTAGCCCCCCGCCCACCTACTCTCCCGCCCGCAGCTTGCGCGGCAGTGGGAATAGTTCGCCCGCGCCTGGCTTGACCAGGCGCGGGGTTTCGGCCGGCGTCTCGGTCTTGCTGAAGTCGAGTTCCTCGATCCGTCCTGCGCGCTTTTCGATCTTGTCGGCGGAAATCAGAATCTGGCGGACGTCCTCGTTGGCGTCGGCAAAATGCTTCTGCAGCTTGAGCACGCGCTCGCGCAGCCGGCCGAGATCGTCGCCGAGGTTGAGCACTTCGGTACGAATCTGGTCGGCGGCATCGCGCATCCGCGCGTCTTTGAGGATCTGCTGCATCACCTGGATCGCCAGCATCAACAGCGACGGCGACACCAGCACGACGCGGGCGCGGTAGGCCTTCTGGATCACATCGTCAAAACCGTCATGGATTTCGGCGTAGACCGATTCCGACGGCACGAACATCAGCGCGGTATCCTGGGTCTCACCCGCGATCAGGTATTTTTCCGCGATGTCGCTGACATGCTTCATGACATCGGCGCGCAGCCGCTGCGTGGCGATTTTCTTGTCCTCATCGGTGCGCGCGTCGTGCAGCGCGGTGATCGCCTCGAGCGGAAATTTCGCGTCGATGCAGAGCGGCCGCTGATCGGGCAAAAACACCACGCAATCCGGCCGCTTGCCGGTCGAGAGCGTGTGCTGGAATTCGTAACTGCCCTTCGGCATGCCGTCCTGGACGATCGCCTCCATCCGCGCCTGGCCGAACGCGCCGCGCGATTGCTTGTTGGTGAGCACGTCGCGCAGCGTCGTCACCTGCGACGTCAGGTCGGTGAGATTCTTGTGCGCATTGTCGATGATGCCGAGCCGTTCATGCAATACGCGCAAGCTATCCATGGTGTGGCGCGTGGTCTGCTCCATCGATTGGCCGACGCGGTGGGTCACCGTATCGAGCCGCTCGTTGACGGCGCGCGCCATTTCGGCCTGGCGTCCGGCGAGAGCCTGTCCCATCGCGTCGACGCGGCCGGTGGCCTCGCTTTGGGCGCGCAGCATTTCGCCGAGGCGCTCTTCCAGTTCGTCGGCGCGCATCGCCTGCGCCATCGCCAGGTCCAGCCCGCGGCGGCCGGAGCGCGCGATCACGATGGCGATCACCAAAAGAAGGATGAGCGCGAGCACGCCAAACCCGATCAGCGCCTCGCCGGTGCGGACCGGCAGCTCGCCGATCCAGAAAAGAATCTCGTTCATGCCGTCCTTGTAACCGATTCGCTCGTGAACACGAACGAAGGGGGAACATTTATGGTGAATGATCGGTAAAGTTTTATGGTTAATGCTTTCCTAAGATTCATGGTTAAGGCGGGGTAAACGCGCCCAGCGGGCGCATTGACCCCGGCAAATCAGCAGATTAAATCGCCTGCCACGGCACTTAGAGAAATCATGGCACTCCGAGAAATCATTATCCTGCCCGACAAGCAGTTGCGGCTCGTCTCCAAGCCCGTCGAAAAGGTCACGGCCGAGATTCGCAAGCTCGCCGCCGACATGTTCGAGACCATGTACGACGCGCCCGGCATTGGGCTCGCCGCGATCCAGGTCGCCCAGCCGTTGCGCCTGATCACGATGGATATCGCCAAGAAAAACCAGGAGGGCGAGGTCACGCCGCAGCCGCGGGTCTTCATCAATCCGGAGATTCTGTCGTCGTCGGAGGAGATGTCGGTCTACGAGGAGGGCTGCTTGTCGATCCCGGAATATTACGAGGAGGTCGAGCGGCCGGCCAAGGTGCGCGTGCGCTTCACCGATCTCGACGGCAAAGTGCATGAGGAAGACGCCGAGGGCCTGTTCGCCACCTGCATCCAGCACGAGATCGACCATCTCAACGGCGTGCTGTTTGTGGATCACCTGTCCAAACTCAAGCGCGACCGCGTGCTGAAGAAATTTTCCAAAGCCGCCAAGCGCGCGGCGGAGTAGACCCGCATTCTGTCGTCATGCCCGGGCTTGTCCCGGGCATCCACGACTTTCTGCTTCGTTGGACAAAGACGTGGATGGTCGGGACAAGCCCGGCCATGACGGAATAAACTCTCCGCTCTCTCCAGGATGTGTCTGCTAAAATGTCCCTTCGTCTGATCTTCATGGGCACGCCTGACTTCGCGGTGCCGACGCTGCTTGAGCTGGTGGCCCATGGCCATGAGATCGCGGCCGTCTACACCCGCGCGGCAAAGGCCGCCGGGCGCGGCATGAAGCTGCAATTAAGCCCGGTCGAACAGCAAGCGCAGCGGCTCGGCATGGCCGTTGCGATGCCAACCACGCTGAAGACGCCGCAGGCGCTGGAGGAATTCCGCGCGCTTAACGCTGATGCCGCGGTGGTCGTCGCCTATGGCATGATCCTGCCGCAGGCCATTCTCGATGCGCCAAAACTCGGCTGCTTCAACCTGCATGCCTCGCTGTTGCCGCGCTGGCGGGGCGCGGCGCCGATCAACCGCGCCATCATGGCCGGCGATACCGAGACCGGCGTGATGGTGATGAAGATGGATGCGGGGCTTGATACCGGCGATGTGGCGATGGCCGAGCGCATGGCGATTACGGATGCGATGACAGCGGCCGATCTGCACGACGCGCTGGCACCGCTGGGCGGCGACCTGATGGTGCGTGCCATGGGCGCGCTGGAACGCGGCAAATTGCAACTTGTGCCGCAAAGCGATGAGGGCGTCACCTACGCCCAAAAAATCGAGAAAGCCGAGGCGCGGATCGACTGGAACAGACCGGCCCGTGACGTGCTTCGCCATGTTCACGGCCTGTCGCCGTTTCCCGGTGCCTGGTGCGAGATGGCCCTCGAAGGCGCGCTTGCGCGGGTCAAGGTCCTGCGCTGTGAAATCGCCGATGGATCGGGCGCGCCCGGCGATCTGCTCGACGACCGCCTGACGGTCGCCTGCAAGCAAGGCGCCATTCGGATTCTCGAACTGCAGCGCGCCGGCAAGCAGCCGATGAAGGCGGAGGAATTCTTGCGCGGTACGCCCGTGAAGCCGCCGATGCGGTTTGCGTGACGATTCCTCACATCCAAATCGTCATACGCGGGCTTGACCCGCGTATCCATCTATCTTCACAAGAGTCTTGCGAAGGGGATGGATGGCCGGGAGCGCAGACAAGTTTACGTAGTCTGCGCAAAGCAGACTACTATGCCCGGCCATGACAACCGGAATAGATCGTCACGACAATGCCCCGTTACAAACTCATCATCGAATATGACGGCGCGCCGTTCAGCGGCTGGCAGATTCAGGACAACGGCCCCTCGGTGCAGGGTGCGCTGGAGGCGGCGATCAAGGCGATCTGTGGCGAGCAGGTTCGCGTTCATGGCGCGGGGCGTACCGATGCCGGCGTGCATGCGCTGGGGCAGGTCGCGCACTGCGATATCGCGAAACATTTTGTGCCCGGCCGGTTTCGCGATGGTCTGAACGCGCATTTGCGACCGCACCCGATCGGTGTGCTGTCTGCGGAAATCGTGCCGGATCATTTCAAGGCGCGTTTTTCCGCAAAAAGGCGGCATTATCTCTATCGGATCGCCAATCGCCGCGCCAACCTCGCGCTTGACATCGGTCGCGCCTGGCGATTGCCGCGCCCGCTCGATTCAGATGCGATGAACGCCGCGGCGCAAAAACTCGTCGGCAAGCACGACTTCACTACCTTTCGCGACACCGAATGCCAGGCGAATTCGCCGGTGAAGACGCTCGATCAGCTCCATGTTGTGCGCGACGGCGATGCCGTCAACATCGTAACCTCGGCGCGCTCGTTCCTGCACAGCCAGGTGCGTTCGATGGTGGGCTCGCTGGTCTGGGTGGGCGAGGGCCGCTGGAGCGCGGACGATCTCGCCGCAGCGCTAGCCGCGAAAAACCGCGCCGCCTGCGGCCCGGTCGCGCCGCCCGAAGGGCTTTATCTGGTGCGGGTGGAGTATTGAGAGTTACAAAGCCGTCATTCCGGGGCGCGCAGCAGCGCGAACCCGGAATCTCGCGCCGACAATCTCGAGATTCCGGGTCCACGCGGAGACGCGTGTCCCGGAATGACGGTGGGCTGGCTCACGCAAAATACCTATCCAATATCCCGCGATACACCTTCGTCAGTTTCTCCAGATCGGAAACCGGCGTGCGCTCATCGATCTGGTGCATGGTCTGGCCGACCAGGCCGAATTCGATCACCGGGCAATAGCTCGAAAGAAAGCGCGCGTCTGAAGTACCGCCGGAGGTCGACAATTCCGGCCGCCGGCCGGTGACCTCCTCGATCGCCGCGACCGCAAGGTCGGTGAAGGCGCCGGGTTTTGTCACGAATACATTCGAATTCGACGGCTCCCACACGATCCGCGCGCGGATCCGGTTTCCCGCAGCTTTCGCCAGACGCTGCTCGACCAATTCCCGCAGCGTTGCCTGGGTATGGAGATCGTTGAAGCGGATGTTGAATTTGGCCCGTGCCTGTCCGGCGATCACGTTGCTGGCGGGATTGCCGACATCGACGGAAGTGAATTCGAGGTTCGACGCCTGGAATTGCGCGCTGCCGTGGTCGAGCGGCTCATCGCCGAGCGCCACGATCAACCGTGAAATATCCGGCACCGGATTTGCCGCGCGGTGCGGATAGGCAACATGGCCCTGGATGCCGTCGACATAGAGCGTGCCTGACAAGGAGCCGCGGCGGCCCACCTTGATGCAATCGCCGAGCGTCTCGACATTGGAGGGCTCGCCGAGCACGCAATGGTCGAACTTCTCGCCACGCGCCGCCGCCCACTGCAGCAGCTTGATGGTGCCATTGACGGAGAGGTCTTCCTCGTCGCCGGTGATCAGGAACGAGATCGAACCTTTGCCGTCTTCTCCGGGTTTGCCGCCATGATCGGCGAGATATTGCAACACCGCCGCGACACTACAGGCGATGCCGCCCTTCATGTCGACAGCACCGCGGCCATAGAGGAAGCCGTCCTTGACGTCGCCGGAAAACGCGCCGTGGCTCCATGCGCTTTCATCGCCTGGTGGCACCACGTCGGTATGGCCGGCGAAAGTGATGTGCGGGCCCGCGCTTCCGATCCGCGCATAGAGATTGTCGATATCGGCGGTGCCGGGTTCGCCGAAGGTGACGCGATGCACCTCGAAGCCGGCGCTTTTGAAGATTTTCTCGAGAACTCCGAGCGCGCCGGCGTCGGCCGGGGTCACCGAGGGACAGCGCACGAGATCGCGGGCAATCGAAAGGGCGTCAGTCACGTTTAGTCCCGTAGCAATTCATTGATGCTGGTCTTGGCGCGGGTACGCTCGTCGACGCGCTTCACGATGACGGCGCAGGCGGTGGAGGGACCCGGCGCGCCGTTCTTCAGCGGTCGTGCCGGCAAGGTGCCGGGCACCACGACGGCATATTCCGGAACCTCGCCGACAAAGGTCTCGCCGGTGTCGCGATCGACAATCTTGGTAGAGGCGCCGAGAAATACGCCCATCGCCAGCACCGCGCCCTTGCGCACGATCACGCCCTCGGCGACTTCCGAGCGCGCGCCGATGAAGCAATCGTCCTCGACGATCACGGGTTCGGCCTGCAACGGCTCCAGCACGCCGCCGATGCCGACGCCGCCGGAGATATGAACGCGCTTGCCGATCTGGGCGCAGGAGCCGACCGTGGACCAGGTGTCGATCATGGTCGCTTCATCGACATAGGCGCCGAGATTGACAAAGGACGGCATCAGCACGACGTTCCGGGCGATGAAAGCCGAACGGCGGACGATGGCGCCCGGAACGGCGCGAAAACCCGCGTCGCGAAAACGATTTTCGCCCCAGCCTTCGAATTTCGAGGGCACCTTGTCCCACCACGATGCCTTTCCCGGGCCGCCCGAAATCCCGGTCATGTCGTTGAGACGAAACGACAGCAGCACCGCCTTCTTGAGCCATTGATTGACCTTCCATTTGCCGCTGGCCTGCCGCTCGGCCACGCGCGCCTCGCCCTTGTCGAGCAGGTCGAGCGCATGATCCACCGCGTCCCGCACTTCGCCCTTGGTCGCGGCCGAGATGCCGTCGCGCGCGTCGAACGCGGTGTTGATAGTGGATTCGAGCGAGGACAGAGACATCGGGGTTTCCTTGGAGCGGGATAAGTAGGGCCGTTGATTTGGAGGCTTTTGTCGGGATTTGGATGGGGAGAGTCAAGGCTCGCAGCCGCCCATCGGGCTGTCATCACCCGCCATCGGGTCTCGCCTTCGGCGAGCCCGACGACAGGCTCCAGCGGGTGATCCAGTACTCCGAAAATTCAGGGCTCTACTATGAAGGCCGCGGCGTACTGGATGCCCCGCTTTCGCGGGGCATGACAACAGAGGTCGTGGTCCCCCGCTTTCGCGGGGACGACGTGAGAAGGCTCTCACGCTCCCCCGCTCAACGCTTGCAAAAACCCCGTCAAATCATCCGTGACATGATCGACGTAGGCATGGTCGCGGCCTTCCAGCTCCCAGTCCTCGCGCACGACTTCTTTTGAGCCGTCGGGCACGACCAGCACCGTGGTCATGCCCAGTTGATGCGGGATGACCAGGTTGCGCGCCAGATCCTCGAACATCGCCGATTTCAGCGGATCGACTCCATGCGTCCTCAGGAATTTCTGATAAGTCTGCGGCGCGGGCTTGGGCTCCAGTTCGGCGGCGATGATGTCGAACACCGCCTCGAAATGTACATCGATGCCAAGCCGCTGCAACACCTTGTCGGCGTGATCGGTCGAGCCGTTGGTCAGAACCAGCTTGCGTCCGGGAAGCCGTGCGATCGCCGCACCCATCGCCGGATTCGGCTGCAGCGGCGAATGATCGATCTGGTGCACATAGGCGAGATAGTCGTCGGCACGCACGCCGTGTTCGGTCATCATGCCGCGCATGCTGGTGCCGTAGCGGCGATAGTAGTCCTTTTGAATCCTGCGCGCCTCATCGGCTGGTACTTTGAGATAAGCACCGATGAACTCGCCGATCCGCTTGTCGACCTGCTGCCACAGGTTGACGTGATGCGGATAAAGCGTGTTGTCGAGGTCGAACACCCAGGTATCGATGTCGGTGAAGGGGCGGGAGGGTTTCATCACAACCTATCCGCTGTCATGCCCGCCAACGGGTCGCGCAAATGCGCGCCCGATGGCAGGCTCCGGCCGGGCATCCAATACGCCGCGGCCATTGTGATAGCTGCAGACGTCAGCGTACTGGATCACCCGCTTTCGCGGGTGATGACGGCAAAATCTGGTGGCGCTAACTCGGCAATCCATCACGGCATCGCAAAGCGCAGCGTCTTGCCGCCGCCCGACATGTCGACGGCGGCAAAACCGGTCGAGGCGAGGCCACGGGCGCCGCAGTCGCTCTGGTCATTGATCTCGAACTTGTTCTCACGCGTGCAGAGCGGCATCACGCCGCCCCAGTTGAGTGGCTTGTCCTTGAACTTGATGGTGCGGTTTTCGGCATCGACGGCTTCCGCGAAGCTGAAAATCCGCTTCGGTTGACCGCTGACGTCGGGATGCAGGCATTTGCCGGGATCGATGCGGTACCAGCCGCGACTGACCACGGCCTTGCCGTCGTCGGTAGCGACCGCGGCCATCACCTTGTGCGGCGTGTCGTTGCACCAGGTCAGCCCGGTGGACGACGGCGACTGCACCGCCTCGATCATGGCGGCAAAGAAATTCGGCGACTGCACGACGTCCGCGGTCAAGCCGCGGCTTTTCAGGAACGCCGTCAATGCCGCTTGCGTCTTCGGCCCGTCGACACCGTCGATCGGCGCCGCGTCGTAGCCGGCGATCACCAGTAGCCGCTGGATGCCGGCAAGCCTCGCCTGCTCGTCATCATATTCGCTGTCCTCGGCCAGATAGGCCACCAGATTACCATCGTCGGCATGGGTCGGCGTGATCTGGGTAAAGGGCGCGGGCGTCTGGCCGGTGCGGCACTGACGGGCGGCCGCGATCACGAAATTGTCGGGCGCGACGCAGAGGGTGTCGCTGCCGTTCTGGGGGATCGGCGACGAGCCGTAGACGCCGAGCGCACGTGCATTGAGCAGGATGCGATCGGCGGTCAGCGTGCCCTGCGCGACGACGCGGCACGCCGCCGGATCGATCCGAAACCATCCGCGCGTGGCGGTGGCGGTCTTGTCGTCGATGCCGATCGCCGCCTCGATCACATAGCTCATGCGATTGCAGAGTTTTAAGTCGGCATGGGCGGGCGCGGCGCTCGCGAGCAGGCCGACGGAGGCCAGTAAGGGTAGTCGCCAAACGAGCGCTCTTCTTCCGCCGTCATGCCCGGGCTTGTCCCGGGCATCCACGCCTTTCTTCCCACCCGCAGATAAGACGTGGATGGCCGGGACAAGCCCGGCCATGACGACTGGGAACGGGTTGGTCGATCGCATCATCACTTGTGGATCAGTGTGCCCGTGCCCTGGTTGGTGAACAGTTCGAGCAGCACCGCGTGCTGCGTCTTGCCGTCGATGATGACGACGCCCTGAACGCCCTGCTCGAGCGCGTAGATGCAGGTTTCGACCTTCGGGATCATGCCCGCGGAAATGGTGCCGTCGGCGATCAGCTCGCGCGCCTCCTTCACCGACAAGTCCGGGATCAGTTTCTTCGACTTGTCGAGCACGCCGGGCACGTCGGTCAGCAGCAACAGCCGCTTGGCCTTCAGCGCGCCCGCCACCGCGCCGGCGAAGGTGTCGGCGTTGACGTTGAAGGTCTGTCCCGTCTTCGAAGTCGCCAGCGGCGCCAGCACCGGGATCAGCTCATAGCCGATCAGTTGATTGAGCAGCGTCAGGTCGACTTTCTCGGGCTCGCCGACGAAACCGAGATCGACCACTTTCTCGATATTCGAGCCCGGATCGACCATGGTGCGCGTTGCTTTCGACGCCGTCACCATGTTGCCGTCCTTGCCGCAAAGGCCGACGGCCTTGCCGCCAGCCTCGTTGATATAGCCGACCAATTGCTTGTTGATCGAGCCCGCAAGCACCATCTCGACGATCTCGATGGTCGCAGCATCGGTGATGCGCAGACCTGCGGCGAATTCCGATTCGATACCAAGCCGCTTCAGCATGGTCGCGATCTGCGGCCCGCCACCATGCACCACCACAGGATTGATCGCGGTCTGCTCCAGAAGCACGATGTCGCGCGCAAACGCTTTGGCGGTGTCTTCGGCACCCATGGCATGGCCGCCATATTTGATGACGATGGTTTCCTCGTCATACTCCTGCATATGGGGCAGCGCCTCGGACAGGATACGGGCCTGATCGAGCGGACTGATATATGGCGCGTCGGTCATGAAGCGGGTCTCACGGGCTGCTGTGTGTGGCGGTTTCTATCTGATTGGCAGGCATGGCGCAAAGTGGCTCTGTTTTCCCTCTCCCCTTGCGGGAGAGGGTGGCGCCTCACGAAGTGAGGCGACGGGTGAGGGGTCCTCTCCGCGGAGCGAGACCCTCATCCGGCGCGCGGAGTTTATCATCGGGCGGCGCTCCGCGCCGACCCGTTGGCGCGCCACCTTCTCCCACAAGGAAGAAGGAAGAAGGGCTCAACTCCGCCGCGGCCAGGCGGCGGCTACCGCGAGCGCCAGCCAGCTCACGATCAGGAGCGTGCCGCCGGTCGGCGCGGCGAGCGGAAACAGGCTGTGGCCCGCATAATGCCGCAAGGAGAGATCGCCGGCGAACAAGGCTGTGGCAACGACAAAGCCGAATGCGGCGGCGAGCCCGCCTTTGGCATGAATGACGCCGCGCTCGGTCAGGGATACGACCGCGAGCACGGCGGTGGCGTGAAACAGCAACATCGATGACGCCGGCGCCAGTCGCGTGGCATCGCCCTGATGGGCCGACGCCGCCGCCAGGATGACGCCATCGGCGCCCATCACGCCGGCCAGGATGATGAGGATGCGGAACAAGCGGGATTCCGTCACCGGCGGCGCTCCCCAAGCAGGCGCACCATCGCGGCGCGCAGTTCCTGCATTCCGGCGCCGGTTTGCGATGACGTCACGATCACCTCCGGAAAGGCGGCGGGGTGCTTTGAAAGCACGGCCTTGACGTCGGCGACGCGTTGTTCGAGCTGTGCCGGCTTGACCTGGTCGATCTTGGTGAGGACGACCTGATAGCTCACCGCCGATCGATCGAGCGTCTTGAGCACATCGAGGTCGATCTCTTTGAGGCCGTGCCGGGAATCGATCAGCACATAAACCCGGGCGAGACTGCTGCGGCCCTGCAGGAATTGGTGGATCAGCGCGGTCCAGGACGCGACCTTGGCTTTCGGCGCGGACGCATAACCGTAACCTGGCATGTCGACCAGCCGAAAGCCGGCATTGTCAGGACCTTCGAAAAAGATCAGTTCCTGGGTGCGGCCCGGCGTATGCGAGGTCCGCGCCAGCGCGTTGCGGCCGGTGAGGGCGTTGATCAGGCTCGATTTGCCGACATTGGAGCGGCCGGCAAAGGCGACCTCCATGCCGGCCATCGGCGGCAGCGTCTCGATCGAGGGTGAGGCCCAGAAAAACCGCCAGTCGCCCGCGAACAATTTGCGGCCCTGCTCGATCAGGTCAGCATCGGGTTCGACGGACATGCGAAGATTTCCCATTCGTGATTCCTCATGGTGAGGAGGCGCCGCTTCGGCGCCGTCTCGAACCATGGAGGCCCGTGGCCCATCCTTCGAGACGCGCGCAAATGCGCGCTCCTCAGGATGAGGGCCTGAGTCACGTTTTCGATTCGGCCTTCTTGGAGGCGAAGGTCGCCTTCAGATTGTCGAACAGCTCAACCTTCACGCCGTTGCGACGCATGATCAAGCTCTGCTGCAGCACCGAAAGCAGGTTGTTCCACGCCCAGTAGATCACCAGACCCGCGGGGAAGCCTGCCAACATAAAGGTGAAGATCAGCGGCATCCAGCTGAAGATCATCTGCTGCGTCGGATCCGGCGGGGTCGGATTGAGCTTGAACTGGAACCACATCGTGATGCCCATGATGATCGGCCATACCCCGAGCCAGAGATATTGTCCGATCACAGGCAACTGGGTCGGATCGAAGTGCAACAGGCCGAACAGGTTGAACAGGTTGGTCGGGTCGGGCGCCGACAGATCCTTGATCCAGCCGTAGAACGGCGCGTGCCGCATTTCGATGGTGACGAACAGCACCTTGTAGAGCGAGAAGAACACCGGAATCTGCAGTGCGACGGGAAGACAACCGGCGATCGGATTGATCTTCTCCTTCTTGTAGATTTCCATCATCTCCTGTTGCTGCTTCACCTTGTCGTCGGGATAGCGCTCCTTCAGCGCGGCCAGTTGCGGCTGCACCGACTTCATCTTCGCCATCGACGCGTAGGATTTGTTGGCAAGCGGGAAGAACAACAATTTCACCAGCACCGTCACCAGCAGGATCGAGATGCCGAAATTTCCGAACAGGTGATAGAAGAAGTCCAGCGCCAGGAACATCGGCTTGGTGATGAAGTAGAACCAGCCCCAATCGATCAGGAGATCGAAATGGTTGAGTTCGAGCTGCCTGTTGTAGCCGCCGAGCCCGCCGATCGGAAAATTGATGCCGACGACGCTGGCTTCCTTGGCACCCGCAAACAGCCGCGCATTGGCGCTGCCGGTGCCGCCGATCGCAATGGTTTGCGGATCCTGCAAATAGTCGGTCTGATAGGTCCTGACCGCGCCGACGAGGTTGGAGGAGAAGCGCGCCTGCAGGTGGGCGCGGGTATCCGGCAGCAGTGCCGAGGCCCAATATTTGTCGGTGATGCCGAGCCAGCCATTGGTGACCTTGAAGTTGACCGCCTTGGCGTCGTCGATCTTCTTGTAGCCATATTCCTGCAGGCCCTCATCGCCGAGATAGCCGATCAGGCCTTCGTGCAGGATGTAGTAGCCAGCGACCTGCGGGGTGCCGTGCCGCGAGATCAGTGCGAACGGATAGAGCGTGACCGGCGCTGTGCCGACATTGCTCACATCGTCCTTGATGGTGAAGAGATAGCGATCGTCGATCGCAATCGTGCGACGGAAAGTGAGGCCGTCGCCATTGTCATATTTCAGCATCACCGGATTGCCCGGCGTCAGGTTGCCGCTACCTTCCTGCTGCCACACCGTGTTCTGGTCGGGAATCCTGACCGTCGAGCCGCTGGCCGCGACCCAGCCGAATTCCGCATAATAAGGGTTAGCCGTCCCCGAGGGCGAATACAGCACGATCGCAGGCGAGACGGGATCGACGGTGTCGCGGAATTGCACCAGCGACAGATCGTCGATGCGCGCGCCCTTTAACGAAATGCTGCCGGAGAGGCGCGGGCTCTCGATCTTGACGCGGGGCGCGGACGCAATGGCGGCATCGCGGCTGACGGGTGCCGCTGAGCTTGCCTGATTGGCCCCCGGCGCGTTGGCCGATGGCGCAGGGGCGCTGCCGGTCTGCGGGGTGGCCGTGCCCCCAGCGACGTCCTGCGCGGGTTTCGCCATCTGGCTCTGGGCGAGCTGCGCGGCGCGCTGCTTTTCCATCTGCGGAATGTTGAAGAAATATTGCCAGCCGAGCAGCACGAGCCCGGACAGAATGACGGCGAGGATGGTGTTGCGATTGTCGGTCATCGTTCAGGTCTCGTCATTCATTTCGATTCGCGCTTGGCGCCAGGGTATTCATGTTTTAACGCGTTTTCTTGACGCGAACCGGTTCCCACTTCGCTCGAAAACGCTTGTGACGGTCGCGAAGGTTGCCGGTCTATTCGATGGAGCGCCGAGCGGAGATCATCGAGCATACTGGAGAAGTCTTTTGTCAGCGCCGCACGACGGCCGACCAGTACATAGTCGCTGTGCGGCCGCATTGATACCGGTTCCAACCGCTTTACCAGTTCGCGAAGCCTGCGCCGGATACGGTTGCGCTCGGTCGCTGTGCCGTTCTTTTTGGTAACGGTGAAGCCCACCCGGACCGGGCCGCCATCGTCGCGACGGCGGCTTTGCAGCACAAAGGCGGCCGCGCTGACCCGTGCGCCATTGGCAACGGCGAGGAAGTCCGCCCGCTGCCTTAGCCGATCCATGATGAGATCTCTCCGGGAAGCCCGGCTCAGGCGCTCAGACGCTTGCGGCCCCGCGCCCGGCGCGCGGCGAGGACCTTGCGGCCGCCTGTCGTGGCCAAGCGGGCGCGGAAGCCATGACGGCGCTTGCGCACCAATTTGCTGGGTTGGTAAGTCCGCTTCACGGGTCGTTCTCCGCTGACAATTTGCCTGCTAGCTGACAATTTGCCCTGATAAATGAAGTATGTCCGCTGATGTTGGCAGGCCCAAAGCGGGCCATTTTCCGGCCCAAATCGAGCCGCCCCGGCCGAACCGGATCATCGCGGACAGTTGGCGCGGCTTATACGGGAGCGACCCGTTTTCGTCAATGTGGCCGGGTTGCCCAATTGAGGTTCTTCGAAACGGCACAATTGGCGCGAATAATTCAATATTCGCGGTGTTTTACGTGCGAGTAGAAGGGTTGCCTCCAGGCCGGCTGCGGCCGACCTTGGACGCGGTGATTGCCGAACCCCGCAGAGGCGGGTCGGCGCGCGTGGCTCCCGGGAACGGCAGTTGTTGTCAAGCTTGATTTGACCGCTCGCCGGGCAGGACGCATCCTTAAAAAGACAGGCTCCGAGAAACAGTTATGGCGTCAGTAACCGACGAACAGCCGATTACCGAAAAGCCGCGGCCAAAACCGCGGCGCCGGCTTGGGCTGTCCGGCAAGCTGCTGCTGCTGACCATTCCGCTGGTGATGATCGCGGAAATCCTGATCTATGTGCCCTCGATGGCGAATTTCTGGGTGAATCGGCTGAACGGCCGGCTGGCGGCGGCGAATACCGCTGCGCTGGTGCTGGATGCCGCGCCCTCCGGGATGGTTCCGGAGTCGCTGGCGCGGCAAATCCTGCACAGCATCGACGCCCGCGCAGTGGCCATCAAGATGGGGCAGCAGCGGCGGCTTCTGGCCTCCACCGGTTTGCCGCCGGCGATCGAACACGACATCGATATGCGGTCGCTGACGGTGTGGTCGTCGATCGTCGATTCCTTCGAGATGATGTTTGAGACCGGCAACCAGGCGATCCGCGTCATCGGGCCGCCGCCAGGCGGCGGGCATTTCATCGAGGTCGTGATCGACGAGGCGCCGCTGCGCCAGGCGATGTATGTGTTTTCCCGCAACTTGCTCTTGGTCTCGCTGGCGATTGCGATCCTGACCGCGGCGCTGGTTTATCTTGCGCTGCATTTCCTGTTCGTGCGGCCGATGCGGCGGCTGACCGCGAGCCTGGTCGGCTTTCACGAGAACCCGGAAAGCTCGGCGCGGATCATCGTGCCGTCGCATCGGGGCGACGAGATCGGCGTTGCGGAACGCGAATTGTCCGACATGCAGCGCGATCTGGTGTCGATGCTGCATCAGAAGAGCAGGCTCGCGGCCCTTGGGCTTGCGGTGTCGAAGATCAACCACGATCTGCGCAACCTGCTGGCATCCTCGCAACTGCTTTCGGACCAACTCGCAACCGTGCCCGATCCGCGGGTCCAGCGCTTCGCGCCGAAACTGATGCGCTCGCTGGAACGCGCCATCGCGTTCTGTCAGTCGACGCTGTCCTATGGCCGCGCGCAGGAAGCCGCGCCCGACCGCCGGATGATCCTGATCGAGCCTGTCGTGGCCGAGGTCCGCGAGTCCGCAGGTCTTGCCTCGGATGCCTCGATCACCTGGATCAGCGCGATCGAGCGCGGGCTTTCGATCGACGCCGATCCCGATCAGCTGTTCCGCGTGCTGCTCAATCTGGTGCGCAATGCAGCGCAGGCGCTCGAAGGCCGGCCGCGCAGCGACGCGGCTGCGATGCAGATTCGCATCACCGGGCGGCGCGAGGGCGCGGTCGCGATCATCGAGGTGTCGGACACCGGTCCCGGCGTTCCGGCCAAGACCCGCGAACATCTGTTCGAGGCGTTCCAGACCTCAGGCCGGCCGGGCGGCAGCGGGCTCGGGCTTGCGATCGCCGCCGAACTGGTTCGCGCCCATGACGGGGAGATTCACCTGGTGGAAGGAACCATCGGCGCGACCTTCCGCATCACGATTCCGGACCGGCCGGTGGAGCTCCTGAGCGTGCGCAACGAACGGGCGCGGGCGTAAATCGATCGCCAGGCGCTGCTTTCCGGACCTTGCCAAGCCGGGCCGGAGCCGGTAGCTATGGCGCGCTTTCGCAGGCCTTTCGAAAATGTATCCCGATTGCACGCGGCAAAAGCAGGCCTTGGGGCCTAAAGGCCAACGAAAACGCGCCCGTAGCTCAGCTGGATAGAGCACCAGACTACGAATCTGGGGGTCAGGAGTTCGAATCTCTTCGGGCGCGCCATTCTACGCCGAAGCACGCTACAACAACCTCTCGGCACACATTCCTGCGCTGTCACTCGCCGGTACGCCGAAGGCGTTGCACCCGCTGCCGGGAACAAGCGACGCCCTGCGTCCGTGCAGACTTCCAATTTTTGGAATTTTGTGCCATACTGGTTGAATGATTGTCATCGGCACGGGCTTGGTCGAAGGTTATCTTGCCAATCGTGCCGGCCATAAGGGAATCAGAGCGGCGCGTTCTCAATACGAAGCCTGGTTCGATATCGTGGGATACGCCCGGTGGCGCAACCCGGAGGACGTCAAGGCGTCGTATCCAAAGGCGAGCATTCTCAAGGCCGGCCGGGTCGTCTTCAACATCAAGGGCAACGACTATCGATTGGTGGCTGCGCTCCAATATCGGGCAGGAGCCCTGGCTATCCGGTTTTTCGGTACCCACAACGAGTACGATAGAATAGATGCGGAGACCGTGTGATGGATGCAACTCTGATCTTGATTGATAGCGATGCGGAACTCGCGCGCGCCCGAGCCCTTGTTGATCGGCTCTGGAAGTCGGATGAGCCGGCCGACGTTGCTCGGCTCCAAGCGCAAGCGCGTCTGATCGCAGCCTATGAGGAAGCTAAGTGGCCGCGTCGGCCACCGAGTACAGCCGATCTAATCCGCCACCTTATGGATCAACACGATCTCACCCGTGCGGACATGGTGCCGATCCTGGGGACGCCGAGCCGCGTCAGTGAGGTACTGCAGGGAAAGAAGGAGCTGAGCATGGCAATGGTGCAGAGGTTGCGCGCACGTTTCCATGTCCCGGCCGACCTGCTCCTTCCGCCACCGAAGAAAGCGCCGGCCTCCCGCCCGACCAAACGAGCCGCAGCCTGATACGAGGTATTCGGCGCATGCCGCGGCCGAAAATGAATGGCTCCAAGTTTGCCCGTATGCTCCTCATAGTGCCGGCGAATCAATAGTGCCCATCCTCGTCGACCCGTGGTGCACCAAATTGCCACCATTCGGAAACCTGCGAAGTACTCGTCGTGCCGGGCTAGCCAATACCGGCCAGCCGGTCGCGGCAACCGGCAATCTCCTCCGTCTCCATCCGATGCGATCGTAAGAATTCGTATATCATGATGCTGGCCCCCGTTCTCACTCCGCGCGGTTTGCTGATCCTGAGGCCGACGGAGGAGGCGCTTGCATTGGAGTCCGAGCAGAATTCCCGGCTGGACAAAGCGTTTTTGCGGGGCCCGGGGCATGGATTATTGTGCCTGGGCGCCAATGAAGTGGGGACGGCTCTTCCTCCAGTGCTGTCGTACTGGCGAGAGTTCGGATCTCGCTACGTAACCGCACTATGCGCCCTTCCGGATATCGGGGAGCGGGTTACCAAGCCGCCCATACCCGTTCCAGCAAATGGCGAGCTGGACAACATAGCGGCCATTGTTCCGCCTATGACCGGCGCAGAATATCTGACGGCGGCCATTTTGGCCGATCTTTGGCGAGGCATGGATGCTGCCTTTGATGTCGAGCTGGCTGATGCCGGGCTCTCCGTGCAGGAGTTCCTCAGAGGACGACATCCGGCCTGGAACCTGATCGGGCGTGTGCACTTCAATCTCGCCGAGAACAGGAGTGACGAGGCTGCGCCGTTCGCGTTTCTGGCGACCTACACGACACGGCTTTCGGCTGAAGCCAAGGCCCAACATGTGCCTCTCGGCAAGGCTTTGCAGGAATATGCCGGCGCAAAAAACCGGGAGCGGCTGCTGTCGCTGCTGCTGCCGATCCAGCGCGCCGCGGAGAATTGCGGCTGGCTGAAGGGCATGGTCGACGCCGGCGAGATCTTTCACCCGCTGCGCTGGAGCCCGCAACAAGCGCTGCAATTCCTGAAGGATGTGCCCGCGATCGAACGCGCTGGCGTTGCCGTGCGGATGCCGGCGAGTTGGCGGATGAACCGGCCGACGCGTCCGCAGGTGAAGGCAACGGTCGGGGGGCATGCACCGCCGCAGCTGGGGATGGATGCGCTGCTCGACTTCCGCATGGATGTGACGCTCGACGGTGAAAGACTCTCGGCGGCCGAAATCAAGCGGCTCCTGGCCCATTCCGACGGGTTGGTCCTGATACGCGGTAAGTGGGTCGAAATCGACCACGAAGGCCTGCGCCGGACGCTCGATAGATTTGAGGCGATCGAGCGTCGTGCCGCCAGCGACGGCCTGTCGTTCGGTGAGGCGATGCGCATGCTGGCTGGGGCTGGCATCGCCGAGGACGACTCCGGCGGGCAAGCAGATATCGACTGGGGCCAGGCTGTGGCCGGTCCCTGGCTGGCTGAGACGCTGGCGGCTTTGCGCCGCCCCGACGGGCTCGCTCGGATCGATCCCGGTAAATCCCTTCAGGGCACATTGCGGCCCTATCAACTGGCGGGTGTACAATGGCTTTATTTGCTCACCCAACTCAGGCTCGGAGCCTGCCTCGCCGACGACATGGGTCTCGGCAAGACCATTCAGGTCTTGTCGCTGCTGCTGACGCTGAAGAACGAGGCCGGAGACAAGCGAAAACCGTCCCTTCTGATAGCGCCGGCATCGCTGCTGGCCAATTGGGCTTCGGAGATCGCCCGGTTTGCACCGAGCCTCAAAGCGAGGGTGGCCCATCCATCGGCTGCGCCGGCCGAGAAGCTGAATCCGGACGATGCGGATAACCCGGCAGATGCAGACATGCTGGCTGATGTAGACCTGGTCATCACGAGCTACGGCTTTCTTGCGCGCTCGCCGTGGCTGGGGGCCGCGCCGTGGCGACTGGTCGTGCTTGACGAGGCCCAGGCTATCAAGAACCCGGCCGCCAAGCAGACCAAAATGGTCAAACGGCTCCGAGCCGATACCCGCATTGCCCTGACCGGCACGCCCATCGAGAACCGGCTCGGCGACCTGTGGTCGATCTTCGACTTCATCAATCCCGGACTGTTGGGATCGTCGAGGCAATTTTCGTCCTTTGTAAAGGGCCTCGCCGATCGACCGCACAGCTCCCACGGACCGCTCCGCGAACTGGTGCGACCCTATATCCTGCGGCGTCTGAAAACCGACAGGAGTGTCATCGCCGATTTGCCTGACAAGACCGAGGTGAAAGTTTTTTGCGCCCTAAGCCGCAGGCAGGCAGCGCTTTACCAGCAGGCGGTGGAAGAACTGGCGCGCCGGCTCGCAGACGTCGATGGGATACAACGGAGAGGCATGGTCCTCGCCCTTCTCATGCGACTGAAGCAGATTTGCAACCATCCCTCGCAGTGGCTCGGCGACGGCGCATGGGTCGAGAAGGACAGCGGCAAATTCGCACGTCTGCGCGATATCGCGGAGGTGGTTGCGGCCCGGCAGGAGAAGGCGTTGATCTTCACTCAGTTCAAGGAGACGACGGCGCCGCTGGCGGCGTTCCTTGGCTCGGTGTTCGGGCGGGCTGGCCTCGTCCTGCACGGCGAGACGCAAGTCAAGAAGCGCAAGGAACTCGTGCGCCAGTTCCAGGAAGATGAAGATATTCCGTTCTTCGTGCTCTCCCTCAAGGCAGGCGGCGCAGGCCTCAATCTCACCGCAGCCTCGCATGTCATCCATTTCGACAGGTGGTGGAACTCCGCAGTGGAAAATCAGGCTACCGACAGAGCTTTCCGAATCGGGCAGACTAAGAATGTTCTCGTCCACAAGTTCATTTGCCGCGGCACCGTGGAGGACAAGATCGACCAGTTGATCGAATCGAAGAAGCAACTGGCCGGGGATGTCCTCGGCGGCGGCGCTGACATGGTGCTGACCGAGATGAAGGATGAGGAACTGCTGAAGCTCGTGGCTCTCGATTTGAGCGCGGCAATGAGGGAGGGTGACGGATGAGCTATTTTGAATGGCACCCTTATGTGCCGGTGGCCGAGAAGCGGCGACAGGCGCAACGCAAGCTGGACAAGCTCAGGAAACAGGGGCAATCCGTCGCCCCCGTGACGATCGAGGGCCGCACGATTGCCAAGACTTTCTGGGGCAAGTCGTGGTGCGACAACCTCGAACGCTATAGCGACTACGCGACGCGCATTCCGCGCGGCCGAACCTATGTCCGTAACGGCTCCGTCCTCGACCTACAAATTGCGAGGGGTGAGATCGTTGCCATGGTTGCCGGTTCTTCGCTCTACAAGATCAAGATCACCATCGCACCCGTCAAGGCGGCGCACTGGAAGGCGATCTGCCGGGATTGCGCAGGAGCAATCGACTCCCTGGTCGAACTCCTGCAAGGTCGCATGGCCAAGGGTATCATGGACCGAGTCTGCCGGGAGGGCGATGGCTTGTTTCCGTCGCCCGAGGAAATCAAGCTGTCCTGTAGTTGTCCGGACTGGGCAGACATGTGCAAACACGTTGCGGCGGCGCTATACGGCGTTGGTGCCAGACTCGACGAAAAGCCTCAGCTTCTCTTCGTGCTGCGCGGCGTAGATGAAAATGAATTGCTCGCCAATGCCGGACAAGATCTTGCGCTGGCAAGAGCTGCGCCCGGCGCGGCGAGGCTGCTCGACGACAGCGATGTCGCCGCGTTATTCGGGCTGGAGATGGCCGAATCCGCTACTTCTGAAGCTGTCATTCCCGCCGCCCCAAAGCGACATCGACGTTCGGGGCCGTCAGGCGAAAGGAAGACGCCGGCCGTGAAAAAAGCTTCGGTTGCAAAGAAGGGTAAACCACCTGATGCAGCTCGGACTAATTCCGGGCGAAGAAAGACAATTCCGGCCGGCGCCGGCAAAAAAGGCGCGCGGTCGCGACCTCAACGAGGTCTATAAAGCGATGAGCCGGAACGCGCTCGCCGATCGTGTCGTCAAGGCTGCGAACGCGGCGCTCGCCGCCCAAGGTTATGTGAGCCCCATCGATGTCCTCGTCGGGATCGGGTGGCTTGACGTCCGGACGGTGGAACAGTGGCGGCGGGGGCAGATCGACTGCATCGAGCGCGCTGTGCAGACCAACCAGCCGCGCATATCGGAAGCCTTGAAGCTGCTCCGGTCCTGGGCGAGGGAAAGAAACCTTTCCGAAGGCTCGACGCCCTATGTCGCGCGTGGACCGCAACGCCAGGCGCTGCGTTTCAGCCGAAGCGGGGACCCTGCGATCGAGGCGACGTACCGGACCCATTGGATTTCAAAAGCGCTTTCCGAGAAGAAACGCGAACGTTTGGCAGCAAAGGCGAGCCGTGCCCCGGATCTGGTGGTGATCCGGCCATTGAACAGCGAATGGAAGTGCCACCGGTGCGGCGGCAGCGGTGATCTACTGATGATGGAAAATCCCGGTCCGGCATGTCTGGGCTGCGTTGGTCTCGATGGACTTGAGTTCTTGCCGGCGGGCGACGCGCTGTTGTCGCGGCGGGTGAAGGTGAAAAGCAAAACATGCGCTGTTGTCGTGCGCTTCAGCCGGAGCCGTCGCCGCTATGAACGACAAGGTCTGTTGGTCGAGCCGCTTGCGTTGGCGGACGTGCAGCGCGACCTCGAAGCGCAGCGACGCGAGTTGTGATATCCTCTCGTAGATTTTTTCGCCTGACCGCATCGAATGCATAACGCTTCGATTGACGCCGCGTCCCTTTTTTTCTCAACAATGACGCAACAACGCATCGCGGGTCGCGATTCGTAAAGGAACAGCCTGGCGTCGGGATAGACGTCGAGTGGATCGTACCGATCGTCAACCTCCCGCTCGCAATCGTATCCATCCGGGAAATAGCGGTCGCGCTCCAGTTGCCGATCGCCGAAGTGCCGCTTCTCCGGCACGGCCTTCATCCGGCGCGCGAGGAAGTCTTCAGGCGCCGTCTTCGGTCCCATGTCGCCGAGCGGCTTGCGTTTTGCGAATCTTCTCAGGACCTCGAGCGAGTCCCCGGCGAAGGCGCTTCCTGCGACGACGATAAGCGTCGGGAGCGAGCTTCCTGCAAACGTATCTGTTTTTGAAACTTGCACTTTTGGACGTGCCTAATCCAAGCCGGGATTACTAAACACCATGGGTTTCTTGGCTTCGCGGCGTTCGGTCAGCGTGACTGTCCTTTTGTGGTTGCGCTGCAACAACAACTTTCATTCGGCGAAAAAAATCTAAGGTGTCCGTTGACTCCGAAGATGTTCAGTGAAATTCTATCACTTAACAAAAATACTAAACATATTCCCGCGCGCCTTCGTGAAGGCAGCAACTCCGCCGTATGGGCGAAGCGTGATTAGCAGGACAGGCAGGCACTCGCCTGCGACAACAGGGAGGTTGCGATGATCCAAATGGTGCGTGCATTGGGGGTGAGTGCGATTGTTGTCGCTTCGTGTCTAAGCGGCAATGCGGTTGCCCAGACCAAACAATTGACCTTGTGTTGGGCGGCGTGGGATCCGGCCAACGCGCTGGTCGAGCTTTCGAAAGACTTCACCAGCAAGACCGGAATTCAGATGAAATATGAGTTCGTCCCGTGGACGAGCTACGCCGACCGCTTTCTCAATGAGCTTAATTCCAAGGGAAAACTTTGCGACGTCATTATCGGTGACAGCCAATGGATCGGCGGCGCCGCGGAGAACGGTCATTACGTCAAGCTGAATGACTTCTTCGCCAAAGAAAAAATCTCGATGGACGACTTTATGCCGGCGACGGTCGTCGGTTATTCCGAATGGCCCAAGAACACCCCGAATTATTGGGCGCTGCCGGCGATGGGCGACGCGATTGGCTGGACCTATCGCAAGGACTGGTTTGCCCGGCCGGAAATCCAGGCCGAATTCAAGAAGAAAAACGGTCGCGATCTTGCGCCACCCCAGACATACGACGAGCTGAAGCAGATCGCCGAGTTCTTTCAAGGACGCGAGATCGACGGCAAGAAGGTCTATGGTGCCTATATCTACACCGAGCGCGGCTCCGAAGGCATCACCATGGGCGTAACCAACGTCCTCTACGACTGGGGTTTCCAGTACGACAATCCGAAGAAGCCCTATGAGATGGAGGGCTTTGTCAATTCACCCGACGCGGTAAAGGGGCTCGAGTTCTACAAGTCGCTCTACAAGTGCTGCACCGCACCCGGCATGAGCAATGCCTACATGTCGGAGGGCCTGGACGCCTTCAAGTCCGGACAAGTCGCGATGCAGATGAACTTCTTCGCGTTCTTCCCCGGCCTTTACAAGGATCCCAATGTCGGCGGCGACAAGATTGGCTTCTTCGTCAATCCGAAGCAGAAATATCAGTACACCCAGCTCGGTGGGCAGGGCATCTCGGTTGTCTCTTACTCGGACCACAAGGACGACGCGCTCGCCTACATCAAATGGTTCGCGCAACCCGACGTCCAGAAAAAGTGGTGGGCGCTTGGCGGCTATTCCTGTCACAAGGCCGTGCTCAATGATCCGAATTTTCCAAAGAGTGCGCCCTTTGCCGCCGACTTCCTGAAGTCGATGGATATCGTCAAGGATTTTTGGGCCGAGCCCTCCTATGCCGAGCTCCTGCTCGACATGCAGAAGCGCGTCCATGACTACGTCGTGGCCGACAAGGGAACCGCGAAGGAGGCTCTCGATCTCCTGGTGAAGGATTGGCAAAAGGTGTTCAAGGGTGAGGGCAAGATCTAGCTCCCCAGGCCACCGGTCTCCCGATGTTTACATCGGGGGACCGCCTCCTTTAGCGTACCGATCCGTGAACGACAGGTCGCACATGAGCACTCTTGCCGAGCGGGCCGTTACCCGCACGCCACGCCGACTGGCATTGCGATTCGGTGGGTTGTCCGACCGAGCTATTGCCTGGCTGTTTATCACGCCGTCGGTGCTGCTTTTGCTGGCGATCAACATCTTCCCGTTGTTATGGACGATCCAGCTCTCCTTCACCAACTACCGCGCCAATCGGCCGAACGCTCCGATCCGGTATGTCGGTCTCGACAATTACCGAGACATACTGACGGATCCCGACGTGTGGGCCGCCATGCAGGCGACAGCGCATTTCGTGTTGTGGTCGATCGCCCTTGAAGTGGTGCTCGGGTTTGGCCTTGCGCTCTTGATCAACCGTCGCTTCCGCGGCCACAGCTTCTGGACCACGATCATCCTGCTGCCGATGATGCTTTCGCCGGCGGTCGTCGGAAACTTCTGGACCTTCCTGCTGCAGCCGCAGATCGGGCTGTTCAACAGCGCAATCGCGCTACTGACCGGGGTAGACCCGAGTTCGTTTCAGATGATCGGCGACGTCAAGCTCGCGCCCTGGTCCATCATCATGGTCGATACCTGGATGTGGACGCCCTACGTCATGTTGATCTGTCTTGCGGGCTTGCGTTCGATCCCCGACTACATCTACGAGGCGGCCGAGGTCGATCGTGCGTCTGCCTGGCGGCAATTCTGGTCCATCACGCTGCCGATGATCATGCCGTTCCTGATGCTCGCGATTCTGTTTCGGGCGATCGAAAACTTCAAAATGTTCGATATGGTCAATCTGCTCACCTCGGGCGGACCCGGATCGACCACAGAAGTGGCATCGATCACCTTGAAGCGCGAGGCCTTCGAGAAATGGCGCACCGGCTATTCGTCGGCCTTGGCGATTATCCTGTTCGTCACCGTCTTCGGCGCTGCCAACATCTATGTCAAAGCCCTCAACCGGGTGAAGCAGCGATGACAACGACCTCCAGCGCATATTCCGTCGCCGAGCCCTCAAGATGGCCGAAGACGATCGCTGCGTTCCTGGTCGTCACTTACGCACTCGTCACCATTCTGCCCTTGCTCTGGATATTCCTCACCGGGTTCAAAACTCCGCCGGATTCAATTGCATATCCGCCAAAAATCCTGTTCGAGCCTTCTGTCGAGGGCTACGTCAATCTGTTTACGACGCGCTCGCGGCAGACGCCGGAATTTCTCGCCAGCCTGCCGCCGCCGCAGACCTGGTACGAGCGCCTGGCGCGCTCGCGCAACATGGTGATCGCCGGGCCATCGAAGGTGGTGCCGCGCTTTGTGAATTCGATGGTGATAGGCTTCGGCTCGACCTTCCTTGCGGTCTGCTTCGGCACCATTGCCGCTTACGCGTTCTCGCGATTCCGCGTTCCGCTCGCCGACGATCTGTTGTTTTTCATCCTGTCGACGCGGATGATGCCGCCGATTGCCATCGCGATTCCGATCTACCTGATGTTCCGCTATCTCGGGCTCACCGACACCAAACTCGGCATGATCCTGTTGTACACCGCCGTGAACGTCTCCCTGGCGGTATGGCTGTTGAAGGGGTTCATGGATGAAATCCCGCGCGAATACGAAGAGGCCGCGATGGTCGACGGTTACACGCGGCTTCAGGCCTTCTTCAAGGTGGTGCTTCCGCAGGCCACCACCGGCATCGCGGCCACCGCAATCTTCTGCTTGATCTTCGCCTGGAACGAATATGCCTTCGCGGTTCTGCTTACGAGCGGCGAGGCGCAAACCATGCCGCCCTTCATTCCCTTCATCATCGGCGAGGGCGGTCAGGACTGGCCCGCGGTCGCCGCCGCCACGACATTGTTTTTTGTCCCGATCCTGTGCTTCACCATATTGCTGCGCCGACATTTGCTGCGCGGCATCACGTTCGGAGCGGTGCGCAAATGACGGAAAGGATCGCACCGCGCGCGTCACATTGGCCGCTCTGGCTGCGTCGCGGGCCCTGCGAAGCGGTGGCGATCACGCTGATCGGTCTCGGCGTGGCGATGCTGATGCAGCCGCTGTCGCTGGATCTTTATAGCTACTCGTTCGTGACGATCCTGGTCGGGACGTTCGGGTTTGTGATCGTCAGTCATTTTCCGGACTAACGCGATGGCAGAGATCAAGGTTGAAAATATTGCCAAGACATTCGGAGCCTTCACCGCGGTGAAAGGCGTTAACTTCACCGTCGATCATGGCTCGTTCTTCGTGATTCTCGGTCCCTCAGGCTGCGGCAAGACCACGACTTTGCGGATGATTGCGGGCCTTGAACTCCCGACCGCCGGGCGCGTCCTGCTTGACGGCGAAGACGTCACGCCGCAGCCGGCGTCGGCGCGGGATATTGCGTTCGTGTTCCAGCTGTTTGCGCTCTATCCGCACATGAATGTGCGCCAGAATATCGGCTTCCCGCTGCGCTGTCAGAATTACCCTCGCGCCGAGATCAGAAAAAGCGTCGACGAAACGGCAAGACTTCTCAGAATAGGTCATCTGCTGGATCGCCGGGTCGGCGGACTCTCCGGCGGCGACCGGCAGCGGGTCGCGCTCGGCCGCGCCATCGTGCGCCGACCCAAAGCTTTTCTGATGGACGAGCCCTTGGGCGCGCTCGATTCGGAATTTCGCCGCCTCATGTGCGGCGAACTGCGTGAGCTGCACGACCGCATCGACGCGACCACCGTGTACATCACCCACGACCAGCTCGAGGCGATGGCGATGGCTGACCGTATCGTCATCATGAACCAGGGCGGCATCGAGCAGATCGGCACGCCGCAAGAGATTTACGATCGCCCCAATACGATGTTCGTCGCCGACTTCATCGGCGCGCCGCCGATGAGCTTTCTCGATGTCCATGTCTCGCTGCAGCGCGGCGACCGCCGCATCAGCATCGACGGCATTGCAGTCGAAATGCCGGAAATATTCGAGGATCGTGCCGAGAGCAAATTGGTGCTTGGCGTGCGGCCCGAGAACGTATCGTTCGAAGATACCTCGCCGCTGCGAGGCCGAGTGATCGGTGTCGAATATCTCGGCACTACGCAAATCGTCACCGTGATAACTGCCAACGGGCAGGTTAGGGCGCGCCTGCCGTCGGGCCAAGTCGTTCGAATAGGCGAATCCGTCGGTCTTGCTTTTCGACCGGACAGACTGTCGTTGTTCGACGCCATGAGCGGACAGGCGCTGCCCTCGGCGCTTCGCGTGGGAGGCCACCGTGGCTGAAGTCGCCCTCGTTGATGTCAGCAAGAGCTACGGCACCGTGGATGCGGTGAGCAGCCTTTCCCTTGCCATAGCCGACGGCGAGTTTGTCGTGCTGCTTGGCCCTACTGGCGCGGGAAAGACGACGACGCTGCGCCTGATCGCCGGCCTGGAGCGTCCCGATCGGGGCACCGTGATCATTCATGGCCGCGTGGTGACGGACGAAGTCCCGGCAGAGCGCGATGTTGCGTTTGTATTTCAGCAATATTCGCTCTATCCGCATCTGACGGTCTACGACAATCTTGCTTTTCCGCTGCGTTCCCCGGCGCGGCGCGTGAGCGAGGATGCGGTTCGCCGCCGGGTCCAGCAGGTGGCTGAACTGCTTCACATTGGGCACAAGCTCGACAACCGGGCGACCGCGCTTTCCGGTGGCGAGATGCAGCGGGTCGCCATCGGACGGGCGCTGGTCCGGGATCCCGCCGTCTATCTGATGGACGAACCGCTCTCGTCGCTGGACGCAAAGCTTCGGGCGGAATTACGCCTTGAGCTCAAACGCATTCAGCGCGAGTTGGGAACAACGATCCTATACGTGACACATGATCAGATTGAGGCCATGACCATGGCCGATCGGATCGGCGTGATGAACGAGGGCGTTCTGGTTCAACTCGGCACCCCGCGGGAGATTTACGAGAAGCCCAATAGCGCCTACGTGGCGAGCCGGCTTGGCACCCCCGCAATCAACCTCATTCCGGCCGAGCTTCTCGGCTGCAAAGCCATGGCGCCGCGGGTGCAAACCGTGGGCCTGCGGACCGAGCATATCAGGATTTCTTCGCCGGATCGTCCGGGCCCGCTGGCGCGGGTTCATTGGGTCGAGCACCTCGGCGACCAGAACCATGTTCATCTCAAGCTCGCTAACCATTCGCTGGTTACGCTGGCTGACCCCGCACGGCCGCTCAAGGCCGGCGACGAGGTTTCGCTCGAATTTGCCCAACCGCTGTATTTCGACCAGGCGGGCAATAGGATCGATGCCGACGGATTACGGGGGCTTGCATGATGATCGATAGTCAGGCCCGCAAGCTTCTGTTCGAAACGGTGGCGCAGCGTGTTATTGCGAGCGCCGATGAACTCACCGATCTCGACCGCGCTATTGGTGATGGCGATCATGGTACCAACATGCGCCGCGGCTTCGAAGCGGTGCTGACCACGGTCGATGAACTCTCTGCCAAGAATCTTGGCGAGTCTTTGAGGGGCCTGGGCACGACTCTGGTCATGAAGGTCGGCGGCGCGTCCGGGCCGCTTTACGGGACCTTATTCATGTCGCTTGGCAAATCGTTGGGCGACGAAGTCAGCCGCGAGCGGGTCGCGGACGCTTTTGCCGCCGCCGTTGAAGCGGTAAAGGCGCGGGGGAAGTCTGACGTCGGCCAGAAGACCATGCTCGACGTGCTGGCCCCTGTGCTGGAAGTCCTGCGTGAAGGAGGCGACGGGTTACCGCTGCGTCTGAAGGCAGCGGCCAGGGATGCCGCGGAAAAAACCATCCAGATGAGAGCGATTCGCGGGCGTGCGTCGTTTCTGGGCGAGCGCAGCATCGGCCACATGGACCCCGGTGCGCGATCGTCCGCCTTGATCATCGATGCGATCGCAGACGTCATGGAAGGATTTGCATGAGCGAAAATGTTGGAATCGTCATCGTCTCTCACTCGGCGGACGTCGCCCGCGGCACCGCGCTCATGGTCGAGCAGATGGTGGGCCGCGAGGTGCCGCTCGGCTGGTGCGGCGGCGATCCCGATGGCGGCCTGGGCACCAGCGTCGAAGCGATCATGAAGGCGATCGATCGGGCATGGTCGGAGCGTGGCGTCGCCATACTGGTTGATCTTGGAGGCGCGGAAACCAACAGCGAAATGGCGATCGAAATGCTGCCCGAGGAACGCCGCGGTCGGGTCGTGGTTTGCAACGCTCCTGTCGTCGAAGGGGCCGTGATGGCCGCAACCGAAGCGGCGTCCGGCGCGACGCTTGAGGCTGTGCGCCGCACCGCCGAAGAATTGACGCCGATCTGATGCGGAGCATGTCCAATGAATAAGCATCAGGCGTCTGTGCTAATGCGACATGAGGTGGGCCTGCACGCGCGGCCTTCGGTCAAGCTGACCAAACTTGCCAAAGCCTTCGGATCCCGGATCGATCTTGGTTTGTCGCCGGACGGCCCTTGGGTCGACGCCAAGAGCATTGTCAAAGTGATGGCGACCAAAGCGCCGAAGGATACCAGGATTTATTTTCGCGCGGAGGGAAGTGACGCGAAGGCGGCCCTGGAAGCACTGGTGACGCTGGTCGACGGAGATTTTCAGGATGGACGATAGGGCGCATCGCGCGGCGCGGCGCATCCAGGGGCGGTCCGCCGCGCCTGGAGTAGCGTTGGGTCCGCTCGTGCGGCTGGCTCTCGCGAAACACGGTGCTCGTGAGCATCAATCCGTGGCCGAAGAGCACCGGGCCCTCGGCGATGCGCTTGCGGCCTCGCAAGCGGCGCTCGCCTTGCTTGCGGGCGAAGCAGGGGACGCTGACGCGGAAGCCATTCTCGCCTTTCAGGTGGCCCTGCTCGAAGACGACAATTTGACAGCGCCAGCGTTCGCGCTGATCGCGCGGGGCGAGGCGGCCAATCGGGCGTGGAGTGCCACGATCGATCCGGAGATCGTCTCCTATGAGGAGGCCAGCGATCCTCATTTCCGGGCGCGTGCTTCCGATTTGCGCGACCTGCGCGATCGCGTGCTGCGGAATCTGGCAGGTGAAACCGACCAGATCGTGCCACCGGGAGTGATCGTAGCGGCAGACGACATACCGCCGTCGATGTTTCTGGCCACCGATTGGCGCGACGGCGGGCTGGTATTGCGCCGTGGCAGCCCCTCGAGCCACGTCGCCATTCTCGCGAGGTCGCGAGGCGTACCCATGATCGTGGACGTCGACGTGGATCGTCTGGAGGATGGCAGCGATGTGCTGCTCGATGGCGATGCGGGGACTCTCGTTGTCGATCCCGACGCCGAGATGCGGGCAATCTTCTGTCAGCGCCGTGCCGAGCAAACCAAGGTTCGGCAGGCCGCCGCGGCATTCAAGGGACCCGTGCTTACCGCGAGTGGAGAACGGGTAAGGGTCATGATCAACGTCACGGGCCTTGCTGAACTCCGGGGTCTCGACCCTGCCGGGGTCGACGGGATCGGCCTGATGCGGACCGAGTTTTTGTTTCAGGGGCGCGAAAATCTGCCGACCGAAGAAGAGCAATTCCAGATCTACAAGCGCCTGCTCGAATGGGCAGCGGGTAAGCCGGTGACCATCCGCACCCTCGATGCCGGGGGCGACAAGCCGATCGCGGGTCTGACGCGGTCAGGCGACCTCAATCCATTCCTTGGCGTACGCGGCGTGCGGCTCTCGCTGCGGCATCTGGACGTGTTTCGCGAGCAGCTGAGAGCTCTGGCCCGCGCCGCGGTTATGGGAAATCTCAAGGTGATGATCCCGATGGTCACCGTGCCGGAGGAGCTCGACCGCTGCCGCGCGCTTCTCGCCGAGGCCGTGGAAGAGCTGCGGCAAGAGCGGCAAGAAATACAAATGCCACCGCTTGGCATGATGGTCGAGGTGCCGGTGGCGGCGTTGTCAATCGAGGATTTCAACGCCGATTTCTTCTCGATCGGCAGCAACGATCTCATCCAATATATGGCGGCCGCGAGTCGGGATGAGCCGCAGCTCGCTGACCTTGCCCGCCCCTCTCGTGCGGTATTCAATCTGATTGGCCATGTCGTGAAATATGCCGATAGCTTGGGGCGCGAAACCAGCCTGTGCGGTGATCTCGCCAGCGATCCCGAGCAGGTCGCGGCACTTCTCGACCAGGGCTTGCGTACTCTTTCGGTGCACCCGGGCGCGTTAGGGGCGGTCAGGGCCGCGATCGCTCGCTATCCGGGCGCCGTGGCATGAGCACACAAGCAACGCCTGAAAATTCTCAAGAACTGATCGCGGCCTACAAGGTCATTTTCCGCGATGTGCTCGATAAGCGGCCGTCCGGTATGCGTCAGCGCCTGGCCGAAGCGCTCGGCAAGAATCGCAGTTTTATCACGCAGATCGCTAACCCGGCTTACCAGACGCCGATTCCGGCCCAGCACATTCATGCTATCATTCAGGTCTGCCATTTTTCGGTTCAGGAACGGGACAAATTTCTCAACGCCTATCACCGCGCGCATCCGCGGCGGCTGCTCCTCCTCAAGGAGCGCGAGCGTGGCCGGCGACTGACGCTCATGCTGCCTGATCTTGGATCGGAACAGAAAAACCACAAGTTGGACATGCTACTGAGCGAGTTTGCAGAAAAAGTTGCAAGGCTGATGGAGGACGGTTGACGCCTAAAGCAACAAAGAACGGGGATGGCACGATGAAAAAGCTGATCAATGCCGCGGAAGACGTGGTGAGCGAAAGTCTTGCCGGATTCTGCGCAGCGCATTCCGACATCGTCTGCATGGGCAAGACTGCACCATTCGTGCTGCGCCGGCATCTCAAGCCCGGCAAGGTAGCGCTGGTGTCGGGCGGCGGCTCCGGACACGAGCCGCTGCACTCAGGCTTCGTCGGGCACGGAATGCTGGATGCTGCTTGTCCCGGTCAGGTTTTTACCTCACCGACGCCCGATCTTATTCTCGCCGCTGCCGAGGCCGCGGACACCGGCGGCGGGGTGTTGTTTATCGTCAAAAACTACGAGGGCGACGTCATGAACTTTGACATGGCGCGCGAGATGGCAGGGAAACCGGTTGCGACCGTGATTACCGATGACGATGTGGCTGTGGAAACCTCGACCTTTTCGACGGGACGACGCGGTGTTGCCGGCACGTTGATCGTGGAGAAAATCCTGGGCGCAGCTGCCGAAGAAGGACGTAACCTTGCCGCATTGAAAATACTAGGCGATCGCGTCAACGCAGCGACCCGCTCGATCGGGATTGCATTGACAAGCTGCACGGTTCCGGCGGCCGGCAGGCCGACTTTCGACCTTGCCGAGGACGAGATGGAGGTTGGCGTTGGTATCCACGGCGAGCCCGGCCGCCGCCGCGTAAAGCTCCGGCCCGCCGCGGAGATAGCGGCGGAGATGGTCAACGCAATTATCGCCGATCTGGGCGCGCGAGCGCGTGGTGAGGTTATTCTATTGATCAACGGCTTCGGAGCGACGCCGCTTTCGGAGCTCTATCTGATGTACGATGCCGTGCGCAGATTGCTCGAGCCGGCCGGTAGTGTCCCCGCGCGGTCCCTCGTCGGCAATTTTGTAACGTCGCTCGATATGGCCGGCTGCTCGGCGACGGTAACGGTCCTTGATGAGGAGATGAAACGTCTCTGGGACGCGCCCGTTTACACGCCGGCATTGCGCTGGAGGATGTAGTCCTCGAAGTGCAGCCCGTCGAAAGGCGCTGTTTTTAGAGTTTGGCGGGCTCGTAATGAGTTGCGTGGCGAAACCAAGATGGAGACCCCAACAGTATATCGATATACTGGCCCAAATTGGCTAGCCAGCGGGCTTTCGGGCAGAGGACTTTCGACTTGGATTTTCGCCAATTGCGTTACGCTCTCTCGGTCTACAAGGAGCGCAGCTTTACCAAAGCCGCAAGGCGCCTCAATATTTCACAATCAGCCGTCAGCGAGCAGGTAAAGCTGCTCGAGGAGGAGATCGGCTTTGAACTGTTTCGCCGGACCTCCGGCGGCATCGAATCCACTGAACGGGGCCGTACCTTTTTGTACGAGTCCGAACGGGTGATGGGCGATCTGCTCAGCCTCTCGGACACAGCACGAAGGTTGCGCGGATCGCTTTCCGATACGCTGACGATCGGCATGGGGTCGGGCATGGCCCAGATATTTATTCCCCGCATATTTGCCGATCTCAAATCCGCTCTCCCCGGCGTTCGGCTGGATATCCTCACGGCACCGACGAAAAATATTTTCAACGAACTCCACGAGGAGCGAATCGACGCCGGCATAGCGATCGAATCCGACCCCGATCGATTGCCGGCGGGGCTGATATTCGACCGCCTGGTCGATGTCGAGATGGCACTGATCACCCATCCGAAACACGCGTTGGCGCGTTCGAAACAGCCTGTCGATATCGGGCGGCTGCTCGCCGAGCCTTTCATCATGAGCGAATTGACGGTTGGATATGGTCAGGTGGTGTTCTCGCTGTTCACCGATCTTGGAATCCGACCCAATGTTCTTGCGGTGGTGGACAACATCGAGACCATCAAGATCATCGTGCAATCGGGCGGCGGCATCGCCATCGTGCCGCGCGCGTCGGCAGAGAACGAGGTTACCCTTGGACTGCTGAAAGCGCTCTCGATCGCGCCGGCCCGCAATGTCGTGCTCAGTCTGTTTCGTCGCCGCGAGCCACTGGCGCGCCGCAAGGAGGCGGCGCTGCTGAAATTGCGGGAAATGCTGAAGGGTTAGCTGATCGGAATTTCCGATAATCGCATCGATAATCGACCTTTGACAGGGATCAAGCCTTTAACCCATCTTACCGTGTGCGGCAGCACTGATTGACACGCGCACTCTCGTTTGTCGGTGGTACAACAGCATGTCATCTTCAACCATGGCCGCGCGCTATCGCATCGGCATTGATACCGGCGGGACATTCACCGATATCGTCTCAGTCGACACCGTAACCGGCGCCACCGAGGTGACCAAGGTTGCCAGTACGCCGGCCAATCCGGCGATCGGTTTGCTGCGCGGGGTCAACGAAATTCTCGCCGCTGCGGGTGCGACCGCCGAAGATGTGGCAGGCTTGGCCCACGGCACTACGGTTGCGACCAACGCACTGCTGCAGGGCGAGATCAATTCTCTCGGTTTGATCGTCAACACCGGCTTCCGGCATATCCTCGAAATCGCCCGGCAATCGGTGCCGGAGGGCTACGGAAATTCGTACTTCTGGGTCAAACCCGACCGTATCGTTCCCCTGCAATTCGTCCGTGAGGTCGGCGGCCGGCTGGATTTTCGCGGCAGCGAATTACGTCCGCTCGACGAGGAAAGCGTGCGAGAGGCGGCACGATATTTCCGCACACACGGCATTCGCGCCATCGGCATCTGCCTGTTGCATTCCTACGCCAACGATGCGCATGAGCGCCGCGTCGCGCAAATCATGGCCGAAGAATATCCGGACGCGACATTGTCATTGTCGTGCGTGGTATTGCCCGAATACCGCGAATACGAACGCGCGGTGACGACGCTGGTGGATGCCTTCGTCAAGCCGCATATGGAGCGTTATCTCAAACGCGTGCATCAGGAACTTGGCGCCGGCCTGCAGGACAAGCCGTTTCTGGTCATGCAGTCGAGCGGTGGGGTCGCCAGCGCCGATCAGGTGGTGCGCAAGCCGATCACCACGGCACTCTCAGGCCCGGCGGCCGGCGCGCTTGGAAGCGCCGTCATTGCCGAGATCGCGGGCTTCCCCGATCTGGTGACGCTGGACGCCGGCGGCACCTCGACCGACCTGTGCCTGATCGAAGGCGGCAAGCCGCACGTCACCAATGGCGGATCGGTGGGTCCGTTTCCGGTGCGCATACCGATGATCGACATCGAGACCATCGGCACCGGCGGCGGCTCGATCGCCTGGATCAGCCGCGAGGGCCATCTCAAGGTTGGCCCGCGCAGCGCCGGCGCCGAGCCCGGACCGATGTGCTACCCGAATGGCGGCAGCGAGCCGACCATCACCGACGCCAATCTCGTGTTGGGGCGGATTCCGCCATCCCTGATCGGCGGCGGCATTGCGCTCAATGTCGGGCGCGCGCGGGATGGTATCGCTGCACTCGCCGCACGGTTGCCCGGCAACATGAGCGTCGAAAAGCTCGCCAGCGGAATCATCGAGATTGCGAACTGGAATCAGGCCAACGCGATCCGGCAAATGACGATCCAGCGCGGTATCGATCCGCGCGCTTTCGCATTGCTGTCCTTTGGCGGCGCGGGGCCGGCGCAATCCACCGCGGTGATGGACCTGCTGGCGATGAAGGCCTGCATCGTGCCGCCGAATCCCGGCAATCTTTCGGCCTTCGGCCTGCTCGCGGTGGATTGGCGCACCGATCATATCGTCACCAAGGTGATGCATGAGGATGCGATCGATCTTGCCGATGTCACCGCGCGCTATACCGCGCTCGAGCGCGACGCGATCGCAACGCTTGAGCGCGACGGCATCGAGGCATCGCGCATCAGGCTCGTGCGCGAGGCCGACATTCGTTATGCCGGCCAGTCGATGGAAGTGCGCGTCACTGCGCCTTCCGGTGCGGTGAATGCGTCATTTCTGTCTGCGCTGATCGGCGCCTTCAACGCGGCCCATCGCAGGACCTTCGGCTATGACTATGCCGGCCAGCAGAAGATCGAACTGGTGAATCTCTGTGTCTCAGGCTTCGGACTGATTGAACGGCCGCAGATGCCAAGGATTGCCGGGCGCGCGGGAAAACCGGTTCCGAAGGCCAGCAGGAGGGTCTATTTCGGCTCCGAGTTTCAGGATACGCCAATCTTTGACCGCGCATCGCTGCCGCCGGCGAGCCAGATCAGCGGGGCCGCTGTCATCGAGGAGTTCGGTTCGACGACGGTGGTATTTCCCGGTCAATCTGTTGAAGTCGACCCGCACGGCATCCTTGTCATCCGCTCGGTTTCATCGAAGGAGGCGCCTCGATGAATATACACGCTACGTCCCATCCGTGGCCGATCTCACCGCAGCGTGAAACGGTGCCGGTCGACCCGATCGTATTGCAAATCGTCGAAGGAACGCTGAATTCGATCGAAGCCGAAATCGAATTCGCCATCGAGCGCACGGCGCGCAGCCCGATGATTCGCGAAGCCCATGATTTCCGGGTCGGGCTGTTTGATCGTTACTGCCGCAAGCTGACGGGGCGTTCCTATTCGGCGATGCCGAATGCCGTGGTGCGGGATTTCCCGCCCGACACCATGAAACCCGGCGACGTCTTCCTGATGAACGACACCTATTTAACGGAAGGCTCGATCGGCCATTTGCCCGATCTATGCAGTACGGTGCCGGTATTTCACGAAGGCGAGGTGGTCGCCTACATCCAGGCATTTGGTCATCATGACGATGTCGGCGGTCGCGTCCCCGGCTCGATGCCGGGCACCGCGGCCACGGTTTTCGAGGAAGGTATCGCCATTCCGCCGGTGAGGATTTACAGCGAAGGCGTGCGCAATGAAGCCGTCTTCACCATCGTTCGCCGCAATACGAGGGTGCCGGAAATGCTGTCGGCCGATCTGGACAGCGAGATTCAGGCCTGCCTGATGGGCGCGCGCCGGATGAGTGCACTGTTCGAGCGCTTTGGCCGGGAGCAGGTCGAAGCCTGCTTTCAGGCGATCCTCGACAAATGCCGCGACATCTATCGCAACGAACTGCTCGCAAAGATTGCCGATGGCGAATATTCCTGGGAGGACTACGTCGAACACGACGGTATTACCGACCCGAAGCTCCACAAGCTCGCGTTGAAGATGACTAAGAACGGCGACAAAATCACGCTCGACTTCAACGGCACCGACCCGCAATCGGACGGCCCGATCAATTGGCCGGCGGACTATGCCGATGGCGCGTTCCTGATCAAATGGATCGCGCCGATCTTGCGCAACCTTGCCGATACGCCCGAACGCGCCGCCGAAATCCATGTCAACGAAGGCGTATGCGAGGTCTTCGAGGTGATCTTTCCTCCGAAGGGTACGCTGATCACGCCGGAATGGCCGGCCGCGACCAACGCGCGCTCCTTCGTGCTGCTGCGTTGTCTCGGCTTGCTGGCCGGAGTGGTCGCGCAGGCGGTCGACGGCCGCATGCCGGCGGATCAGGAGACCATCCGCTACACCGGGTTTTTCGGTACGGATCTCGAAGGCAAGCCGTTTCTGTCGCGCGAGGTGCTGGGCGGCGGCTCCGGCGGTCGCTATTACGCCGACGGCAACGACGCGATCCACATCGTGCCGGATTCGCGCAACCAGCCGGCTGAATTTACCGAGACGCGGTTTCCGCTGTTGGTGGAGAAGCTTGCGCTGCGAACCGATTCCGGAGGCGCGGGCCTGCGCCGCGGCGGGCTCGGATATGAGAAGCATTATCGCGCGCTGGTCGATTGCCGTACCATCGTCACCGCCGACCGGGTACGGCTCGGTTGTTACGGATTGAACGGCGGCAAAGCCGGCCAGCCATTTTGCGTGACAGTGGACGCCGAAGCCGAAGGTTATGACCTTGGCGGTCTCGTCGACGGTGAAACTGTCCTGAAAGGGCAGGTGGTTCGCGTGGTGACGACCGGCGGTGGTGGCTGGGGCGATCCATTGCAGCGTGAATTGGAGTTGGTATTGCGCGACGTCATCGAGGGCCGGGTCTCGCCTGTGAGCGCCGAGGCTGACTATGGCGTGGTATTCAGGAACGCCGGTAAAGCCGATCAGCCCGAGATAGACGAGGCGGCGACCAGACAGCGCCGTGCCGAAATGGCGAAGGCCAAAAATATCCCGACCGGCATGATTGACCGCGGCGAGGGCTATGAAAAGATGCTCCGCGGTGAGCACAGGCCGCGGATGCGCTGAGAGGCAGATGAAGCGAAGGCAAGGTCGGAGTTCACACGAATGGCCATTGAAGTTGCGAAGGTCGAGCTGAAGACCGTCCAGGACGCGAGCGGCCTTGAGGGATTGATCGCGGCCGGCAAGTTCCGCGCCGACGAGGTCATCGGGGTGATCGGCAAGACCGAAGGCAATGGCGGGGTTAACGACTTCACCCGCATTCTGGCCGACCAGGCTTTTCGCCGTGTGCTGCTCAGGCGCGGCACGCGCTCCGAGGCGGAGATCCATAACATCCCGATGGTTTGGTCGGGCGGCTGCGATGGCGTCATCACGCCGCATGCCACCATCTTCGCGCGCAACAACAAGACCGGCCCCGCCGATAAGTCGCGGCTGGTGATTGGCACCGCGCTGAGCGCCGAACTGCTGCCCGAGGATATCGGACGTCCGGCGATGGTTCACAAGGTCGCCGATGCTGTGAAGGCGGCCATGAAGGATGCCGGCATCACTGATCCCAAGGATGTGCATTACGTCCAGACCAAGACGCCGCTTCTGACCATCGATTCGGTTCGCGATGCGGAGCAGCGCCATCAGACCCTAGCGTGTGAAGTCCATGACTCCATGGGCGTGTCGAACGGGACCACAGCGCTCGGCATTGCCGTGGCGCTGGGCGAGGTGCCGATGCCCAAAGCCGAGCAGATCTGCAAGGATCTCGATCTTTACTCTTCGGTTGCGTCCTGTTCCTCAGGCGTGGAACTGACCCAGGCGCAGATCGTGTTGTTGGGCAACAAGGCCGGCGCCGGCGGCCGCTACCGCATCGGCCATTCGGTCATGCGCGACGCGTTGGATATCGATGGAATCTACGATTCAATCCGCAACGCCGGTATTGAGTTGCCGGAAAGGCCGCGGTCGGAAGACCTCAAAGGGCGCGTCGTCAATTGTTTCATGAAATGCGAGGCAGACCGCAGGGGCGTGCTGCGCGGTCGGCGGCAGATCATGCTCGACGATTCCGATGTTCATCACCACCGGCATTCCAAGGCCGCGGTTGGCGGCGTGGCGGCGACCGCGATCGGCGATCCAGCCGTGTTCGTCTCGGTCGATGCCATGCATCAGGGCCCACATGGTGGCGGTCCGGTGATCGCGATTGTCGAGCTCGACGAATAAAGTCCGATATGACAGAGAATCTGAGCCGAGCGACGGCCGTTGGACTGGCATCGATGATCGCTAGCAGGGCGGTCAGCCCGGTCGAGGTGCTCGACGCGCATCTCGCTACCATTGCGCGCGTCAATCCGAGGCTCAATGCCATCGTGACGCTGGTGGCGGACGCCGCGCGCGCTTTGGCGAAAGACGCCGAAGCGGCCGTGATGCGCGGGGACAGGCTGGGCGCGCTGCACGGTCTACCAGTTGCGATCAAGGACGTGACGCCGACGGCGGGCATCCGCACCACCTATGGCTCGCCGCTGTTCAAGGACAACGTGCCGGCCGAAGACGCCGAAGCGGTGCGGCGGCTGAAGGCGGCCGGCGCCATCGTCATCGGCAAGACCAACACGCCCGAGTTTGCCGCCGGCGCCAATACCTTCAACGACGTGTTCGGCGTTACGCGAAATCCCTGGAATCCGGCGTTGAGCCCGGCGGGCTCCTCCGGTGGTTCGGCGGTTGCGGTAGCAACCGGAATGGTGCCGTTGGCGCAAGGCACGGATTTCGGCTGTTCGATCCGCATGCCGGCGTCGTTCTGCGGCATCGTCGGCATTCGACCGACACCCGGATTGACGCCGAACTGGCCGATGCCGCTCGCCTGGGACCCCGGCCAGGTCCACGGGCCGCTGGCACGCACGGCCGAGGATGCGGCGCTGATGCTGGATGCCCTCGTTGGCTTTAGCCGCGCTTCGCCGATTTCGGTCGCGCCACCATGGGCCAGCGCCCACGCGATCGTTGCGAAAACCAACGACGCCAACGGCCTGCGCATCGCCTACGTGTCCGATATCGCGGGCATCGGCGTCGAGCCGGAAATCGACGACATCTGCCGGGAGGCCGCGATGTCGCTCCGCGATGCGGGAGCCGCAGTGGATGAGATCGCGTTCGACATTTCCGACGGCAAATCGCCGTATCAGGCATGGCGTGGCCTGTGGATGGTCGGACAGCAATTTGCCAATCTCGACCATCTGGAGGAATTCGGGGTCAATCTGAAAGGCAACGTCGAGGCGGGCCTCAAGGTGACCCCGCTTGATTTCGGCGCATCCGAGCAGAAGCGCGCGCAGCTATTCCAGCGCTTCGCAAAATTATTCGAGCGGTACGATCTGCTGATCACGCCTCAGTCGCCGGTAAAGCAGTTTCCGGTGGAGATGAATTTTCCGACTCTGATCAATGGCAAGAAGCTCGACAATTACACCGACTGGATTGCCGGCTCGTTTTTGATCACGCTGATGAGCTTGCCCGGCGGGAGCGTACCGGCGGGTAAAACCAGCGATGCATTGCCGGTCGGAATCCAGATCGTCGGCCCGCGCTTCGAGGAACCGCTGATCCTGTCCGTCATGAAGATTGTGCAGCAGACCCACCCTATTGGCTGGCCGCCTCACGCTTGATATGCGGCAGCGATACGCGCGACGAAGTTGGCAAGCGAAGTCGGCGGACGCCCGAGCAACCAGCCGAGCACATTCGAGTTGCCTGTGAGGCCGTCGCGCGCATAGGCGCCAAACATTTTTATCAGTGTCTGGCGTGAATGGTCATCCATGCCGGCTGCGCGGGCGCGATGCTCCCAGCTTTCGATGGGCTCCGCCTCGGCTCGAACCGGCTTGTTGAGGGCCGTCCCAAAGATCTCGGCGACCTCGATCTGGCTCAGTGGCGGCGTTCCGACAAGCTCGTACGTTGCACCCGAATGCCTGGAATTCGTCAGCACGGCTGCGGCCGCCTCCGCGATGTCCTCAAGATCGACAAGACTAAGCCGCGTTTCGACCGGGTAGGGTACGCGGTAGATACCGGAGCCAACCATGCGATCCCATTCGGCCAGGATATTCTGCATATAGGCGGTGGGCTGCAGGATGGTGACGTCGAGACCGGAGGAGAACAGCATCTCCTCGACCCGCAGCTTGTTCCAGTGATGCGGCATGGCCTCGATCTGCGGATGCAGGACGGAATGATAGACGAACCGTGAAACACCGGAACGGCTGGCGCTATTGATGAGTGCTTGCGCAAAGGATATTTCGTGCGGACTGACATTCGGGCAGATATGATAGATCGCTTCCGCTCCTCGGGTCGCGTGGTCGAGCGCATGGCGGTCATTCATTTCACCCGCAACGATATCGCGAACACCCATGGCTTTCAGCGCGGCCTCATGCGCCGTGCTTCGGACAAACGCGCGCACCGGCGCGCCGCGTGCGAGGAGCGCGTTGAGGATTGCTTTACCCGTTTTGCCGCCGGCACCCGTGACCAGGATCATGCGAGACCGCCTGAGATGCCTCAACCCCGTGCGTTGCGGGTAAGTTCAAACAATCGGCTCGGGCTCAAGGGAATTTCGAGCAATTCAACTCCGCGGCGTTTCAGATCGAGCGCTTCCTCGATCGCCTGCGCGAACAGGGCTCCGACAGGAATGGCTCCAGCTTCGCCGGCGCCCTTCATGCCCATCGGATTGAGCGGCGATTTCGTCACGGTGTGGCCGAGCTCTACCCGCGGCACTTCAAGTGCGGTCGGCAAGAGGTAGTCCGCCAGCGAAGCGTTCAGCAGCTGGCCCTGGTCGTCGAAGGCCAGTTTTTCGTAGAAGGCATTGCCGATGCCCTGCGCGACGCCACCCTGGATCTGGCCCGCCAGGATCATCGGGTTGATCACGGTGCCGCAGTCATGCACGACGACGTATTTCAGGATTTTCAGATCGAAGGTTCGCGGCTCCATTTCTAGGATCATGGCGTGGACGCCATTGGCCGTCGCACTCATCGGCGGGCCGAAATATTGCGTCGACTCGAGCCCGGGTTCGGTGCCCGGCTGGACTGCCCCGCGCATCGGATTAGCCAGCCGTGCTAGATCGGCGAGGCTGACGAATTTTTCGGGAATTCCGACGATCGAGACTTTGCCGTCCTCGAGCACGAGGTCTTCCTCGGCGCATTCGAACAGATCGCTTGCAAGCTTTAAGGCCTTCTTGCGCACCACCTTGGAGGCTTCGTTGACGGCATTGCCGGCGACCACGGCGCCGCGGCTCGCAAAGGTGCCGGCGCCCCAATAGAACTGATCGGTATCGCCGGTGACGACGTCGACATCGGTGACGGCGACCCCCAGCTGATCGGCGGCGATCTGGGCCAGGACGGTGAAATGTCCCTGGCCCTGGGTGCCGATGCCGGTGGCGACACTGACCTTGCCGTTGGATTGCACCTGAACCTTGGCCCCCTCATAGGGACCGACGCCGGTACCTTCGACGTAACAGGCCACAGCGAGGCCGAGATAACGGCCTTGCTGGCGGGCCGCGGCTTGCTCCTCGCCAAACGCTTTGTAACCGATGGCTTCCAGCGCCATGTCGAGCACCGGTTCATAGTTGCCGCTGTCATATTCAAGCGGCTGGAAATCCTGATAGATGATCTCGTTTTTGTATGGGAATGCTCCGGCCGGAATCAGATTTCGCCTGCGGATATCCGCCCGATCGATGTTCAGTTCATGTGCGGCGAGGTCGAGCAGCCGTTCCATGACAAAGACACCGTGCTGGCGTCCGGCGCCGCGATAGGGCGTGACAAGCGTTAAATTGGTGAACACTTGGGTGAAGGTGCTATCGTAACTCGGCACGACATAGGGGCCGAGCAGGGTGCACTGGCTGTTGATCGGCACGGTCAAGCCGTACGGATCGTAGGCGCCCCCGTCATGCAGAAACACATCCTTGACGCCGAGGATTTTCCCGTCCCGTGTGAGCGCCATCTCGGCATCGTGAATTTGTCCGCGCTCATGGGTGGTGGCGAAGAAGTGCTCGAGCCGGTCCTCAATCCATTTGATGGGCCGGTTCAGCTTCATCGATATCCACGGAAGCAGCACCTCCTCGGGATAAAACATCATGATCTTCGGCCCAAAGCCTCCGCCGATATTGGGCGCGATCACGCGAACCTTCCGCTCATTGAGCCCGAGGATGCCGGCCAGGCCGTTGCGGACGAACACCGGCGCTTGCGTCGTATCCCAGATCGTCATCTGGCCAGCGCGCCCATCCCACTGCGCGACTACGCCGCGGGTTTCGATCGGCGATGAAATACCGTGTTCGTACCGGAAACGGCGTTTGATGATGTGATCGGCCTTCGCGGCCGCCGCAGCATAATTGCCTTTGGTTTGACGGGCGTGGGCCGATATGTTGGATCCGACATCCTCGTGAACCAACGCCGCCCCGGCTTTCAGGGCTTGTTCGATATCGACCACCGCCGGCAGCTGCTCGAGCTCGATATCGATGTCGTCGAGCGCGTCTTCGGCGATATAGCGGCTCTCCGCGATCACAATGACCAGCGGCTCGCCGACATGGCGGATTTTGTCTCTGGCGAGCGGGACCTGGGTGCGCTGGTTGAAGACAATGCCGGCGATCGGGGGAGGGGGGACGAGCAGGGGACCGGGCTTCCAATATTCGCCGAGATCATCGGCGACGTAGGCGGCCACCACGCCGGGGCGCCGCAACGCGCGCGAAACATCGATCTTAAGAATTCGCGCATGCGCGACCTGGCTGCGCAGGAACGCCGCATGCAGCAAGCCGGGTAGCTCGATATCGTCGATGAACAGCGCCCGGCCGGTGAGAAGCCGGTAGTCCTCGTTGCGCTTGATCGGTTCGCCGAACGTACGGGTAGACATCGCGCTAGCCTCGCATCCGTTTGGCCGCCGACATCACGGCATCGACAATGTTCTGGTATCCGGTGCAACGGCAGAGATTGCCCGAAAGCGCCTCACGCACGTCCTCTTCGCTGGGCGAGAAGTTCTCCCCGAGGAATGCCGCCATGGTCATGAGGATGCCCGGCGTACAATAGCCGCATTGCAGACCGTGGTGATCATGCATCGCCTGCTGCAGCGGGTGATATTGTCCGTCCCTGTCCTCAAGTCCCTCAACGGTCGAGATTTCGTGGCTCTCGGCTTGCACGGCGAGCATCAGGCAGGAGCGCACTGGCTCCCCGTCGAGCAGGATCGTGCAGGCGCCGCAGACGCCGTGTTCGCAGCCGACATGGGTGCCGGCGAGGCCCAGATCGTGGCGGAGAAAGTCGCTCAATAGCGTGCGCGATTCGACGCGTCGCTGATAGCGGACGCCGTTCACGGAAAGCGCAACTTCGTGGTCGTCAATGTCCATTGCGCGCCCGCTGATAAGCCGTTTGCATAGCCCGCTCGGTCAGCACGGCCGCAATATGGCGCTGATAGGAGGCCGTCGCGTGAACGCTGCCGCCGGGGTCAATCCTGGTCTGTATCGACTCTGCGACCTCGCGAACCGCCTCTTCCGTCAGCGCTTGCCCGACAACCGTATCGGCCGCTGAGCTGGCATCGATGGGTGTTTCGCCCACCCCGCAAAACGCCAATCGCACCTCCGCGCATTCGTTCCGCTCGCCCAACGTGATCATGGTGGCTATGCCGACGATCGCAAAATCGCCGCGCCGACGTGCAACCTCCATAAAGCACGAGCCGGAACGTGGATGCGGCAATGGCAGTTCGACCCCCACCAGCATTTCATCAGGCTGCAAGTCGGTGGTGAGCGGACCTGCGAAAAAGTCCCGCGCTTCGCACCAGCGCTCGCCTCTTGCCGACTGAATGCAAAGTCTGGCACCGAGCGCGACGGCGATCGCCGGCAGCTCCGATGCCGGATCGGCATGCGAAAGGTTTCCCCCGATCGTACCGCGGGTGCGGATTTGCGGATGTGCAATGTGGGGCAACGCTTCCGCGATCAAGGGAAACATGCCGGCAAAGCCGGCATCACGCTCCAGCCGGCGATAGCGGGTTGTTGCACCGACATATGCACCGCCGCCGTTGTGCCGGCGGACATCGCCTAAACCATCGATACGATTGATGTCGATGAGGACTGCCGGTTGTGCCAACCGAAAATTCATCGCCGGCATCAAGCTCTGTCCGCCGGCAAGAAACTTCGCCTCGTCACCGTATTCTGCCTTGAGCGAGAGTGCCTGCTCAAGCGAGGTCGCTGCGATATATTTGAAGGCGGCCGGCTTCATGGCGCTCGCAACCAATCAGAACGCGGTCTCTGCGCTGTTGGCGAGCCGCTTTTCGAAGTATGAGGTGCGACCTCGCGCAAGTCAAAAGGCAGCGCCTTTTGGCCTATCTGAAAAACCGATAGCGATATGTTTGACCCCGATAGTATTTCTTGCCCATAATTTCTCCGCGTGCGCCAGCACTGGCGCGCTCTTTGCACTCGCGTTCGCCAGTCGCGTTCGCCAGTATCGTTGGGCGGAAATCGCGCTCGCGGCGATCGCGGGAATGGCTTTTTACGGGCTTGTCGCGCTTGCCGAGCGCGCGACCACGTTTTGGCATCCATCCTATCGAACCTGACTCGGCGGGTTCGTCAAGCTTCGGAGTATC
>Ga0137407_10000159_pt1 | contig 50097 bp, 38 predicted proteins | sample CZOMad2_2_16fung_FD_108410 | JGI IMG/M metagenome (GOLD analysis project Ga0137407, IMG submission 108410) | Vadose zone soil fungal communities from Angelo Coast Range Reserve, California, USA - CZOMad2_2_16fungal (Illumina Assembly) | ecosystem: Environmental > Terrestrial > Soil > Vadose... | reverse complement strand
TCCCGAGCTCGACCCCCGGCTATTCTCCTTCAATTCGCGGCATGGTTGGTGCAAGAGCTGCTTCGGTACCGGACTGCAATTGGAGCAATTCGACGCCGAGCAGAGCGGCGAGGAGTCCACGTGGCGGGAGGCTGGGGGGGCCCGAGCGGGCGCATCGCAAGCGGGCGCATCCCAAGCGGACTCTGCGCCGGCGGAGGCCGCGCTACCGGTCACCTGTCCCGACTGTGCAGGCCTGCGTCTCAATCCCGTCGCATTGCACGTATTGTTCCGAGACCAGTCGATTGCCGCGCTCACCGATTTACCGGTACAGGATTTCTCCGCGACCCTGCAAGCGCTCAAACTGGCCGGCCGCGAACGCGACATTGCACGCGACTTGCTGGCGGAACTTGCCGCCCGGACGAGTTTTCTTTGCGATGTCGGGTTGGGCTATTTGCAATTGAATCGCGCGGCTCCAACCCTCTCCGGCGGCGAGGCCCAGCGCATTCGCCTGGCGGCGCAGCTCGGGTCGAATCTGCAGGGCGTGTGCTACGTGCTCGACGAACCCACCATCGGACTGCACCCCCGCGACAATGTCGCGCTTTTGAACACCCTGGACAGACTGCGTGCCAAGGGAAACACACTGGTCGTGGTCGAACACGATGAGGACACCATTCGCCGCGCCGATCATGTGATCGACTTGGGTCCGGGCGCGGGCACGCGCGGCGGGCACGTGGTGGCGCAAGGGACCGCCGGAGAACTCGCCCGCTCGAGTGTATCGGCCACCGGCCGCTGTCTTGCGGCGCCGCTGCGGCATTCGCGCTCCCGTCGCCGCATCATCGATCGCGATACGCCCGCCATCGAAATCAGCGGCGCCAAGCTGCACAATCTTCGCAAAGTCGACGCGCGTATTCCGCTCGGGCGATTGACGGTGGTCACCGGCGTTTCGGGATCCGGCAAGTCCTCGCTGGCGCGCGACGTGCTGTTGCGCAACTTGAAGCGCCTGTTGACGCGGCCCCACCGCTCCGACCGGACGCGCAAACCCGAGACCATCCTCGAGGGATGCGACGCGATCGCGGGGTGGCAGAAAGTCAGCCGCGTCCTCGAGGTCGATCAAACTCCCATCGGCAAAACGCCGCGCTCCTGCCCTGCGACTTATATCGGGTTTTGGGACTCCATTCGGCGCCTCTATGCAGATACCACCGAAGCGCGCATGCGCGGATTCACGGCGAGCCGGTTTTCCTTCAACACAGCCGGCGGCCGCTGCGAGGCCTGCGAGGGTCAGGGAATGCAGCGCATCGAGATGAGCTTCCTGCCCGACGTCCAGGTATTGTGCGACGTCTGCGGCGGCAAACGCTTCAACCCCGAGACTCTGGCAATCCTGTTCAAGGGCAAGAGCATCGGCGAGACCCTTGCGATGAGCGTCGACGATGCGCTCGAGTTCTTCGCGGCCCAGCGCAGCGTACACCACCCGGTGAGCCTGCTCGCCGATGTGGGACTGGGCTACCTCAGTCTGGGTCAACCCAGCCCGACGCTCTCGGGCGGAGAGAGCCAGCGAATCAAGCTCGTCACCGAGCTCACGAAGGTGCGGACCGATGCGCTTGGGCTGGATACGGCGCGCCGCGAGGGCCAGCACACCCTGTATGTGCTCGATGAACCGACCGTCGGCCTGCACATGGCGGATGTCGAGAAACTCGTGCGCGTCCTGCATCGCCTGGTCGATTCCGGCAACACCGTGGTCGTGATCGAACACAATCTCGACATCATGGCCGAAGCGGATTGGATCGTCGACTTGGGTCCCGAAGGCGGCGACGGCGGCGGCCGCATAGTCGCCGAGGGCGCGCCCGAGGCCATCGTACGCAGGCCAAACAAGAGCCATACTGCGAAAATCCTGGGTGAGTTCCTGACGGAACGCGGCGTCGCTTGAACCGTATTGCGTGGCGTTCAATCCGCTCAGGCGCAGCGCCTTCAAGACGCATCGACCAGAACGCAAAGAACGCTTTGCTGCGGCTGGCAGGCAGCCGCGGACCGTTCACGATCATCAGCTTTCCAATCAGCAGGATTTCCGAGCGGGATCACCAGAATACCGCACTTCGTCCGCCCTTAATCCGTTGGCAAAACATATGCGTATAAAGCGCAAGGCCCGTAATACCGAGCGCGAACAGCGACGCACCACACAACAAGCCGAACCAGCGACCGCCAGCACCCAGCACCGTGCCTTCATGCCAGTTACGCATCAGACCCCACCAGTTGATGGGTTCATTTTCCTTTCCGACCAACGTACCTTTCACGACAAATACCGATCCTGTTCGTGGATCGACGGACAAAGATTGAGAAACCGACGCGCTACCGCTCACGAAAATATCGCCCCGAGGTCGGCCGTCATCCATCCGCAATGATATGGAAATAGAACTGGGAGCATGGTCGGCCTTATTGGTCGTATCTAGCGCCGAGACAATGATTTTCTCTAACAGGACGGGAATTTCTTCTGCGGGCAGCGGCAATTGCACCGGCTCTAGAGCAGGGTGATATGTCGACCAAATCGCGTGGCCCTGCATGAACATTCCGGTCCCCGCGATGGTCGCTAAAAACGCCGATGCTAGAAATCCTATCCAACGATGAAATTTCCTCATTTTCAGCATGAACCTAATTTTCAACCTTGGAGAAATCCCCCGCCTTAACCGTCACCCACCGCGCCGGAACAATGAATCGCAGCACCGCCTTGCGGACTGATTCCGGACTCGCCGACTCAATGCTCTTCTCAAATTGCGCATCCCAATTGAAATCGCGGGCCCGGAACAGATGATTCACCAGATCTCTAGCCAGCGCGGCGTCGTTTGAACGGGCAACGCTCAAGGATTGCAATATTCCGGACTTCGCCCCGGCGATTTCCGATGCCGTAAAACCATCGGCGATAGCACGGGTGATTTCCTCTTGTACGTCGCTCTCGACCTTCGCTGCATTTTGTGGAGCACAGATCGCGTATATCGAGAACGAACCGACCGGGTCAAGGGAATCCGCGGACAGTTGCGACGCCACCGTGTAACTCAATCCGTCTTTCTGTCGGATGCGCGTGGCCAGCCGCGAACTCAGAAAACCGCCACCTAGGATCTCGTTGCCCACCATCAGAGCCGGATAGTCGGGGTCGTCATCGCGTAAATCGAGATTGCTGCCGGCCATGTAGATGGCGTTGGCCTTATCCGGCGTCGCGAAGGTTTGCGATTTACCGATAGTGGGGTTATAGACGTCCAATGCTCGCTCGTACGCCGTCCCGCTCTTCCAAGCGCCGAACAGCTCGGTCAACTGTTGCGTCACCGTCGAACCGTCGAAGTTGCCCACCATGGCGGCTTCGGCGTCACTTGCGCCGTAGAACTGCGTATGGAAGCCTTGAACATCGGCAATGGTGACGATTTGGATTGATGCCGAGTGCTCATCCAATGTCGCCACATATCTGAAATCTTCCGGCGGGTAGGCGGACAGATAGCGTTGCACGGCAAGGCCAGCAATGGCATTGGGGTCGGTCCTTGCGGCTTCGATCCGAGTCAAACTACTCCGCTTCATCTCGTCAAGATCGGCTGCCGGAAACGCCGGTTGCTGGAGAATTTCGGCGGCGAGTTTGAGAACTTGCGTCAAGTTGTCCTTGGTCGTCTCGAAGGACATGCTGACACCGCTCGCCCCACCACCCACGGCCATCGTGGCTTTCAAGCGCGTCAGCTCGTCTTGCAACTCTTGCCGGCTGTGCAACTGCGTGCCGCGCATCAGCAGTGCGCCTGTGTAAACGGCAATGTCCGCCTTGTTTTGCAATAGCTGTAGATTGCCGAAGTGAAACATCAGGACGCCGGTGACCCGATCTCCCCGAGTTTTCTTGACCAGGTATGCGGTTTTGATACGGCCCGCCGCGCCGCGTTTGATGCGCGCTTCGATGGCGTGCGAGGTGGCGACGAAGTGTTCGCCTTCAGCCGCCGCCGCTTGCCCGGCGTAGTCCGCCAACAAGGTATCGATTCTCGGCGCCGGCGTAATGGCCGCTCGGACGGGATTGTCATCGGGAATGAAAATGCCCACGGAGCGATTCGAATCGACGAGATAGGTATTGGCAACGCGCGCTACGTCCTCAACCGTCACCTCGTGCAACCGGTCACGATCCCAGAATGCCAGTCGCCAGTCGCCGACCGCCACGCTTTCACTGAGAAGATCAGCTACCTGGGGCGATGAATTCAGGATGCGTTCGTAGTCGTTGAATTGCTTATTGACTACGCGTTCGAGTTCTTCCTTGGGGAGATCCTGCCCGCGCACCGCTCCAATAACACCGGCCAGTTCGCGCCGAACCGCGGCGAGATCGCCGTTCTTCGGCAGAGCTACCGAAATCATGAGAAACCCGGGGTCGAACATGGTCGCCAAGCCGACCGATGCCGACACTGCCAGCTTGGGCTCGATGAGCCGTTTGTACAAAAGACCGGCCGGTTGTTCATTGAGCATGGCGGCGAGGATGTCGAGCGAGGCACTGTCCCGGTGGGCGTCGGCGGGCACGTGGAAAGCCTCAACGAGGATTTGCTGACTCCCGCTGCGGCGCAGCGTCACTTCCCGCTCGCCATCCTGGGTCGGCTCCGCCGTATAGACCGCGGGCACCAGGCGAGTAGGCTTCGGAATCGCTCCAAAGACACGTTCGATAAGGTGCAGCGTGGCTTTTTGATCGAATTTTCCGGTCACGATGAGAGCTGCGTTATCGGGCTGATAATAGGTGCGATAGAACGCTTGTAGACGATTGATCGGAACGCCCTCGATGTCCGCGCGCGCGCCGATGGTCGGATGGCCATAGTTGTGCCAAAGATAAGCGGTCTCGAGGACGCGTTCTTGCAGCACATGGCCGGGATCGTTCTCGCCCTTTTCGAATTCGTTGCGTACAACGGTCATCTCGCTGTCCAAATCCTTCTTCGCGATGAAGGAATGGGTCATGCGATCCGCTTCCAGGCCCAAAGCCCATTCAAGGTTCGCCGTGCTCGCCGGCAAGGTTTCGAAATAGTTGGTGCGATCGTACGATGTCGACGCATTCGCACTCGCGCCGTGCCCGCTCAATTCCGCATAGATGTGCGGGTGCGAGGGTGTTCCCTTGAAATTCATGTGTTCGAGCAGATGCGCCATGCCCGTTTCACCGTAGCTTTCGTGCCGAGAACCCACTTTGTAGGTCACATTCGTGGTCACCGTGGAACTCGAGTCGTCAGGGAACAGCAACACTTGCAGGCCGTTCGGCAATCGATATTCCGTCACACCTTCGATCGCTCGTACTTTTTCCGCAACCGCCACCGCGACCGTCTTCGACGCGTCGGCAGCTAGCGTAGCGGTTCCCGCCCATGCGCTGATTGATACAATGAGAACGCGCGCAACGGACGCACTAAGACGCGAACGATTCATTTTAACTCCTCGTGAGGGACACCGGCCTTCAGGCCGGCGAGGGATAGAGCGTGTATCGCACGCCCCTTTGGGTCAGAGTCGGTGTCGTGATTGTCGTCATCCGACACTCAATTCGAGAATGCCGTCAGAACGATATCCGGCGTAAGTATCTCCGGCAGCACCTGCGGCTCGGCACGGCCCGGCACGTACAACAGGTTGAAGGGTATCGCCCCGCGATGCCATTTCGTCAATTCGGCGGTAATACGCGAGTCGGCGTTGGTCCAGTCGGCCCTCAGGGTCGCAATATGATGTTGATTGAAATAGCGCTTTACTTCATCCGAACCAAATACGATCTTCTTGTTCGCTTGACAAGTGGCGCACCACCGCGCCGTGAAGTCAACGTAGATTGACCGGTTGCCGGAACGCAGTCGAGTGACGAGCGCAGGGCTCCACGGCTCCCAGATGATGTCCGTGGCCGCCGCCATCCTCGGCCAACCAATGATGAACCCGACGGCAAGGCAGGCGAATCCGCCAATCAGTCCAAACCGCAATTGCAGAGGGAGCGATCCCGGTGAGGTGTATCGTCCATATAACCAGCATGCGAGTGCCACAATCACCAGACCGAAAATGGCACCCAAGAGTGCGCCAGGATCGATCTGCCCAGCCAGTACCCAGATGAGATACCCCACCGACGCATACAGTGGAAACGCCATCATCTGCTTGAAGGTTTCCATCCATCGCCCGGGCCTCGGCAGGATCTTCAGGGCCTGCGGAAGAATCGACAGCAACAGATAGGGAGTCGACAGGCCCAGCGCGATGGCGGTGAAGACCAAAAAAGACTGCGCGACCGGAATCGCCAGTGCAGCGCCGAGTGCGGGCGCCAGGAACGGAGCGCTGCACGGCGTGGCGACCACGGTGGCTAAGACACCCGTGAAGAAGGACCCGCCGTAGCCCTTCCGCAAAACCAGGTTCGAGCCCAGCCCCATAGCTCGCTGTCCAAACTCGAAAACCCCGCTTAGGTTCAGTGCAAAAGCCAACATGACGGCACCGAGGCTATACACAAAACCTGCCGACTGCAGTTGAAAGCCCCAACCGAGCTGCTGTCCCCCGGTGCGCAATACCGCCAGTACACCCGCCAAGGCCCAGAACGACAACAGGACGCCGAGCGTGAACGCCAGTCCGTGAACACTGACCCGCCGCCGGTCACTGTCCGACTCATTCACGAACCCGAGGATCTTGATCCCAAGCACAGGGAAGACACAGGGCATGAGGTTGAGAACTAACCCGCCGAGAAACCCCAGCATCAGGGCCGTCAAGGGTTGTTCTTCGGTGCCGGCCGCAACGGCTGGTCGACGCGCACGCCATGATAGGCGCCGGTAGCGTCCGTGTATGCGAGAACACCGAGGAGTGTTTGCGGGGCGGCAATGGCGTCCTCGGAGATCGGCAGCGTAAAGATCAGCCGACCGCTGTCGACGGCCAACTTTTGCGGCAGATCGTGTTGGATATACCCGTCTTCACTGAAGAAATGCGGCGACCCGAGGCCCCCGCGTCCCGCCAGAGTCAGCGTCACCGTGCTCGCTGCTCCAACCGCATCCAATCTCCAATCGCTCGGTAGCGGCTCGGGCATCACCATGCGCGCCAATTCCGTCCTCACCGCCAAATCCGGCTGAGCTGCGCCCTGCGAAACCAACAGCGACAGGCTCAAATCAGCCTTGCCCGGAATACATACCTCCGCGCACATTAGCCACGCTACCGCGGCTTTGAGAGTCACCTTGTCGCTTGTCGTTGCGTCCTTGGCAGCTCTGACGGTGACAGGCAAATACAGGACACCCGTGTATCCATGACCGGTCACGGCTCCCGCCGAATTCTTGATCAAGGTCGGTACCGGCCATTGGATGTCGCCGGCGCTCCATCCCACCGGCAATTCCCACTTTATCGACGTGGCATAACCTGTTCCGGCATTGATCCAGTACGTGTGCCACTTCGGCTCGTGGTCCAACCGCAGTGCCACCGTGATGGGTTTGCCCGGCTGTACGGAGGCGTCGGCAGCTACCAGAGACGGTCTCACGTGCGCGCAAGTGATTGCCGGCGCAAATATAACGATAGCGAGAAACAACCGAATGCTATGGCGCATGGATTTCACAGTCGTTGAACTGGCGAATAGCGCTACAGATCAAGATACTTCCGGATCAACGGCTCGAATTGCTCCGTTCCGCCGCCGCGGATGTCCGCGACGATGAAGCCATTGCGGTCAATCACAAGAACCACCGGAACGCTAACCACGCCAAATCGTGCAATGCTGTCTTGTTTCGTGTCGAGAAACTGGGGCCACTGAATCTCGTGCTTCTTCAGTATGCGCAGAACCTTCTGCCGATCCTCCTCTCGATCGAGAGCAATACTGATAGCTTCGAAGCCCTTGCTGCGATACTCATCGTAAAGCTCCTTCGCTCTGGGCATGTTGTCGATGCAAACGGCGCACGTGGTCGCCCAAATGTCGATCATCACGACCTTGCCGCGCAGCTTCTCCAGATCGATCTCGCGCCCATCGAGATCGGTAAAATGCAGGTCCAGCGGTTTCTTGCCGTACTCCGCAATTCTCTCCAGTCCAATGGCGAAGGCACGCAGATCATCACTCGGACTCTGCTTCGCTTCGGCGAGGAAGGCTTCCTTGGTCATCGCCTTATCGGCCTGCAGCCGCCAAACCTCGGGGTACGAAAAAAGATCATCGGCCAAGACGGCGGGCCAGCCTCGACCATCTTGAATGTCCTTTGCATCCGAACTCAAGGACTCCGCGGCAATCGCGAATATCTCTGTTTGCATGGCGCCCACATCGAAGTCCGTGGTCCTGCCGCCCTTGACGCTTCTGTAGGCGTTCCAAAAATTCTCGGCCAGATCTTCCGAGCGGAGATTGACGCGATCCTTATAGGTAGCCCACGGGGACGCAAGAAATTCGGCCCGCAATGCGGGATAGCGTTTCTCCCAGGCCGCCTTGGCGGGTTCGTCAACGGCCACTCCACCCAAGAGGAGGTAGGTTTTGTCCATCAACGCGTGCGCGCCCCGTAGCGGCTCTTTCCAATACCGCGGCTGCCGATTCGACGACGTCACGAGCCACTCGATCCATCGGGGGTCCTTCGGGTAGGTGTCGTGGAATTTCAGGCCCAATTCGCGTAAGTGGCGCCCGCTGACTTCGTTCCATGCAATGAACGCATCGGCATACGCCTCGGGACGCTGGCTAACGAGGGGTCTCTCGTCGATGCGCAGCTCTCCGTCGACGGCTTCCCACGCGGCATCCGCGCGGGACTGCTCTTCGATCGATTGCGCGGCCCTTGGGTCAGCGTAATCCGTCACCTTCGCATGAGCAGCGGCGGAAGCGCGCAGCGAGCTACTCACACTCTGCGCCATCGCCGCGAGAAAGGCATTCCTGGTCATCGCCGCATCCGCCTGTAAGCGCCAGATCTCATGGAAGGGAAATGACAACAGCTGGTCGGCGAGCTGGCGCGGCCGTGCCCAATTGAATTCGCCGTCGAAATTGGCGTCGGAACATTCCGCCCCGAGTTCCAAGATCGCCTGCTGTGCCTCGCGCAATTTGAAATTCGTTTTCCGGCCTTCATTGAGGACAAGCTGCGCCTGCCACATTTTGTGGTCCAATTCGTTGGCCAGCAGCGAAACACGATCGTCATGGGTCGCGGCCGGCGATGCGAGAAACTGCGCCCGCAATGGCGGATACCGCTGATCCCACACCGCCGCCGCCTCACCATCGATCAGCACGGCTCCTTTGGCCTTGGTCGAGTGCAGCATGGCGTTGGCGCCGTGGACGCAATCCTTCCAGTAGCGCGGCGGCTCGTTCACCGTCGCCCGGAGCCAGATGAGCCAGCGCAGGTCGTTCGGATACTCATCGTGGAAGACCATGCCGAGCGCGCGCAATTCCCGGGCATGGGTCTCCGACCAGCACAACCACGCCACCATGCCTCGGTCCGGGGTGGGCCTGCCTTCCAGCCGTAGAAGCCCTTCGACGGGACTCCACGCTCCATAGGCGGCCGCGTTCTCTTTGTATGCTTGGTCAGCTGCCTGGCTGGTTTCCGGCTTCGAGTCGGTCGGTGTTGGCGGTGTTGAGGGGTCGACCGTTAAGGCTTTCGCGACCGGTATGAGCGTCACCATGACGGCCGTCGCAATCAGAAATCTGGGAATCCAATATATAACTCGCATGAAACCCTCTCTTAAATTCGGCATCCGATGATCGTCCTGACGTATAACGAAGCGACTGCCCCATTCCTTTAGCTGCGGTCAAAATCCCTTGCGCAGAGTCAAGCGGTAGTCTCTCAGCCGGGGATCGCCGTATTGACTGTAAAAGTAGGGCGCGCTATAGGCATCGAACGGCGGCAATGTATTGAAGAGATTCTTGACGGCGACCTGAATCGTCAGATTCGAGAGCAGGGCCTGGCGGATACCGAAGGAGGGACCCGCGGAGGCTTTGTTGAATACGACGCTCGCGAAGATCTCGTGATACATCTGGGACGGAATCTTGAAGCTCCCCTGCGCGTCGGTGTAGATGGTATTAGGTCCACTCAGATAGTAGTTGGGACTTCCCGGAGCGTTATACTGCAGGTAGCTTCCGTAGTAGGTTGTCGTCCATCCTAATTTCCACTGCCGGTATTCCCAACTGAGTGTGGCATTCGCTTTGAGTCTTGCCTCGCCCAATTCGGCAGGGAAGCCCACAAAATCAAGGGATGGCCCGCCGATCGTATACTGCCGCTTATCGTGCTCGATGAACGTCCCCAAGGCATATAAGCCAAACGTTCCGAAGTCCGTCGATTTAAGATAGTCAATCTTCAAGTCCCAACCATTGGTCTCGTACTTCGTCGCGTTCACGGGACTGAGGTTGACCACCGTGATCATTCCGCTTGCCGGATCTCGCGTAACTCGGCTGGCGTAGGCCGGATTACTGACAACCTGTTGCAAGAGGGGGTACGTAATGTAGTCAGGTTGGCTGATCTTGTAATACTCGAGGTCGATGCGCAGACCCTTCAAAATCTCCTCCTGCGGTTCGAAAATAACGCCGAAATCCCAATCCCGCGAAGTCTGCGGCTTCAGACTGGGATTGCCCCCGAAAGATTCGTCGACATTGTAGGTCCCGCCATTCAACGGATCAGTGACGGGTGTGCAAGCGTACCCACAGATGGGTCTCGGATTGGGCATGAACTGGGAGGCAGTGGGGGGCAGAAACGCCGTCGAGTATGAGACTCTGAAGATCAGGTCGTCGATGGGCTTCCACTTCAAGCCAATGGTCGGATTGGTCGACGTGTACTTGATCGTGGTGTGCATTCCTTGCGGAGGATCGTATTGCTGGAAGAAAGCAGGGCTGATCGTCTTCGAGGGCGTTCCCGCGAAGACATCGTAGTGCTCGGAGCGGCCCGCCAGCTGCAGGTCCAAGGAACGAATCAATGGCACGGCGTTCTTCCCCGCCACCAGCGGGACCAGCGCCTCCGCATAAATGCTATTCGTCGATTGCGACTGCCCGAAATATACAGTGTGGCCATTTACTGCAGGCGTGAGCGGATAGTTGAGCATTTGATTGCCATTACCGGTGCCCTCTTTGCGGTGCTCCAAACCCAGCGTAAGTACGGGCTGACCCCACGAGAAAGAGCCGATGGGGCCGGAGATCCGCAATCCCAGATCGTTCAAAGCGGAACTTCCGTTGATCGAAAGAGGTGCCAGGTAGGGAGCAAGATTCAGGGGATGCGCAAGCGTGTCCGCAAATGGGTTCACCGTGCCGTCGGCCAAGGCGGCCCCCAAGGCAGGGTCCGAATAGTACTGAGTGGCCTCGAATAAGCTCCGCGACCACGTATAGTCGAGCTCCGAACTCCAGTCATGGGAAAGTCGCGCCAAAAAGCCCACCGTCATACTCTGCGTTACGCTATCGGTGGTTTGCGCCACGGCTAGAGCGCTGGGAAAGTTGATCGAGACGTTCTCCTGGAACGGATTGTTTGGCGCCGTGGAAGGTACCGCGTAAGGACCGCCGAAAGGGTTATTGACCGAACGACTCGAGTTGCTGAGGGTCGAAAACTCCGCGAACGCGCTGAAGTTGGAGGTGAACTCCTGACGCACGGTGGCCATCAGGGATTTGTCGATGGGCACTGAACCGATCGTGCTTTGAAGACCGTAAAGGCCCGTGCTGCGGGGGAGATTCAGATTGTAAGTGCCGGCGCTTCGGAGAAGGCCTGCCGTAAGATTCGATCCAGCGGCCGCGCCCGCCGGGATCGAGGTGATCGGCGAATTGAGCGGAGTTCCGTCCTTGAGAGTCAGATTCGTGTTGGGATCCGTGCTCGAAATGTTGGGAGTGGCGCCCGGGAAGATGTTGTACACATTATAAAGGTAAGACGGTGAGTTCCTCAGACTGGTCGTGACGCCCCGCTGAACCAGGCTGAGGCGATCCTGCAGATGCAGAGGGGAACCATCGGCGTAGTGACCCGAAAGCATTACCTGGGTCTTGCCTTCATCGAGCGAAAAGCCATACGTTGCGCTCACACTCTGCAGCGGAGCGCTGGCGCTAGTCGTGTTCTCATAACTCACGTCGACTTGTCCTCCTTGAAAATTCTTCTTGAGGATAATGTTCACTACCCCGCCCACCGCAGCGCCGCCGTAGATGGCCGACGCACTCGAGGGCAAAATCTCGATCCGCTCGATGGCGGCCAAGGGGATCCCATTGATGTCAGGCTGGTTGGCCACACCCCCGTAGCTCACGCTGGCAGTGCGTCGGCCGTCGATCAGGATCAAGGTCTCGTTCGAACCCAATCCTCGCAAGTTGATGGTGCTGGTGTTTCCATTGGAACCACCATACTGTTGGCTGTTGGCCTGAACCAAAGTGTTCATCGTCAGACGTTGCTTCAGAAAATCTTCGACATTAGTGGCGCCGGACTGCTCCATCATTTGCGAGTCCAGAATGTAGTAAGGCTGCGCATCGTCTTCCGCGCGCGTGACATCCACGTTCATGATCCGAGAGCCCTTCACCAGTATCTCTGGAATGCCTGCCGCATGTCCCGAATCGTCTTCGGCAGCATTCGCCTTCGGATTTTTCTTCGTCTTATCCGAATCGCTCGAAGGCGTTGCGGAATCGGATTCTGAAGATTGGGTGCGCCGCACCGGCGGCCCCACCTCCTTGCCGGGCGAAGGCACCGGCACACTCGCGTCGTTGATCGATGTCGACCTCGCATGCGCCTTCGGCGTTGAAATCAGCATCGCCCCGGTAGAATCGATATTAACAGTGAGCGGCGTTCCGGCGAGCAACTTGGCCAGCGCTTCTTCCGCCGACAAACTCCCGCTAACGCCCTGGGTCTTCAGGCCCTTCACCTGTTCCGGCCGATAAACCAGGTCGGCACCCGATTGCTTTGCAAGCATCGTCAGTGCCATAGAGAGATCACCGGCTGGAATATTCACCGGGTGTTTCGGCGAATCCGCGATCGCGGTGGCAACGAGTGATAGCGTGAAAGTTACGGCAATTAGGAACGATCGGACGGTCTCGGCCTTAAGCATTCAGAAGCATCCTCGTGGGGTTCTAGTTTTTCTCACAGCTCATGATCCTAAGACGAGCGGAGCTTGAGGAACCCCCCGTTGATGACTACTGCGCCGTCATAATGATCTCGTCGCCGTCCTGCTCCATCCGAAGTGGATAGCCTTGTTGAAGCAAACGAACGAATGCGTCAGCATTCGTTGAACGAAAGCTTCCGGCCACACGCATGCCGGCAATGATTGGATCGCGAATGATTATTTTGCGTGTGTTGTAGCGATTGAATTCGGCGACTGCGTCGGCGAGTGTCACATCGCGAAATACGAGGACGCCGCTGCGCCAACTTAAGTAATCTTCTGCTTCCGATAACGGCTTGCTTTGCAACAGCACACCCTCGTCGGTTGCGCGCGCAACCATGCCTGCCGAAATGGGCTTGAGAGTTCCTTCACCCGTGCCCATGGCGGTTTCCACACGTACCGTCCCTTCGGTGACAACTATGCGCACGTCGTTGGCTTCACGTAGCACGGAGAACTTGGTTCCTACCGCGATCACTCGCTTGTTGCCCACACTCACGACGAACGGTCTATTGGGATCTTTCGCAACCTCGAAAAATGCTTCGCCGCGCTCGAGCTCGACTTTGCGCTCAGTGCTGGTGACGGCGAGATGGATTCGACTATTAGTGTTCAGCGTGACGAGTGAGCCATCAGACATGGGCACGGAGGCGACCCCACCCACGGGCGTCGAGAAATTTTTGCCTTGCAACAAGTTGACATGCAGCACATAGAAGCCCAACCCGATACCCAAGAGAATACTGGCAGCCAAGCCAAAGCGGCGGGCAATGTGAGGAAACCTCATACCGACCGCGTTTTTGCGGGTACTTGGGACAGCATTTGCCTCCGCTTTGTCTTTGGAGAAGCGTCCCATGCCTAACTCCGGCTGCTCCGCACGGGTTTTTTGATCAAAAAACGGGGAGAGAACCCACTGTCCCGGGGGCGGAGGCTTACCTGACTGAATCCCCGCGCCGAGCGCCGTGAGGCGCAATGCTTCTTCCCATGCACGCTCGATCCTTAGATAAGCGACGCGATGCAACGTCGACACATTCAGCCACGCATCGAACGCGCGCTGGTCCGCTTCGCTCCAGTTTCCCGAATCGCGCTTGGCAAGCCAGTCCCCGGCGGCTTCGTCAATCTTGATTGTGCTGTCCCTGCTCACCGTCATGCTCCAATTTCAATCCCGCGTGACCCACGCTTGCGGCAGGCCATTCGCCTGCGTTCATATATTCGACCAGCAAGCGGCTTCCCTTGGACACTTGTTTCTCGACAGCTTTCTCCTGAATGCCCAACCGATTCGCTACCTCCTTTTGTGAGATGTCCAACACCCGGCGCATCCATACTATTTCGCGGCACCTCGGCGGCAACCGGTCGAACGCAAGCGCCATGCGCTTCAAGTCCTGGCGCGCGCTCACGCGCTGCTCGGGCGAGATCTCATCTACTAGGACGTTCAGCGCGTCAATATCCCCCGTCGACTCGATCGACACCACACGCTCCCGCCGCACCTTGTCAGTCATCAAATGATGGGCAGTCGTGAACAGGAACGATCGTGCCGAATGAGGTATTGCAATCATTGCCGCTTCGTAAACTCGGGCGAAAGTCTCCTGCCGTAAATCGTACACTTCGTCACGTCGCGGCCACGCTCGCATTAAGTAACGCAGCAATGCTTCCTCGTGAATCAGGATCTCGTCCTTGAACCAACTATTGAGCGATTCTTCCACCCTGCGCACATTACAGCCGAATGACAGGCAGATGCGGATTGTTTTAGGCAAGCAGAAGAAATGTCGGGTATCTCGGTCTGCATAGGGGGGATCAGCCCAAATTCTTCGTCGCATGGTCTGCGATCGCGGTTTCCGCTGTCGCGTGGCCACGGTCACTGCGGCAAATGGCCCAATACTGAGACATCTCGCGTCGTACTGCAGAGGGTGGCGGACGGTGAGTCCGACCTGCACGGCGCGAAGGCTTTGGCCCGCATGGGTCGAAGCCTCGAGCTCGGGCGTCCTGCCAACAAGTCAGTCCAAAATGCCCTGAAGCGTCTACGGGATCGACAGATACTGATTCAGTGCGAGGTCGGCGTCTATCGCTTCGAGGATGAGGCATTCAAGGACTGGATCCACCGGGAACTATGATCTTTATGAATGGTGTATTTCGCGTGCGCGGCGGTGGCCCGCGCGCCGCCCAAGTGAGATGATGACCGAAGAAGTCACACCCTTTCGTCCCCTCATCCAGATTTTTGTATGGCACCCCGATCTCTGCGGCAACCGCCTGCCTAGACTCATCTCCTTGTAAGGGTTCGGTCATCGGCCGGATCCTTACGGGCCCTGTGCGTATCCAATGTCCGCCAGGAATCCCGCAAGCTCTGTCTCTACTTGCAGGGCGCGCCGAATCGCCGCATCGTCGATCCTATCGGCGAGACGGAATGCCGGCATACCTTTCACGTATTCCGGCCAACGCTGGCGCAGTTCGGCCAAAGCCTGTGGGGATGTCGGAGGTCGCAGTTGTTGGCAGCCATCGAGATGGCGCAACAGCAGTGCCTCGTGGCAGGGTGTTTGCCAGATCACGCGTATGCGCGCCGCTTGAGCGATGGGTGCAATTTGCGCATCACGGAGCGGCGCTTGGCCCAACCGATCACCATCGATCAACGCTGCCCGATGCACGTAGGGGGACTCGCTCTTGCGTTCACCTTCGAGTATTCGTTTCCGAGCCTGCTCAATGAGTGCCAGGGGGTCTCCGCCACCCGGCTTGAGCAAGACCACTTGAAGGTGAACATCACGGCGTTGACTCTCGAGCAGGCGGCCGATGAGTGCACCGTAGCCGCGCTCGCTCTCTCCCTCGCAACCCAAGAAGATCCGGCGACGCTGCGGGATGAGCAGGCGGCGACGACGCATCATCCGAGATGGGGAACCGCGCCATAAACGCCGCCCAGGTACTTGCGGTAGTAGTTATCGCTTCGACGAACTGCCTGCACGTCCCGCAAGCCGTAGACGGTCGTCCGGCCATGGTCATTTTTTTCGCAAAAGAGAATCTCTTCTTTGACCAGATCCTCCAACAACGAGGCGTTATTGCACGTCATCCAAAGCTGGGCGTCATAAGGATTTCGTTCGCCGTCATGAAACCACCGGAGCATTTCGGGTAGCACAAGGGGATGGATGGCCAAATCCAACTCGTCGACTACCGCAACGCCACCCGTTTCGAGCGCCTGATAAAGCAAAGGATATATCCTGACAAACAGCCTTGTGCCGTGGCTCTCCAAGTGCACTGGCAGCGGCGTTGCAAGACCTCGGTGCTCGAACAAAGCAATCGGGTCATTGGCACCTGGTTGCACGCGCATCGATCGAACGCCCATGTCAATGCGCTGAATGTCCCGATTGAGGAGCTCGAGTTGCCTGGGATTCGCGGCGTAATAACGAGCGATAGCGACGTCATCTATCTCCTGTTTTTCGATCAGGATGTTTGATTGAATCAATCCCGCGGTTTGCCATAGAAGCGTTGCGAGCGGGTGCTTGAGTTGCGCGAGCGTAGAGATGACGCTCGCATTTGGCCGCAGCACTTTTTCAAGGGCTTGACGGAACCCGCTGAGTCCAAATTCCTTTCCTGCGCTTACGGCGCCCTTTTCGTCGCGTTCGAACAGGCGCACCTGCCGGCCAGCATGGGGAGGCCAGTATTTTAAAACCTCGGATAAAACGTGCGGAGGCTGATCTCCGGGTCCGCCCAAAGAGACTTCGTAGGCGTATCGGCACTGGGTGACATCCGGATCATTCGCTCGCTGAAGGTCCGCGGGACCCGAGAAGTGAACGGCAAGATGAGTCGGCCGGTCACGCGACTTCTCATCGTTGAAGCGCTGATAGGGCATCCACGATTCCGGCGCAGCGCGAAAGCTCTCTCTCACAAACCAGGAAAGAAAGGACAAAGCCTTCAGTACATTTGACTTGCCCGAGGCGTTCGCACCAAAGAGCACAATTACCTTGGGCGCCCGTTCGGTGGCTCCGGCCCATAGAGGCGCAGTGCGCCCGGGCTCGTATGGCGTGTGGCTGGAGGCGCGCAGATCAATGACTTGCGGCTCCAGGACGGAGTAGAAGTTGCCGATTTCTAGTCTATGTAGCATGCGGCTATGATCGCATGAATAGACCTTTTCGACAATTTTGGGTTAAATACTGATATTCATAGCACTTATATTGCGATCGAAATGTCACTTTATAGCAGCCGATTGCGTCGGGGAAAATGCCCGAATGCTGGGCCGGTAGATGCGGTAGAGGCACTTGGACACGGGCAGCGAAGCGACTAATTCAGGCTCGGGCACACGCGGGTTCGTGACCAAGCTGGTTTCCTCGATCCTGATCGGAGCAGGCGCGCCCGAGGCCATCGTACGCAAACCGAACAAGAGTCATAAATCCTGGGTGAGTTCCTGACGGAGCGCGGCGTCTCTTGAACCAAGTCATGTCCGCGGCAAGCTGAAGAAGAACGTCGCACCGTGGCCTACCTCCGCATCCGCCCATATCGAGCCACCGTGACGCGTCACGATGCGCTGCGCGCCGGCGAGGCCTATGCCGGCGCCTTCGAACTCATCGGTGCCATGCATGCGTTGAAATACACCGAACAGCCTTTCGGCATAGCGCATATCGAATCCCACGCCGTTGTCGCGAACGAAGACCACGATCTCGTGTTCCCCTTCCTGGCGAGTGCCGACTTCAATCGACGCGGGCTCGCGCATTCTCGTGTACTTGATTGCGTTCGAAAGCAGGTTGACGAATACCTGTCGCAGCAGGGCCTTGTCGCCGCGGACCTTGGGCAGTGCGCTGCGCCGCCAGTCAATCTGTCGATCCAGCAGATCGGAGCGGAGGATGACGAGGGTTTCATCGAGCAGCGCTTCAAGATCTACCTCCCCGAAACACATTTCTGTTCGAGCGGTGCGGGAAAATTCGAGGAGGGCCTCGATCAACCGATCCATCTGCACGGCGCCGTCGATGATATGCCTCAGGAACTTCCGATTCTCGCCATCCAGCACCGAGGACGCCGTCTCTTCCAGCAATTGCGCGAAGCCGGTGATCCTGCGTAGCGGCGCACGCAAGTCGTGCGCGACGGTAAACGAAAATGTTTCGAGCTCCTTGTTGACGGCGGCCAGCGTGGCGGTACGCTGCTCGACCTGCGTCTCGAGCAGTCGGTTCAACTGCACCATGCGCTCGTGTGCGGCCTGCAGGCTTGCCAACGACTCCTGCAATTCGTTGTTTCGCGCCTCGAGCTTGCGCACCAAGGCAACGCTGTGGCGCTCCGGATTTGGGTCCCCGGCCATAATATTGTCCTTGGCTGTGCTGGTATGAGTGAGCAGTGTTTGAGCAAATCCGCACAAACACCCGAACTGTCGATGCGGCTCGTGGCCAAGACTCTACTCCTGTAGCCCTGGGCACATACAATCCGCTGCGTGGAATCCTCAGACTTAAGCCAGCCCTGAAGTACGGTTCAGCGACGGCATTGAACCTCCGACACGCGGATTTTTTGTTGACGAACGAGGAGTCTCCCGTTTGAGCGAGGAGACGCGCGACGCCGTCGAAGTGCTGCTGAGCGGCGGGTGACCACGATGGCAACGACGCGAGTGCCGTGCCATGCGCGAGGATGCCGGCACGTTCGCAAGCCCTCACGAAAATTCGACCGGGTCTCGAAATATAACTCGCGCGGCGCCGGTCTAGCTGTGTGTGAATTTACCTTTGGCACCGGAGTCCCTCCGCACGATTCCATACTTGTGGGAACACCCCCGCGTTGGATCGTGTTCGGGCCCTGCGCCGTAACACACACCAGAAGGACGAGGAACATGTCTCCAACTATCGATAGTTTGCGCATGCGGGAACACTGGCCGGCTGCACATCGTTTACGCCGATTGCGCGGCGTCATCGCGTTCTCGGCGGCTCTTACGGTAACGGTCTTTGCAGCCACGGCATCCGCCGAAGGCGGGCATCTGCTGCGCAATGGGAATGGTCCCGGGCCGGCCGCGAATGGACCTGGCCCAGGATGTAACGTCATACCTCCTATTGCCACGATTGGAACGGTGGTCGACATTTCTCAGTTTCCGCCGCCCGACTCGCTGACGGATCCGGAGCTGGTAGGACCGGTGCAATTTCTGAAGTCAGGCAAGTTCGACATACCGCTCGATCAAATGACGAGTGTGAACGTCCCTGCCGGTACCCCCAGGGGAACGATCACACTGCCGCTGTTCAAGGGCGCCGTGAAAACGCCGTCCGGGCTGAAGCCCGCCTGGTACATCATCCTCGATACAGGCAACCAAGCGGAGTCCGAGCGCCTTGGCGTGAATTTCTCCAAAAAGCTGCCTAACGATGCGGTGGCGGCACGCCCGGCCACGCGTCGCGCCGACGGCACGTTTCTCTTCGAGTCCGGTCTCGTAGACTTCAGTCCAGACCGGCTGGTCGTGGCTGGCTCTGAGGATAAGCCGTTCCCACCCAGCGTCGCCCATCCAGGCTCGGTGGGCGATGCGGACTACAGCCCGCTGGTGAACGTCGATGGAATCATCTACGACGCGCCGGTCATAGCCGCTGCGGTGGACGATGACGATATCAGCTTCCCCAACGGAAACCCGAACTACGGCCTGGTACACGACCAGGTAGTCGCCATTGATCCGGCGAAGCGGACGGTCACGCTCTCCCTGATCAACGGCTACAGCTTCGGCCATCCGCTCCTGTACATCTCGACCGAGGCGAGCGATCCGACGGCCGCAGCGATCGAGGGGGCCACTTTCGCGCCACATCTGCGCAAAGTGGTACTCGGGGTCGACGACATCCGCACCAGCGGTGTCGAACGGCTCTTCATCGCGACGAACGGCGAACGCGGGTGCCAGAATCCGCAGCGTCAGGGCCTGGGCGCCGCCATTTTGGACGGGCATCGGCCTAACAACGTGTTCGGCGGTGTTCCCTTCGTGGCGACCGATTACAGCCCAGTCTGGGATGCGAACGTCTATGAGTGGACCGACGAATCCATTGACAAGGGTTATCGTGGTCTCCTGACCGAGGAGTTTCGCATTTTGAAAATGGCGCGAGACGGATACGTCACCGGGCCCGGTGGTGCGCCGTACGGCAGTGCCGGCTTCGTAGTCATATGCGGTGTCGCCGCCCGACTGAACTGAGTGACAGCAGGCTGGCGGGCGTCGGAGGCGCGTTTGCCTCCGATGCCCGCTCGCCACAGTGGTGACCTGGGTTTTCAATGTCTTCGGAATGGCGGGTGCACCCCCGAAGGTCTGCACTACAGAAGGGTTGCAGAGGCGCTGTGTGCGGCGCTGATTTTCGGCGGCGGCGGGGCGGGAAGCGTGCGGTGCAAACGCTCTAGCAGCAGCTCGAATTCGGGCTCGGGTTGGGTGTAGCGAGTTGAAGAATTGCGTTGGGTGCGCCGCGTTGAAATTGAGCTGGCGATACTGTATGTTCAACAATAGTTAATTTTGTTGGACACGAGGCGATCGCTATGGCAAAAACATCGACGAACAAGCCCCCGGAACGCGGAACTGAGCGGTCGAGCGGACCCCTGTCCAAAGGCAGCGCGGGGCGGACCAAGGTCGTTCAACGTAATGCGAAGACCGGCCAGTTTCTCGTCAGCAAGGCGCGGTTCGAAGCGGTCATGCAAGCGGCGGAACAATCCGGTCTTTTGCGGGAGAAAAGCGGCCGGATCGGCGGCAGGGTGAGCCCGGCATTGGTCAAGCAAGCCAAGCGGCAGACGGGTATTGAGACTGATACGGATCTGATCGAGTTTGCGCTGGCGACGGTCGCGCTCGAGGATAACTTCGCGGAAATATTCAGGGCTTCCCGAGGCAAGGTCGATCCAGAGCTGAAGCTCGGTTTCTGAGGTGGCCGAATTCGATTTCGACACCGCGCGACGTTGGGCGCGGTTCGATCCGCAAAAGACGCTGGCACGCCGAGGCGACGAAGAGCTTCCGTTCGTCACGGCGAACCTGATTGGCGGACAGGGTCTCTTGGTCGACACTTGCGTCTACATCGATCAGCTGCAGGATCGTTCGCCGCGGGTGTTGGACTCCCTGATCGCACAACGACAGGTCAACCATTCGACCGTCGCGATCCAGGAGCTGATGCACACAGTCGGTGTGCTGAACCCGTCGGATGCGCGAACGGCGGATGTCATTACCGCGATCGGCAAGCAAATCAAGGCCATGCCGCCGCATCGAATCTTTGTGCCGGATATAGAAGTTCTCGGAAAAGCGGCGCTGCTGTCGGGGATCCTGTGTCGCCTTCAAGGATATGAGAAGGACGGTAAGCTGCGCGCGCTTCAGGACTGTGTGCTGTTCCTGCAGGCGCAGAAGCTCGGCTTGGTAGTGCTGACTGCGAATGTCAGCGACTACGATATCCTGCTCCAACTCGTCCCGGCCGGACGGGCGCTGTTCTACCGCCGGAAATGAGGTCTGCCTCGCGGACCTCACTTCGTCTCGCCGCTGCACTTGATCACTGCCCCGCCGGCTCGCCGGCCGCATTTTCCTGCTGGGTCGTCGATTTCGAGCCTTTGCTAGAATTTCTCGAGCGCAGACCTTCGTCCTCGATCAACCGTTTGCGCACGTACAGGAAGCGAATGTTTTCATACTCGAACGGCGAGCCGGTCGAATAGTAGCGAAAGCTGATGTTCGAACGCTGATCCACGGCGTTGAGGGGCCCGAGCGCCCACGGCACGTTGCCGCGATACAAGCCGGCGACGTTGATTCCATACGACGTCGCGTAGTCGCCGAGAAAGCCGACACCGTCGCGCAAGGTCGACGGTCCGAGAAGCGGAATGACCAGATACGGGCCCGGATGCATGCCCCACTTGGCCAGCGTGGAACTCAAGCCGGTCGGCGCGCCCGGGAGCTTGAGCTTCGCGGCGACGTCGAACAAACCGCCGATGCCGACGGTACTGTTGATCGCGAACCGGCCAAGACTGCGCACGCCCAATTTGAGCCGCCATTGCAGGGCGTAGTTGATCACGCTGTCGACCTCGGACAGATTGTCGAAAAAATTGTGCACCCCGGAACGAATCGGCGAGGGCACGCGGCGGTATGCATTCGATGCAGGCAGGAAGACCGCCTCGTCGAACCTCGCGTTGAACCGATAGGTGAAGCGGTTGAGGCGCTCCCACGGATCGTAGGTATACATCGATGGCGCGTCCGCCGGAGTCACCGGCGGGAGCGCCTCCCGGGCATCCTTGGCATCCTTGGCATCGCGACCGGCTTCACCTGCAGCAGCACTCGACGTCGCGGCGGCGGCGGCGAACGCGGCCGCGCTTTCCACAGCCGCCGGGTCTTCCGGAGGCAGACTTCGAATACTGACGCTTTGAGAAGCGCATCCGCCGAGGGCAATGGCGAGCAGCCCCGCGACCGCGGACCTCATTTCGCCGTTCCCGGCCAGCGCCCGGCAAGCATGTCGAGCATGTCGGACACCTGTTGCCGCTCGCCGATGTTGCCGAGGTGGCCGCCATGGTCATAGACGGCAATTCTCGAACCCAGAGTGTCTCGCAGCCACGTGAGTTCCTGCTCATCCAGTATGAGATCGTCGCTGTTGGTCTGAGCGTAGTAATCGACGTCATCGCGCAAAGTATCGCCGATGATGTCGAGACGATTGTCGGCGATCAGCGATGCAGCGGTCGAATTGGGGCGGTGCTTCAAATAATAGGGCGCGAACACCCTGGTGAAATATTCCGAGAATGGTTTGTTGCGCAAGATACGCTGCGTTTCCTCTAGCGAATCCCCGGCTCTCGGCGGATGTTTCGGATCGACGACTACGCCGGTGCCGGCATAAAGGTCGCCGGCGAAGAACACGTTCTCCAGGTCGAGGCGGAAACTCAACGCGATGGCCGCGGAAAATTCCGCGTCGGTCTGCAGCACCGAAGCGGCGGCACCCAGAAGGAATTCTTCGTCGATCTGTACTCGATCCGACGCCCGGTACAGATTTGCCAGCTCGGCGTACAACCTCCGATACAGTCTTTCGACCGCATCGTCGTCGGAGCCTATGCTGCTGGCGAATAATTTATCGATCCGGCCGATCGACGAGAACAAGCTGACCGGCGGATTGATCATGACGGCGCGATGGATCTTGAGCTTGCCCTCCCGCGCGTCGATGGATTTCACGATGGCCGCGTTGGCGCCGCCCAGACTGTATCCGAGCACGTCGATATCGGTGATCCGGACCTTTCGAGGCAGATGAGCGATGATCTGCTGCATGGCGGCGTACAGATCCTGGCCGTCCTGCGCCAAATCGCCCGCGACCCCCGTGCTCGACGTCGACACGATGAAGCCCGGAAACGTCGGGGACGGCATGGTCAGTACGTGATAACCGGCGCCATAGAGTGCGCCGCGCAAGATCGAGAGCTTCGCCGTGTTACCGTCGCTGCCCGTGCCCGATATGAGAATGGCCAAAGGCGCAGGTTTATCCTGCGCGGAAAGCCACACGCGCAGTTTGCGATCGAACCAGAACACATCGGGCAGCGGCCGCGCCCAAGGCAGGGCGATATTGATTTGCGCCAGCGGCACTCTGCTCGGCATCGGCGCCATGTCTTGCGGCGGCGTACCGAACACCGTTGCGCGCAGCGCCGCCGAATCGGCAAGTCCCGCGGCGGGACCGGGTGCCGGCGGCGGCTCAATCGCCTGCGCCGCGGATTCAACGCCATGAGCAGCGGCCGCGCCCATCAGCATCGCTGTAAGCGCCAACCGCACGAGGCGCGGTTGAATTCGGCTCACCGGAGCCGAGAAAACGAAGCTCGACGGCGCGGTTCCCTTCACTTCGTCGGCGGATTCTATGCCGGTCTTCAGCGTCAACGGATCGACGCCGATCCGAAGTGAAAGGCTCGTATTTCGGGCGTCATGAGTGATTTTTCCATGACTCGACGATAGCAAGGACGATATTCCGGCTCAAGCCGAGCCGCGGCTGACGCTAACCGCGATGCCTCTACGGCGATACGCGCTTCAGGACCGCCGAATTGCGTTCGTCGCCGGCGATGATGCGATAGAAGTCCTTGAGCTGCCCCACCTTGCTCACCGGTACGCTGAGCTCCTTGATCTCGAAAGTGCGCGTATAGCGCAGCGCGCGTCCCGCGATCTCCGTCTTGCTATGGTAGGAGGCAAAGCCATCGTCGACATTGACCGGCGGCGGCAGCTCTTCTAGTGATTGAGCCAGTTCGCCTTGTAGGCCCAGCCGCGCGGCAGCTGCAAGGTGTAATGCGCCTCGCGCACGGGAACCGTCGGCAATCATTGTCATAATGTGCACCGCCCGGCTGCGGTGCGTAAGGACTAGACTTCGCGGATGGACGACGAGACGCTGGAACAAATCCAAACCAAGATCGCCTTTCTGGAGCGCGCGAGCGCCGAATTGAGCGACGTGGTGTTTGGGCTGCACAAGGAAATTCAGGTGCTGGAGGCGAAACTCAAGGCGGTCACGGATCGGCTGAGCGCCGTCCAGTCCGACGAGGTCCCGCGCCCGCCGGACCAGGAGCGCCCGCCTCACTACTAGGAGCCTGTCTGACTAACGATCGCCGTCGCAGCCGGCGCATCATTAGTCAGACAGGCTCCTTTGGTCAGGCCCGCCGTTCCGGCGCTGCTCCCTGAAACGCCGGCAGGTCTCGGCAGGCGGCGTCGATCCCGACGATCCGCGGATACGGTTGAAGGTCCACGGCGAAGCGCCGCGCGTTGAACACCTGGGGCACCAGACACACGTCGGCCATGGTCGGCGCATCGCCGTGGCAGAATCGCCCGGTCGCGCCGTCCCGAACCAGCCAACGCTCGATGGCGTCGAACCCAAGCCGTACCCAGTGCCGATACCAGGTCTCGCGCGTCGCTTTGTCGTGGTGCAAATCGTTCTCGAGATATCGCAGCACCCGCAAATTGTTCAGGGGATGCACATCGCAGGTAATGGCCTGCGTCAGGGCCCGCACTCGCGCGCGTTCCAAAGGCGCTTTCGGCAACAGCGGCGGATCCGGATGGATTTCATCGAGATACTCGATGATGGCCACCGATTGGGTGAGCACCACGCCGTCGTCCATGGCCAGCGCAGGCACGAAGCCTTGGCTGTTGATTTGCAGGAATGCCTCCAGCCGCTGCTCGCCCGCGCGCAAATTCAGCAGCACGGAAGTCACCTGCAAACCCTTCAGGGCCAGTGCGATCCTGACCCGATAGGAAGCCGAACTCAGCGCATGGCCATACAGAATCATCGGTGTCCCGCCAATAGGTGGTGTCCCGCCAAGCTCTGGACAGCCTCCGGCGCGCCGTCCGAGCATTCAGCATATCCACGGCGGTGGCGATATTGCAAACCGCCCTACGCGGCCGGCCCCGCCAGCGTACGCTGCATCACCGAGAGCCCCTGTATTCTGCCGAGATATTCTTGCCGGTTGGGGTGCCGGCGCCCTCGCTCATGGGCCACATGCGTCCCAACACCCCGTTGCGCAGGAAAAAATGATGCCACAGCGCCGCCGCCGCATGTATACCGGCAAGTGCGAAGAGTGCATAGGCCAGGTATCCGTGGATGTCCTCGGTGGGTCTAAACACCGCCCGGTTGGATGGGACACCGAAGTCAAGGCGAAAAAAGCCGAAGTCGAATATACGGCCGTGCCAAATGAATGTCACCACGCCCACGATCGGCGTGATGAACATCAATGCATAGAGCGCCCAGTGCATGGGGGCCGATAAGCGGCGCGATAACCCGCTGACTTCCGATGGCAGTAACGGAGGCTTATGCCGTCTGCGCCACCAAATACGGGCAATCAGTGTCAACCATAACAGCAGTCCCAACATCGCGTGCACATTGATCCAGAATGCCTGTGTCCGCTTCGGCCAGGAGTCGTGCAACAGGCCCAGGATCCCCACCACAACGACCAGCAGAAACATTATCCAATGAAAACCGACTGCGCCGGCTCCGTAACGCTCGGCGGTCTTTGAACCGGCGGCGGATTGCGTGGGTTGCCTCGTCATATCTGATGTCTCCTTGAGCCCCAATTTCCAGTACGGCGTCCATGAGGGGCACGAACCCGTGCAATCGATCCACAAAATTAGTCGGTTTGGGCTTCGAATACCAGCAAACGCGCGCCGAGGACTCCGCTCGGCGGCGCCGCAATGTATAGACGGTCGCGCTTCTCATACCAGACGCCGGTGCGCGCACCAAGTGCGGTGGCAAATTTGCCCATGTCAGTGTAGTGGTCGGCATCGACCTGTTGCACGACGCTCAAGAATCCTTCGCCGCCGGCGACATAAATACGCTTTCGCCCGGAGTCATAGAATATATCATCCATGTCGCCCGCCGTCGGGACGCTGGCGACGACTTTTCCCGAGTCCATGTCGAAGACTGTCAGGCGGGACGGCTTGCGGGTGCCGATAAACACGCGACGATCCTCCTCGTCGAGCACCATCGGAAAATTCGCCGCGTGACCGTTCGGCAGAGACCAGGTGACCATCTTTCCCGTGCTGCGATTGATGACCTGAATGTTCTTCGCGTCGGCCACATTGACGAAAATGCGGGGTCCCTTCGTTTCGAGCTGAAAACCTTCCGGATGTCCCTCCAGCTTGTATACGGTCGGCAGGTGTTTATCAGTGGCCGGATCAATTACTCCAATTGCGCCGCCGCCGTAGCCAATGTATATTTTCTTGCCGATCGCGTCATAGCGTAGGTTATCCGGGTCGGAGCCTTCTCCGAAGTCGATGGTGTCGATCAAGGCGAATTTCGCGCCGTCATAGACGGTCACGTGACCGTCCGCCGAATTGGCGACGAACAGCTTGTCCCATTCTGCCAGGTAGAGCGTGCCCTGTGGCTCGGCGAGTCCGTCGATCTGGTGAATCATGCGCCCGGCGAACACATCCACGACCTGCACCGAATTATTGCCGAGGCCGGAGAAGATCACGCGCTTGCGCTTGGCATCGATCGTGAAGTGATCTATGCGCCCCTGGACACCGGGTAACGGTATTTCCTGGACTTCGCGCACGGGGGGCGCCTCGCGTTCGGCATGGGCCATTCCGACCAGCGCGATCAGGGCGCCGGCGCAGACTGAGGAACGAAGCAAGCGACGACGGGAACTCATGGTGATGGGCCTCATTGACTCAAGTGGTCAGTATCAAGGTAGATATTCAGTATCAAGGTAGACCTCCAGTATCGAGGTGGAATTCAGGGAACCACTTCGAACACGCGAAGCTCGGCGCCGCGATCCTTGTCACGCGGCACGGCCACATATAAGCGACGCCACTCGGGCACGAAGGCCGACGTGCGGGCGTTCGGGCCGGTCGGAATGCGCGCGATTCGCTCGTAGTGGTCTGCATCAATTTGCTGCGTGACGTCGACGAAGCCTTCGCCGCCGGTCGTGTAGATTCGCCGCGTCGCCTGGTCGTAAAAAAGTCCGTCGAGCGTCGCCACGGTCGGGAAGGACGCGACGACGGCGCCGGAATTCGAATCGAGCACGACGACGCTCGCGGGGATGCGGACACCGAGGAATAGACGGTGGTTTTTCGCGTCGAGGCCCAGAGCGACATTCTTCTGGATCCCCGGAATGGTCCACTTGGCTGCCTGGGCGCGCGTCTTGCGGTCGAGCACGACCACCTCTGCCTTTTCTGGTACGAGGACATATAGATGCCGGCCGCGCTCGTCGACGACACTGCCGCCCGCGTGGGCGTCCGTGACGATCGCGGCGACCTCTACACCGGTCACCGCATCGAATACCGTAAGATCCCCCGTTTCCTTATTGGCGTCGCCCCCGCCGGAACCGACGTAGAGATATTTTGATCGAGGGTCGTAGCCGATCGCGTCGGCGCCGAGCGACACGTGGGCGGTGTGAACGACCTGCAACGTGGTTCCATCGAGCGTCTTCAGCGCACCATCCATCCCGGTGGCCACAAATAACTTGTTGAGCTCGGGCACGAAGCACACGCCCTGCGGCTTCGCGAAGCCGGGAAGCGTCCGGATCACCCGCCCGGCTTTCAAGTCGACCGCCTCGACCGTGTTCTTTGCCAGCGCCGCAAGAAATGCGCGCCGGCCCTTCACGTCGATCGAGAAGTGATCGATGCGTCCGTCGATGTCGGGGAGCGGGATCGACTGCACGAGCTCGAGCGCGACCTCGGTCTCTGCCGATGCAACGGAGATTGAAAACCCGAGGATCAGGGCGACGATCAGCTTTTGCATAACGGCTCTGGGCTTTTCAGCTCGAACTTGGTCTCACCGACGGATCGAGCGGAGTTTCCTTTTCGGCGTCGGCTTTCCGGGGGCGGGAAATCCACGCACTGAAAAAGGCAATGGCCGCTGCCACCGACAACCATGCACCCGGCATCGCTCGATTGCCGGTTTCATGGATCAGATAAGTCACGATTGCCGGAGTCGAGCCGCCGATCGTCGTCGCCAGACTGTAGGCCAGCGAGAATCCGGCGGTCCGGACGGCGACCGGCACGATTTCAGTCAGGTGCACGACCATCGCGCCGTTGTAGCCGGCGTAGATGAAGGACAGCCAGAGTTCGACCATCAGCAATTTGACGAAGCTGGGCTGATCGACGAGCCACGCCATCGAGGGATACGCCGTCAGGATTGCAATTGCCGCAAAGCTCAACAGCAAAGGTCTGCGGCCGATACGGTCGGAAAGGGACCCCATGAGCGGCAGCCAGATCAAATTCGACACGCCCACACACAGCGTGACCAGAGCCGCGTCGCTCTGTGAGAGCTTGAGTATGTTCTTGCCGAACGTCGGGGTATACGCCGTGATCGTATAGAACGAAACGGTGGTCATCAGGACCATGGCGACGCCGGTGAGCACAATCCGCCAGTGTTCCAGCATGCCGGCGTAGATTTCCGAGGGCATCGGATGGTGTTTCCGTGCCGCGAACTCCTCGGTTTCCTGAAGAGTACGACGGATCATGTAGATGAACGGAATGATCAAGCAGCCGACGATCAACGGGATGCGCCAGCCCCAGGCGTCCAGCTGATCGGGCGGCAGCAGATTCGACAGCACGTAGCCGAGCACCCCCGCGAAGGCCACGGCAACCTGCTGGCTGCCCGACTGCAAGGACACATAGAATCCCTTGTGTCCCGGAGTTGCTATCTCGGAAAGATAGACCGAGACGCCGCCCAATTCGACGCCGGCCGAGAAGCCCTGGCATAACCGGCCCAGCACCACCACGATGGGCGCGAACAGGCCGATGGCCTCGTAGCCCGGCACCAGCGCAATGGTCAGCGTGCCCACCGACATCAGCGCCAGCGTCAACAGCAGCCCCTTGCGCCGGCCGATATGGTCGATGTAGGCCCCGAGGAAAATCGCCCCCAGGGGACGTACCATGAAGCCGACGGCAAATGTCGTCATCGAGAACATCAGCGACGCGAATTCGCTGCTCGCCGGAAAATAGGCACGGCCGATCGCGGCACTGAAATAGCCGAAGATCATGAAGTCGTACATTTCCAAGAAATTCCCGCTCGCCACGCGGAAAACCGTTCGTACCTTCTCCTTGCGTTGCTCGGGTGTCAGCATCTTCCCTTGTACCTCTACTGCGGCGCTCATCAAATCACGAGACGGCCATACTCTGAATGCTACAGACCTATTCGTGGGGCTGATGCAGCGTGGGAAGCGAGATACCCCCTCGCGCCGGCCGCGAGGGGGACAAGCTTTCAGAATTTCGACTTGAAGCCTACATAGTACGTACGACCGATGATGTCGTAGGTCGCCGAGTCGGTAGTGAGCGGCTGGCCGCTCACGAACGGCGGACCTTTGTCGCCGATGTTGGTGAGACCCGCCACCAGCTCCAAATGGTCCACGACGGCCCAGTGTGCATCGATATCGAAGTAGTTGTAGGTCGGCACGCCCGGGGTCGTGCTGGTCGGATCCACGACGAGGTCTTGATGCTTCATCGCGGCGATGTAGCGCCAATGCAGGGTCGTCGTGACGGGGCCGATCGAATATCCGAACGCCGTGTTCGCCTTCCAATGCGGGTGCGCCATTTCGGGGCTCACCTGGGTGTTGCCGATACTTCCGGCGTAGTCGAGCACCGGCGATCCCGGAAGGGCCGACACATCGAAAGTATGCGTGTAGTTGATCAGTGCGTTCAGCCGGAATGTGCCCGCACTGTCCGAGAGGCCGATCGCACCGAGCCCGAAGCTCCAGTCGATCTCCGTATCGATGCCGTCGGTCTTGTAGCTTGCGAGGTTCAGCAGCCCTTCATGGCCGAGCACGATGTCGCCCGTGTTGTGGTCGCGCGTGATCTGCTGGCAATAAACGTTCGCTGTCGAGTAGTTCGGATTGCTGATGCCGTCGGAATTGAAACAGCGCGGCAGAATATCGGTCAATGCCAGCGAGCCCACCGCATTCGAGATGGCGATGTGGTAGTAGTCGACCGACACGTGAAATTTGTGCATCAGGTCGCTGCTGAAATGCGGGCTCCACACAGTACCGATCGAATACGTGTCGGCAGTCTCCGGCGTAAGACCTGGATTGCCGCCGGAGGTGCCGTGCACGGAGTCGACCCCGTACGTATAAGCGGGATAGAGAGCGGCCGGCACGCCTTGCGCCTGGCAAAGTGCCGCCACTTGAGCGGCATTCGCACCGGTGCGGAACGAGCTTCCCGTCGCACACGGATCGCCGGCGGCCGGCCCGGAGCCGATATTCAGGTTTCCCGTGACCGTGGGTGCAAAGAGCTCGCCCAAGCTGGGGGCGCGGATCGCGCGCGCGTATCCGCCGCGAACCGACACCGTCGACACCGGCTTCCAGTTCAGGTCGGCTTTCCAGGTGTTGACCCCGCCGAACAAGTCGTAGTCGGAACGACGGGCGCCGAGATCGAGCGAGAGCTCGTCGATGAGCGGCAGATCCTTGAGCACCGGCACGAGGAGTTCCGCGAAGACTTCGCGGACGTTTTGGGTACCCGAGGTCGCGACGGTCGTGTCGTACGAGAAGCTGTCGTTCGTGATGAGCCCGTGGTCCGGGTGATAGTCGAAGGTGCTGCCGCGGTAGTCCGCGCCCACGGCGAAGCGCAGGTCGCCCGCGGGCAGCGTCATTATCTTGCCTTGCAACGTGCCTTCGATGTTCTTCTGAGTGATGGTGTTGACATTGGAATTCTCGCGCGTTGCGTACTCGCGGCACCCCGGGCTCAGCGGGTTCGAACCGAACGGGTTCCAGGCGTAGCCCACGCAGTTGCCGACGGAGCCGGTGTAATTCGCGGTGCCGTTGAGGATGGAGGCAAATGCCGCCTTGCTCGAATCGTTCTGCTGGAGGTTGGTGAATTGCATGCTGCCGTAGGAGCTATAGACGTCCCAGGTCAGATCCGTGCCGGGTATGGGTATGTCCCCTTTCAGTCCTGCGACGGCTTGATAGACATCGTACTTGAATGTCTCGACTCGGTTGCCGCTCGCGCTCAAGAGCTTAGTGAGGACCAGCGGCTGCGTCAACGCATTCGGATTGTTCGGATCCGCGGGGCGGGAGGCCAGGATGGTCTGCAGCCCGGGGTTGTTGACGACGAACGGATTGTTCAGCGGGACGAAGAGTTCCTTGCCGGGACCCGTCGACCCGGCCGCGGTCTCGTCGCGCGCCGACGATTCCATGAAGTTGAATTGCGCATACGCCGATACGTCGTCATTGATCTTGTAGGTGCTGCGGGCGAACACGTTGTACTTGGTGAGTGGCACCTGGATGGCGAAGTACTGCCCGAGCGCGACTTGGACCTTGGTGCAGTCGGCGTTGACGTTGACGCCCTTCAGCGTTCCGAGACCGCGGTAGTTCTGCACACAATTGGGCGCGGCCAGATCGGTAAAGATGGTGCCGTCGGTGTTGACTCCCAGCGAGCCGTTGTAGGCGCCCGAACCGGCGATGGGTGTCGTCCCCGGGTAGCCGGCCAGCACGCTGTTGACCGCGCCGATCGTCGGCGACGTACCGAACGTTCCGGCCGGGATGATGCCCTCGGGCGGCCGCGCGAGTTCGCGTATGTTCGCGAAAAACGGGCGGTCGGCTCCGTGAACCACGCCTCGTTCGGAGTACTCGATTGCCAATACCATGTTGCCGCGGTCCTCGGCGAAGTTGCCGCCGAGCAGCGCGGTGACATACTCCGTCGCGCCATCGCCGTGGGTGGTCTCGCCGTGCTGATAGCTCACCTCGGCGCCGCTGAAGTGCTGCCGCAGCTTGAAGTTCAATACACCGGCGATTGCATCGGATCCGTAGGTCGCCGAAGCGCCGCCCGTGATGACCTCGACGTTGTCGATCATCGACATGGGAATCGTGTTGAGATCCACCGAGCCGTTAGGGTTGGATGAGATCAACCTCCGGCCGTCCATCAAAACCAGCGCCCGGTTGGGGCCGAGGCCCCGCAGGTCACCGTAGGCCTGGCCGCCCGCAAAACCCGTCGAGCCCTGCACGTCGCCCACCTCGCTCAAACCCTGGGCGGCGGAGAACTGCGGCAATTCGCCGATTGCGCGGTCGAGTGTGGGCTGCCCCGCGGCCGCCAGCACCGATTCGTCGATCGTCGCGATGGGGCTGTCGGATTGAAAGTCGCGGCGCGCGATTCGCGAGCCCGTCACGACGATCGCTTCGATACTGGCCGCCTTTTCCGGCGACTCGGCTGCGGGAGTTGAGCTGTCATCGACTGCCGCCGAAACGGCCGGTCCGGCAATTGCACCGCTGAGCAGCACGGTTGCCAGCAGCCGGGCCGGCTTGCTCCAGGACCCGAGCGATGCATGCGCGGCTCCCCCATCAACATGATGTTGTTTATCCATCTTGCTCCCCCGTAATAGTTATTCCACGTCTGACGCTCCCAGCAGGCCTCGCTGCGGCATCAGGCGCCTGATCATGGGCGCATGTAGCTTTCAGGAAGCTGTCAGCAAGATAAATAGAGTCTTGGCCCAGGGCGATCGCGGTTTGTGGCGAATTTACCGCTGGAATAGGCCTGCCCCGTGGAACAAGGGTCCCTGATTCGGCCGCTGCAGCCTCAGGTGAACGATCAGGTGAATGAGACGCGGACGCGCAGACCCCGGTTTTCGGCGCCGGCGCTCATTCTGATCTCGGCATTCAAGGTCGCGGCAAGAGATTGGACGATGGCCAACCCCAACCCGCTGCCCACCCGGCTCTGATCGCGGCTCAGTCGATAAAATCGCGTGAAGACCTTCTCTCGTTCAGCGTCGGGGATCCCGGGACCGTCATCTTCGACATCGACCACGTGCCTGCCCTTCTCATCGAAGAGTCTGATGACGACGCTGCCGCCGGCGTTGTTGTAGCGGATCGCGTTGTCGATGAGATTGGCGAAAATCTCGTTGATCATGATTGGGTTGGCTTGTGCGGGAAACGGCCGCTGATCTGCCTCGAAATGGAGGTCGATCCCAGCTTCCATCGCCTGGGGCGCATGCTTCGCCGCGATGCCCTGAACAACCTCGCGTAGGTCGATCGCCCCTGACTCCCGGTCGAGTGATGGGCCGCCGTCGGCCCGTGCCAGTTTCAGGAGTTGAATGAGCAGCCGCTGAAGCCGATCGGCCGCTTCCTGGATGTCCTTGAGCGAGGAATATGCTGCGTGGTCCCTGGGAATCAGGCCGCCGAGAACCGAGATATGCGTACGCAGGATGGTGAGCGGGGTTCGCATTTGGTGAGAGGCATCGGCTGTAAACCGGTTCATCGCCAGCTGCAGACGCTCGGCTTCGAGCGCGCTGGTGCGCAAGGTCTCGAGCGCCTGAGCCATGCTGCCGAGCTCGTCGGGGCTCTGGGTTGTGGGTACCGGTTCGTCGAATTCACGGCGGCTCAGGCGGGCGATCGTTCCGATCAGGATCTTCATGGGACGCGCCAGCCGGCGCCGAATATTGACGACGGCAAAAACGCCGAAAGCTATTACCGACGTGAGATCCAGGCCGGCGACGAGCAACATTCGAGACGAGGAAGCGCGGATGGTCTCGGCATGACCGTTGGCTTCGTCTTGTGCCTGTTGGGCGATGGCGAGTATGGAGTCGAACGGACCGTCGCAAAGGGATGTCCATTCGGCGCTGGCGATGACGGGTTTGCCCGAGCCGTCGAATCGGCCGACGATTGCGTCCACCTTGATCTGGGCCTGTTCGGTTTTCGTGCGCGCGACGTCGATGCGTTCGCGCAAAGCGGCCGACACGCCCGGCCGCAGCAGAAATTCATCCAGGGTATGCCATGCGGCGGTGTAGATGGCGCGATCCCCGTGCCAAAGGTCGAGCTGCCGGGCGTAGAGGGGCAGGCTCCTGTCCACGTTGGGCCGCAACATCGAGCACTGCAGACCATAGCGATCGCGGATGATCCAGGCGGTGCGGCGAATCTGCACCATCTCGGCGATGACCGGGTCGCCCATCCTCACGGCGTTGCCCACCGCAGCCGAGGCGGTGCTGAGGGTGTCGGTCATTCCGTGAACCGCCTCGCGCCACTCGTCGATGGCATGCAGATCTCGCTCGGCCCGTGGGCGGGTGGCTTGCGCCTCGACCGTGAATTGCAGCGCTTCTGCCTTCTGCCAGGCGGTCTGAACGGCGGCGACCATTTGGGTACGATTGGCGATATCGGTGGCCCGCAGCGCCTCGAGTGCGGCCGTCACCGTCAGGGACGCTTCCCGGTGCGTGGCCGCCATTACCAACCGCGGGTCGTCCTGCGCAATCAGGGCGGTGCTGTCCTTCGGAATCTGCGCACGAACGGTCACCAAGGCATTGAACAACGTGTGGTCGGTGTTGGTCAGCCGGGCAATGCGGCCGGCGAGTGCGTAATTGCTCCACGCCTGGACGGCAAGTATCAGCACTGCGACGAACAGGCCGGTCATCAGAATGCCCAATGACGCGATCAGGAAATTCGTTATCGACGATTTGAACATTCCGTCCGATCACTCGAGCCACGGTCGTAGCCAACTAGCCATGCGGCTCGGCCGGGACCTCGGCGGCACTCTTCGGGATCACGAAGCCTTGAGCATGTATCCAAGCCCTCTCATCGTCTTGATCGCCGGCCCGTCCGGCTCGAGCTTCCTCCGAAGTCGGGCGATGTGCACTTCAAGGGCATTGGGCGCCACCTCATCGTCATAGCTGAAGACTTCGGCGATCAGCCTCTCCTTGGAGACGACCTCGCCGGCTTTGGCCGTCAACCGATCGAGCACCGCCCATTCCCGTCGCCGCAGTTGCAATGGTCGTCCTGCAACCTCGGCCGTGGCGCGGGCCCGATCGATGGTCAGATTACCGATGACGAGAACCGGGCAGGGATCGCCATGGTCGCGGCGCAGGAGCGCCCGAACGCGCGCACCCAGTTCGCCGGCGTTAAACGGCTTCAACAAGTAATCGTCCGCCCCGAGATCGAGGCCCTTGACCCGATCGGTGACGTGGTCGCGCGCCGTCAATACCAGAATGGGAGTCTTGCAGCCCCGGGTGCGCAGCCTCTTGAGCACTTCAAATCCCGATATGTCGGGCAGGCCGATATCCAGTATGACCAGACTGAAGGGTTCTGAGTCCACTAGGAACAGCGCCGTCTCGCCGTCCTTGGCCGTGTCGGCGGCGTGGCCGGCCGCCTTGAGAAGCGCGATGATTCCCCGCGACAGCGCAGGATCGTCCTCGACCATCAGGATCCGAGCCATGTTCGTCCACCCCCTTGTCCTTTCCCCGGTAGAGCCGGCCCATTCGTCGGTCGGTCATGGTCGCCGGCCGTCTGATTCTCTCGATGGTCTTCAGGCCACCTCGAACAAACCGGCCGCGCCCATGCCGCCGCCGATGCACATCGTCGCCACCACGTATTTGACGCCGCGCCGTTTGCCTTCGATCAGCGCATGGCCGACGAGACGCGAGCCTGAAACGCCATAGGGATGTCCGACGGCGATTGCGCCGCCGTCGACGTTGAGACGCTCCGCGGGAATACCGAGCCGATCGCGGCAGTAGATGACCTGCACTGCGAAGGCTTCGTTCAATTCCCACAGCCCAACGTCCTCGACGCTCAATCCCGCCTTGGCCAGGAGCTTGGGCACGGCGAAAACCGGACCGATTCCCATTTCGTCGGGCTCGCAACCCGCGACTTGAAAGCCGCGAAAGATTCCGAGCGGGCTCAAGCCCTTTTTCTCCGCGCGCTTCGCGTCCATGACGATGCACACCGACGCGCCGTCGGAGAACTGACTCGAATTGCCGGCCGCGATCACACCGCCCGGCAGCGCCGCGCGAATCTTCGACACGCCTTCGTAGGTGGTGTCGGGCCGAATGCCTTCGTCGGCGGTGAGGGTGACCTCCCGGGTGCCGATGGTGCCCGAGTCTTTGTCGGCCACCGCCATCACGGTGGTCATGGGCACGATTTCATCGTTGAACCGGCCGGCCTGGGCCGCCGCGGCCGCACGCAGCTGACTCTGTACGCCGTATTCGTCCTGCAGCTGCCGCGAGATGTGGTAGCGCTTGGCCACATTTTCCGCTGTCTGCAGCATGTTCCAATAGATCTCGGGCTTGTGCTCGACCAGCCAGCCCTCTTTCAGCATGCGCATGTTGGCCTGGTTCTGGATGCAGGAAATCGATTCCAGCCCGCCGGCCGCGTAAATCTCGCCCTCGCCGGCGATGACTCGTTGCGCCGCGAGCGCGATGGTTTGCAGACCGGTGGAGCAGAAGCGATTCACGGTGACGCCGGCCGTCGTGACCGGGCAACCGGCGCGCAGCGCCACTTGCCGCGCCACGTTCATGCCCGCCGCACCTTCCATGAAGGTGCCGCCGACGATGACGTCTTCGACTTCCCCGGGATCGAGGCGAGCCCGCCGCATGGCATGCTGCAGGACGTGACCCGTAAAGGTCACGGGATGCGTCATATTGAGCGCTCCGCGCCATGATTTGGCGAGCCCGGTCCGGGCGGTAGCGACGATTACGGCGTCGGTCATGACTGTTTTCCCCAACTGGCGAAGGTTTTGCCTTCAGAGGCAAGCTGCTCGAGCAAGGGCGCCGGCTGCCAGGCGTCCGGCTGGTAGCCCCTCGCGAATTCGCGCATGGCGCGCAGGATGTTGGGCAGGCCGACCGTATCGGCGTAGAACAGCGGCCCACCGCGGAAGTCGGGGAAACCATATCCCGTCAAATACACGACGTCGATGTCCGACGCGCGCAGCGCGATACCCTCCTCGAGGATGCGCGCACCTTCGTTGATCAAGGAATACAGCGCGCGCTGCACGATCTCCTCGTCGCCGACCTTGCGCCGCGAGAGCCCCAACCGGGCCGACTCTTCGAGCACGATTTTGTTGACGAGCTCGGACGGGATCGGTGCGCGGTCGCCGGGCTTGTAGTCGTACCAGCCGGCCCCGGTCTTTTGACCGAATCGTCCGAGCTCGCAGATGCGGTCCGGAGTCTTGGAAAACACGAGATGCGGATACTCGACGTACATGCGTTTGCGTATGTACCAAAGTATGTCGTTTCCCGCGAGATCGCTGACTCGAAAGGGCCCCATGGCAAATCCGTATTTCTCCATCGCCTTGTCGATTTGCTGAGGCAGCGCGCCCACATCCAGCAGCAGCTCCATCTGGCGGAAGTAGGCGTTCATCATCCGGTTGCCGATGAATCCGTCGCACACGCCGGAGATGACGCCGACTTTCTTGATCTGCTTGGAGACGGCCATGCTGGTGGCAACCACATCCTTGGCGCTTTTGGCCCCGCGCACGATCTCGAGCAGCTTGCTGACATTCGCCGGACTGAAAAAATGCAGACCGATCACATCTTGCGGGCGCTGCGTGAAATCCGCGATCTTGTTCAAATCCAAGGTCGAGGTGTTCGATGCGAGGATCGCTCCCTTCTTCGCGAGTTTGTCCAGCTTCTCGAACACCTGTTTCTTGACCTGCATATCCTCGAACACCGCTTCGATGACGAGGTCGGCCGTCTTGATGTCGTCGTACGACAGAGTGCCGGTGATCTGCTTGATGCGTTTGTCGAATTCGTCCTGAGTCAACCGCCCCTTCTTCAGGGTGTTCTCGTAATTCTTCTTTACCGTGGAGAGGCCCTTGTCGAGCGCTGCCTGGGTCGTCTCGAGCACCGTGACCGGGATGCCGGCATTGGCAAAATTCATCGCGATGCCGCCGCCCATGGTGCCGGCGCCGATCACGGCCACCGACTTGACGGCGCGCAATGGGGTGCTGCTCGGTACATCGGGAATCTTGGCGGCGGCGCGCATCGCAAAAAACGCGTGCCGCAATGCCTTGGACTCGGGGGTGTTCAGCAATTCGACGAACAGAGAGCCTTCGGTTTTCATTCCCTCATCAAAGGGCTTGAGCACCGCCGCCTCGACCGCGTCGATGCACTTGAGCGGCGCCGGATAGTTCTTGGCGAGCGGAGCGGCGGCGCCGCGCGCGAAGTCCAAAAATGCTTCCGCATTCGGAAAATCGATTTTGACGTCGCGCGCCTTCTTGAGCGGCAATTTCTCGGCGATGACGCGCTCGGCGAACGCGACGGCCGCGGGCAGTACATCCCCCTCGGCGGTCGAGTCGAGCAATTTTGTCTTCGCCAATTCGCGTGCGTTCACGGGATTGCCGCTCACGATCATGTTGAGCGCCCGCTCGACCCCGACCAGGCGCGGCAGCCGTTGGGTCCCCCCGGCGCCCGGCAGAATGCCCAGCTTGACCTCGGGCTGTCCGAGCTGCGCCGCCGGGGCGGCGACGCGGTAGTGGCACGCCATGGCGAGCTCCAGTCCTCCGCCCAACGCGAGTCCGTTGATCGCCGCGACCACCGGTTTGGGGGAGTTCTCGATCAACGCAAACAAATCCGCCAAGGACGGGCTCGCGGACATGACGGGCAATCCGAATTCGCTGACATCGGCGCCACCGCAAAATGCACTGCCGGACCCGACGATCACTACCGCCCGGATCGACTCATCGCCGGTTGCGCGTTCTACACCGTCGGCGATGGCGGCACGCAGCCCCAGACTCAAGGCGTTGACCGGTGGATTTTTCAAGGTGATGACGGCGACGGCGCCGTGTGAAGTATAGTCAGCGAATGCCATGCTCTCTCCTTTGTAGGCTGTGAAGTATACCGCGTTGTCGAGACCGCTCCGCTCACCGCTCGCGTTGCTCTCGGCGGCGTTACTCCTGATTTGGTGCGTCGGCATGCTGGGGCGCGGCTACTGGACCCCCGATGAACCGCGCGAAGCTGACATCGCCTGGCGCATGAGCTGGCAGGCCGACAAGGCGGTGCCGCTGTTGGCAGGTGAGGCCTTCTGCGAAAAGCCGCCGCTGACGTACTGGCTCGCGGCCGTCCCCATCCGGCTGTTTGGGTTAGAAGCCTGGGCCGCGCGGCTGCCCAATCTGCTGTACGCGATGATCGCCGCCCTCGGCGTCGGCTTGCTGGCGCGCCGCAGCGCCGGACGAGTCTCGGGCGTCGTGGGCGCGGCCGCCATGAGCACCTTCCTGCTCTCGTACCAGACCTCCATCTGGCTCGCGACCGATGCGCCGCTGCTTGCCGCCGTCTCAGTCGCACTCTTGGGCGCGTACCGGGGCTTTTATGCGACATGCACCCGCGAGCGGCTGCGCGGCTACCTTTTGATGCACGCCGCCTTGGGGTTGGGCTTTCTCTGCAAGAGCGCCGTCGCCTGGATGGTGCCGGCGCTGGCCGTAGTTACCCTCGCCGTCTGGGAGAGGCGCTGGCGCGAACTTCTCCGTTGGGAACTGTACTTGGGGTTGGTCTTGCAGGCTGCGATGATTCTGACCTGGATCTGGTTCGTGTACGTGGGTCCGGACGGCCTTGCTCACTTGAAAGTGTTTTTCTGGAACAATTTGGTCGGCCGATTCACGCGCATCGACGCGCCGGGTGAGTTGCAGTACGCGACCGCCCATCGCAATTCTCCGGGCAAGTACCTGATCGAGCTGCCCCTCTACCTGACCCCCTGGACCCTATTGGTCATCGCCGCCCTGCGCCGTGCGTGGCGGCAGCGCAAAGACGCATTCGATGACTATCGTCCCGTACGCTTCGCGCTCGCCGCCTCGCTGCCCACGCTCGCCATCCTCTCGATGGCGGCGACAGCCCGCAATATCTATTTCGCCCCGGCGCTGCCGGGCGCCGCCTTGCTGCTTGCCTGGTGGACACGGGAAATCTCGAGGGCCCCGGATCGCTGGGATATACGTGCGCTACGCGCGACCTCTGCCCTGCTGCTCTTGGGGGTGGTGATTTTCATTGCGGCTTTAGGCGTGACCGGCGCCGACGCCTGGAACACGATGAGCTCGCACGCGGCCTTCATCGCGATTTCCGCAGTCGGTTTGGGTCTGGCCGCGGCACTCGCGCTGCGCGCATGGACTTGGGCGCGCGATCACGTCCAGCAAGCGCAGTGGTCGCTGTTGTTGGCTTATTGCGCCTTACTCGTGGGGCCGGCATCGCAGGTGTACACCTTAGTCGATACCTGGCAGGATCTGGCGTCGATCGCTCGTGCGATTGAACGCGACGCAGCGGGCAAGCCATTGATTCTATTCGCACCCGATGAGACGACTCGGGCAATCATCGACATGTATGCCAGGACTACGGTAGGCCTGATACCCGGACCGATCGACGCGGCCTCTATCAATCGCCTGAGAGGCGATGCCGGCGCCGCGCCGCAAAGCCTCATCGTCGTGCTGCTGCCCGGCCGCGGCGGTTCGATGGCGCAAGGGCTAAGGTATGGGTTTGGGCCACGGCGAGGCCCCGCCGCGCAGCGGTCCGACGGCCGGCCGGAGCTGCCCTGGCTGCAGTCGGCAGGATTGCGGATGGCGAAGAGCTATGCGCTGCCCAACGGCCGCCGCTACGCGCTGCTCGAACTGACCCCCCCATCCGTGCGGCTCGTCGGAAAGTGACGGCAGGAAGTTCGAGATCCCTTATCGTACGTGAATGGTCCCGAGCAGATTCCGGTATAGCGAGTCGTATTCGGTTATCCGTCGAGTCCACGAAAAGTCTTGCGCCATCGCGTTTTGCATCAGCTGCTGCCAGCTCTTCGGGACATTGTACCAATCGAGTGCGGTTCCGACGGCCCAGCGCACGGCGGGAGCATCGTAATCGTTGAACACGCATCCGGTACCGACGCCGGTGCCGGGATCGAAATGCTGCACGGAATCCGCAAGGCCGCCGGTCTTGCGCACCACCGGAATGGTGCCGTAGCGCAGACTGTACATTTGATTCAACCCGCAGGGCTCATAGCGTGAGGGCATCAGGAACATGTCGCTGCCCGCCTCGATCAGATGAGCCAGCGATTCATCGTATCCGTTGCGAAACGCGACGCGGCCCGGGAAGCGCCGCGCCAGTCCCTCGAAAAATGCCACATACGGAGGATCGCCGCTGCCCAACACCAGCAAGCCGAAATCGCGCTCCTGCAACAGACTCGGCAATGCGTCGAACAAGAGATCGATGCCTTTCTGCTCCGCCAGCCGAGTCACCATGCCGACCAGCGGTCGGGACACCGCCATGTCGAGGTGGACGGCCGCGATCAGCAGTTCCTTGTTGGTCTGCTTGCCGCGCAAGTCTTGCGGGCCGAAATGCGCCGTCAAATACGCATCGTGCCGCGGATCCCAATCCCGGTAGTCGACACCGTTCAATATGCCGACCACTCGATCGGTGCGCGCCCGCAGCGTTGCCTGCATCCCTAGGCCGAGCGGTCCCTCGCAGATTTCGCGTGCGTACGTCGGACTCACGGTCGTCACCCGATCGGCAAACTTTATGCCGGTTTTCAAGGGATTGATGACCCCGCGCGCCAGATCCTCGGCGTCCAGATGCGCATCAACGTCCTCCAATCCCAAATCGGCGGCCGCGGCGATCGGCATGGTGCCCTGATAGCCAATGTTATGGATGGTCAGCACCGACCGCGCCGCTGCGAGCATGGGATCCGACGAATACAGCGTCCTCAGATACAGCGGCAGGAACGCGGTATGCCAGTCGTTGCAATGATAGATGTCCGGCGTAATTCCAAGGCGCCGGCAGCTCTCGAGAGTTGCGCGAGTGAACAATAGAAAGCGCCGATGTTCGTCCGGATCGGTGGTGTAAAAACCGGTACGATCGTACAGGGCGGGACAGTCGATGAAATATATCGCGATGTCCGTGCCGGGAAAACTGGCGGTTTGCAGGGAGAAACGGTATTCCGTGCGGCCGATGGCAATCGGAATATGCTGCACGCCGAGCACGGGTTGCAGTTCCGGGTGTGCCGTTCGAACCGCGGAGTAGAGCGGCATGAAGGCATACACATGGTGACCCAGCAGCCGGAGGTTCTGCACCAAAGCGCCTGCGACGTCGGCGAGTCCGCCGGTCTTTGCGTACGGCAAGATCTCCGAACTCAAGACACACAGCTTCAATGCCGACATAATCAGGAGTTTAGCAAAGGCATCGACGCCATCGCGAGAAAAGGTGCAGCCGTTCGCCGAGTATGGCAGGCTGGGAATGGCTGGGGGCTGATTCGATACTACTCATGGTGAAGCTTGGGATAGGTATGCGACACGCTGCTCGTACTAACACCGGACGCTACGTCAGCCGTTTGACGAGCGGAACCCTGGCGGTGGTCATGGCGGGTGGGCGCGGTGAACGCCTCAAAGGGCTAACCCAGCACCGCTGCAAGCCGGCGACGCCTTTCGGCGGCAAGTTCATGATCATCGATTTCGTACTGTCGAATTGCGTCAATTCCGGCATCCGGCAAATCGCGGTACTGACCCAGTACAAGGCACAATCCTTGATCCAGCACATCCACCGCGGCTGGAGCTATCTGCGCGGTGAACTCGGCGAGTTCGTGGAATTGATTCCGGCGCAACAGCAAATCGGCCCGCACTGGTATCGCGGGACCGCCGACTCGGTGTATCAGAACCTGGACTTCATTCGGTCGCATCACCCGACGCACGTGCTGATTTTGGCGGGCGATCATATTTACAAAATGGATTACGGTCCGATGATCGCTTATCACGAACAATGCGAGGCGGACATTACCGTCGGTGTCGTGGACGTGCCGCTGGAACGCGCCAATGAATTCGGCATCTTGACCACCGACAACACCAATCGCGTCACCAAGTTCGCCGAGAAACCGAACGATCCGGATCCCATCATCGGCCAGGCCGACTTCGCGCGTGCGTCCATGGGCATCTACGTGATCGGCATGGACCGCCTGGAGAAAATGTTGAAAGACGACGCGGCCAACGAATCCAGCAATCACGATTTCGGTAGGAACATCATCCCTTCCGCCATTGGGGCCCTGCGCGTGTTTGCCTATCCCTTCCATGACGTCGAGACCCGCGCGCAGAATTATTGGCGCGACGTGGGCAACGTCGACGCCTTGTACGAAGCGAACATGGAACTGGTATCGCTCAATCCTGAACTCAACATCTACGATCATCAATGGCCTATTTGGACCTACCAGGCCCAACAACCGCCCGCTAAATTCGTGCTGGACGAGGAAGGCCGGCGCGGGATGGCGGTCAACTCCATGGTCGCCGGCGGCTGCATCATCTCGGGCGCCCATGTGAAGGAGTCGCTGCTGTCGAACGACGTGCGCATCGAAGACAGCAGCATCATTGAGAACTCTGTTCTGCTGCCGGGCGTGACCATCGGCCGCCGCTGCAAGATCACACGCTGCATTCTCGATGAGAACTGCGTGATTCCTGACGACACGCAGATAGGGCAAGACCGCGCGCTCGATCAGAAGCGCTTCTTCGTGACCAAGCGCGGCGTCGTATTGGTGACTCAGGATATGCTGCGCGCGCAGCCCGCCCAATAGCGCGCTCTTACGCGAGCTAAGGCGCAGTAACGCGCTCTTGCGCGTGACAGCGTCAGGCAGCTCGATCGCGTAGTTGCAAACCGGACCATGCCGCGATCACGCTGCGTGCTTCGATTCCCAGCATATCGGGCTCTCCCGCTATCCGGCCGCACAGCACTTTCACGTCCGCTCCCGCCGTGCCCCACGGCCGATACAGGGACGGGAGCGCCTTGCCGAACAGCACCACCAGCGGACAACCCACCGCCGCGCCAGCATGCGCCGGTCCCGAATCGACGGTAATCAGGCCGGCGGCGCGCTCCAACAACGCTACGAGCCGCGGAACAGGCAGATCATCGGCGGCGTTGTACAGCCGTGCAATATCCGCCAGCACTGCGACTTCGTGGTTCAGCGCAAATTCGGGTCCGGTGCCGAGCAACACGATCGCGTGATCCGGATGCTGCAGGCGTACGTGGCGCAATACCTCGGCCCAGCGCTCGTTCGGCCAGTACTTGTTGTTGACCGCCAAGCGGCGCAGGCCGCGCCGCATCGTGCGCTTGTTGCCGATTTGGATCAGTATCAGGGGAGCCGCGGAGAGGCCGCGCGCCCGCAGCCAGGCCTCGAGATCGCTGCGTTGTCGCTCGCTGACGTCCAGATGACATCCCGGCGCCACCGCCGCGAGCTCGGCGTCGCGCAGTTCGGCGGCCGGCGCCCCTGCGGTAGCCGCCGCCATCGCTCCGGAGCCCGAAGGCGCGGCAATTGCAAACGGCGTGACTTGCGCGAGACGCCGCCATTGCTCCGTCGCATGCTCGCCGGGCAATAGCGAGTGATCGCGTACGTCGACGATGAATTCCTCGGGAATTCCGGCGCGCGCCAGCAAGGGCCGCGCCGCATCACCGGCGTCACAATACCAGGCCGGACCCACGCCGCGATCCCGCAAGCGTCGCACGAGGCGCCGCTGATCCGCGCTCAGCCAGTACGGAGTCTTTCGGCTGCGCAGGCTCCATATCTCGCCCACGCCCGGTTGACCGCGCAGCAGCGGCTCACTCCAGGGACCCGAGGTCACGATGTCCACGGGAGAATGAAACCGCGCATGCAGCACCCGGATCAACGCCGTCAACAGCACCATGTCGCCGAAGGCACCGCAGCGCACTGCCAGCGGCCGCGTCAAACGCGGAGTACCCGCGCTGCTCGCGGAATCCATCCTTCGGTCAACGAAAACTTGGGCACCACGAACTCTCCGAACTGCGGCAATACCGGCGCGCCAGTATAATTGAACGCCCATGCCCGAGGAGAGCATGACTCGCCGTGACTATCGCTATCGCCGCGCGGATCCGGAAGCTGCTGGAGTCTCTGCAGGAGCCGGCGCTCGCTCCATTTCTGGCGGATTGGCCAAGTACCTCTCGGCAACGGACGATCACCGCCTCGCAATTGCCGGTATTGCGGTGGCTGCCGGAAATAGCGCGCGACGCCGCGCCGTTCGGCTTCGATTTGGTAGCCGCGATCTATCGCGCCGCGCCGTCGCTGGCCTGGCGCCAGACTTACACTGCAAAAGATCTCGACCGCTCCTTTCTCGACAACTATGGATGGAGCGAAATCTTGGGGGGCGGGAACGGAGCCTTGGCGAGCGAACGGATCGCCTGCGGCTTTCTGATCCTGGGTCCATCTACCCATTATCCCCGCCACCGTCACGAAGCGGAGGAAATATACCTGCCGCTGAGCGGCACGGCAGCATGGCAGCAACGTGACGCGGCCTGGCGGGAACGAGATCCGGGTACATTGATTCATCACGCGAGCGAAGAGCCTCACGCCATGCGCACCGGCTGCAGCCCGCTGCTTGCGCTATACCTTTGGCGAAGCGACAACCTGGCACAGAAGGCGCGGCTCGATCGTCCCGCGACCTAGCGTCGCGGCAGCAGCAGCCCAGCCTCCCGAATTCAATCGGCAGCGGCAAAGCTGAGTTCTCGACATCAAGATACGCGAGATCGCGCCTTGCGCGCCGGGGCGCTTGCCGGGGATTTGTGGGACTGCGCCCGCGCCGTCCTCCGCACGGGCTCAGGGACTGCGTCGGGATCCGGCACGCCGGCCGCCGTGAGCAGCACCCGAGCGGCCGCCTTGGCGGCACCGGCCACGCCGGGATCGCCCCGGATCAGCGCAGCGATGATCGCACCTTCCACCAAAATCGCCACTTGCGTCGCCAAGCCGTCGGGATCCGCCACGTTCAACCGAACCAGCGCATCACGCAGCCATAGCCGCCGCTGCTCCTTGAAGGCGACGGCCATCTTGGCACCGGGATGCGTCGGGTCGCCCAATTCGGCGACGGCGTTGACGAAAGGACAGCCGCGAAAGGTGTCGCTCGCAAACCAACGTTCGAGCCAGTCGAAGTAACGCAGAATTTGCTCGAGCAGCGGCCGATCGGACGTCTTGGCTTGGATGAAGTGTCGCGAGAGATACGCGACGATCAACTCGTCCTTCGACGGAAAATAATTATAGAGCGTTCGCTTGCTGATGCCGATTTCCGCCGCGATCGTATCGACGCCGACGGCACGGATGCCCTGCCCATAGAACAGCCGGCCGGCGGTATCGAGAATCCGCTCCTGCATGGCCTCCTTGGCGGGCCAGCGGCTCATGATTGCACAGGTCTGTGTAATTTTTGCTTGACAGGCGACATGGTTGACGTTTTACTTACACAAGTCGGTGTAGTCAAGTGTGCCCCAATCAGAGGAGTGACGGGAATGAACGCCGTTAGCAGAACAATGTTGATCGCGCTGTGCCTCGGCGCGGGCGGAATAGGTACTTCGTCCGTGGCTTCCGCAGGAGCAGGCGTCGATGTCGATGTGGCGCCCCCGCCGGCACGCGAGGAGCGGGCGCCCGCGCCGCGCGACGGCTACGTCTGGGCGCCCGGCTACTGGGACTGGAACGGTCATGCGTATTCTTGGGTTTCAGGGCACTATATATTCGAGCGTCGCGGGTCTCACTGGGTCCCCGATCGATGGGATCAAGTGGGCTCGCATTGGCAGCACGTGAACGGCCACTGGGAGCATTGAGCCCCCGCGCTCGGAAGCGTTGAACCCCCGCGCTCCCTCAATGAATTTTCATGCCGGATTGTCGCCCATCGTTCGGCGGCTCGACCGCGTCCACCCAGATCGGGTCCGTATAGGCTTTATGGCCTTGATTGTCCTCCACCGTCAGCGAGTACCAGGTACGGCTTTGGGTGCTGAGCGGGAAGTCGACATGGACCTGCTGCGATGGCTCGTGAAACGATTCAGTCCTGGCCGCCACGCCTGCCCCGATCAACTCCACCTGTTTTATGCCGGCGACGGATTGCAGGTCGAAGCTGAGGTTAAATGACTCGCCCGGCTTCACCTTGAGCTCATCGCCGAACATCACCGACGGGTAAATGAGCGGCCCGAAAGTCACGTAGCCGTGGCCGTCTTTCAGTCCCTGCGCAAACGCCTTGGCCGTCACCCCACCGTCGATGTGAACGAATGTGCGCACGGCACCGGACTCGTCGCGCCACACATCGTGCGTATCCGTGCCCGCCGCGAGGTAGTAGTGATGTCCGGCATTCCAGTAGTTCCACAGGGTATGCAGCACTTTAAGATCGTCGGCGGGGGCCGCCGCGTTGATCTCGATGAGATCGAATGCCGGACTGAATCCGCCGGGCGCCACGCCGCCGCTGATGCTGGTGAAATATCCATATGGAATGAACGGGTGGTTCACCTGCACCACGGCGGCGCCTTGGCGCCGGCCTTCCTTGATGATCTCGTCGATGGTCGCGGTACCGGTGTCGATCGCCAGCTTCTGGCCGAGCACCAACGGATATGCGTTGAAATGGCCCCACGAAGCTGAGAGCTCGATGCTCGGAATGAACGCCATGCCGCGGCGATCGGCGATTGCCTGCAACACGCCGTGGTTCACCGTCGAATCGTGATCGCTGACGAACAGGAGGTCGAGTCCGGCCGCCAGCTGCGAACGCGCCAGATCCGCGGGCGGAGTCACCGCTTCCGCCTGATCGGCGTGATGATGCAAATCCGCGGAATACCATTGCCGTGCCGTTGGATCGAACAGCGGCGTCACCGCAATCTTTGCCGTCTGCGCCTGGCCGGCAACGACCGCGAGCTTTACCTGCTGCCTCGGGGCCAAGAATCCCCCGCCCGCCGAGACCGTGAAAAGATAGTTCCCCGGTGCGATCGACACATCGAGCCGCCCCTTCCGATCGAGCTCGGTAAAGAACGTGTTCCGACCGAGAAACTCCACGAGGGGCTTCTGACCTTCCTCGATACTGATGCGTGCGTCCAACGGCTTGCCGTTGCGGGTATCCGCCACCGACCATTCGATGCTTCCCGGAATTTGCAAACCGTGAAAATCACGAACCGCGGCCGCGCCTGCCGTGACCTGCAGACGAATCCGTTCGCTTTGTGAATAATTCCTGGCGGTGGCATAGAGATCGTAGTCGCCCACCGGAAGCCTCAACTCGTACTCGCCGCGCCGGCCCAGTACCCAACCAAAGGGCTTACCCTGCTTTTCGATCACGACGACCGGCGCTTCGACCGCCTTGCCATCTCCTCCGGTGACTACGCCGCGAACCGCCCCTGAAGCAAGATGCTTGCGTGCGATTTCGGCCGCGATGACCGGCTTCAGATCGCCGCTCGGGCCGACCTGAAGCCACGCGTGGAATTCTCGGCTTTCGCCGGATGCCAGCGCATGTAGTTGGTACAAGTCCAGCGATCCATCGGCGATATGGTCGGCATACGGCGCATGCAGCGCGACGGTCCACTTCTCATCATAGGCAACCACCCGGTCTGCGAGCGCCCCGTCGGTCTTGCCCTGCACCAGCCCCGCCAATCCCGGAACACCGAAAAAATAGCCTCCCTTCGGCCACAGCGTCAGGCCCGACAGCAGGCCGGAGAGAGCCGCACCCCCATTGCTCATGGTCGCGCGGATCTCGACCGAGTCTGCGTTCGACCGGAGAGTGTAGACCGTGGTCACCGTCACCCTGCCCCAGTCACGCACCGTACGGATGACGGCTCGCTCGGGGCCGCGCTCGAGGACCTCGACGCGTTGGAAAGTATTGGGCCAGGCCGACCAATTATTGGGAATGAAGTCCGCGAAAACGACGCAGTCGCGGCCGATCTCGCCGTTCACCACCGGCGCCACGTCGACAATCGCGCCGCGCGGCACCCCGTACGGAACCGGCGATCGCACCGCCAGCGCGAACGCCAACCTCTCGTTGACGACCGTGATATCGCCGGCCGACTTGGCCTCGCCGTCCGGGATCGGCGTGGGGCCCACCGTCACTTGAACGGCCGCGCCGGCGGTCGCCGGCAGCGTCGCCAAAAGCAGCCAGGCCGGCAACGCGAATTTCAACGAGCCCATGATCTCCTTGCGATCGCGTGCGATCGACGCCATCCGACTACCGCACGACCCCCCGATACAAGCGCAGAAACTCGTCGGCTGCCTTGTGCAGATTTTGTTGCCAGTCGTCCGCCGCCGCGTGATCCGCGCCGTCGCTTACATACTTGGCGCAAGCAAATTGGGCCTTTGCGTACCAGCATGCCTTTGCGAGCGCATAGGCCTCCATGTCGACGACCGCGCAGTCCACGTCCGTGGCCGCGGTTGCGAACGAGTCGCCGCTGCCGCAGACGGCCGGCGGCAAGTGCTTGAACAGCGGCTCGAAGCGCAAACAGGACGGTGCCTCGTCATATGGCGTCACCCCCAATGCGAATCCCAAACCGCGCACGTCCATGTCGCGCTGCACGAACTCGTGGCATTCCACCAGGGTTCCGGTGGGATGGCGACGACTTCCCGCCGAACCGAAATTCAGCACCAGAGGCATTGCTCGACCCTGCAGCGCGTAGCGACTCAGTTCGTGCGCGAGTGCGATGGCCGCGTTGACCTTACCGACACCGGAATACAGCACCGGAATACCCGCGGCCTCGAATACCCCTGCGGATTCCGCTCGCAAGGCGACGACCACCAATGTATTCGGCAGCTCGATCATCGATGACTCATCGCTAAAAATTGATCGCCGAACGCAGGCGCAATGTCCGCCACGAATAGTTCACGGCGAGATTCAGATCGATCAAGGCCACCAGCGCTTGAACCTGGTATCCCGCCCGTTCACAGAGGTCGGCAGCCGCCGTCATCGTGCCGCCGGTCGCGAGCACATCATCGATCAGCATCACGCGCCCCTGGCCGCGCTGCATTTCCAAGACGCCGGTTCCGTACTCCAGTTCGTAGGCCACATCGACCACGGGCGGCGGCAGCTTCCCCTGTTTGCGGACCAACACGAATCCCTTGCCGCGGCGTACCGCCAGGGCGGCGCCCAGGATGAAGCCGCGCGACTCGATTCCCGCCAAAGCGTCGATCTTGCTCCACTCCGCGTCGGTCAGCAGCGCATCCAAGGCGCGTATTGCGGCGTCGAAGTGGTCGCGCAACAGCGGTGAAATATCGCGAAATAAAATGCCGGGGCGCGGAAAATCGGGTACATCGGCAATCGCCTGCTTCAACTCGAACATAGTCACCTTCCAACTAGTGTCCTGAATCATTAATCCGTTACTCGCTGCGCCGCGTCTTTTCGCGCCGGGCGGCGTTGCGCCTCCTCGCCATAGT